>Ga0265293_10008996_pt1 | contig 14537 bp, 11 predicted proteins | sample Munlanlewell138R_FD_192505 | JGI IMG/M metagenome (GOLD analysis project Ga0265293, IMG submission 192505) | Leachate microbial communities from a municipal landfill in Southern Ontario, Canada - Leachate well 138R | ecosystem: Engineered > Solid waste > Landfill > Unclassified | place: Canada...
CAGCAGCATCTGCAGACCGCTGACCACGGTGCCGCCGGCGGCCTCGACGGCCGCGGCCAGCGGGGTGGGCCACGGGTCGTAGAGCGCGTCGAGCAGCACCGGCACCGCGGCCAGCGCACCCGCGCGTTCCGCGGCGACCTCGGCGGGCAGCGTGCTGACGGCCACCGCGGCGCCCTCGGTCTCGGCCGCCAGCGCCTCGTCGGTCAGCGGGCAGTGCCGCGCCGCCACGCCCACCCGGTCGGCCAACCTCAGCAACTCGTCGGCCCGCTCGGCGTTGCGCGCGGCGACCACGGCCTCCGCCATGCCCAGCCGGGCCAGCGCCACCACCACGGCCGGGGCGGTGCCGCCCGAGCCCAGCAGGATCGCGCGTCCACCCGGCGCCGTCAGCACCGGTTCCAGCGCCCCCACGACGCCGTCGACGTCGGTGTTGTCGGCGCGCCAGCCGGTTTCGGTACGCACCAGCGTGTTCGCGGAGCCCACCAGCGCCGCGCGTTCGGTGTGCTCGTCAGCGAACCGCAGCGCGGCGAACTTGCCGGGCATGGTCACCGAGACCCCGACCCACTCCGGGCCGAATCCGCCGACCAGCACCGGCAATTGGGCCGCCGTGCACTCGATGCGCTCGTAGGTCCAGTCGGTCAGGCCCAGGGCACGGTAGGCGGCCAGGTGCAGCTGGGGCGAGCGGGAATGCGAGATCGGCGAACCCAGCACCGCGGCGCGGCGCGGGGTCGACCCGGTCAGCGAGGCGTCAGCGGGCACTGTCGAGGACACCGTTGCGCCGGGCTATCTCGATGCTCGCGAGGTGCTGCTGATAATCCCGGGTGAACAGCGTGGTGCCGGACATGTCGATGGTCACGAAGTACAACCAGTCCCCCTCGGCCGGGTGGATGGCGGCCTCGATCGCGGGCTGGCCCGGCGCGGCGATCGGCGTCGCCGGCAGCCCCTCGGAGGCGTAGGTGTTCCACGGCGTGACGGTGGCGCGGTCGGCGTCGGTGGTCGCGATCTCCTGGCGATCCAGCGAGTAGTTCACCGTCGAGTCGAACTCGAGGCGCTGCGGTTCGGCGAGCCGGTTGTAGATGACGCGGGCGACCTTCGGGAAGTCCTCCTCGGTGGATTCCTTCTGCACCAGCGAACCGACGACGAGGATGTCGTAGGGCGACATGTTCATCGCCGCGGCCGTGTCGAGCAGTCCGTCGCGGGTGTAGTGGTTGGTGCTGATGTCGATCAGATTGGCCAAGATCTCGGTTCCCGAGGCCGACGGGTTGACGTTCCAGGTGCCGGCGGCGATCAGCCCCTCGATGCGGCGGTGGTCGTCGCCCATCGCGGCGACCCGCTCGGCGGCCCAGTCCGGGATCCGCAGGTCGGCGGCGGGTGCGGCCGAGGCCGCGGCCTGCAGTTCCTCGACCGGCACACATTCCTGCGCACCGTTGAGTTCGACGCAGCTGGCCTTGGAGATCAGCGTGAAGATCCCGTCGGTGACCGCGTGCGTCTTCACGTCGGTGGTGTCATCGAGTTGACGGCCCTCCGGGATGGTCATCTTGCCGACGCGGTTCGCCGGGTCGGCCAGCGTGCTGACCGCCAGCGCCGCCGGGCTCTCGGTGCGGACCCGGTAGAAGCCGGGGTGGATGGCGGCGATCGCGTCGCTGTTGGCGGCGGCCTCCACGAAGACCTTCGCGGTCGCCACCACGTTGGCGTCGGCCAGCGTCTGGCCGACCGCCGTGGTCGAGTCGCCCTCGTGCACCTCGATGACGACGTCGTCGACGCCCTCACCGGTGAAGTCGGTTGGCCCGCCGGTCATCCCGTGCCACAGCTTGGAGCCCAGGAACACCACCCCGACGGCGACCACGGTCAGCACCGCCACCGCGACGCCGGTCACCAGGCGCCGCCGGCGACGATCCCGCTCGGCGCGCACCCGCGCGGCCCGGGACATGCGTCGCCGCGGCGGACCGACGGCCAGCGGCTGGGCCCGTTGGGGTTCAGTGTCCTCAGTCATGCGACCTCTCGGTGGGAAAATTGTTCAGTACTGTACGTCGCTGATCGAGCCACCCCTGCAGGATCGCCACCGCGGCGGCCTGGTCGACGACGTTGCGCTGCCCTTTGGCGCGCACACCGGCCTCGCGCAACGAACGCTGCGCCGACACCGTGGTCAGCCGCTCGTCGGCCATCCGCACCGGCACTTCCGACAGCCGCCGGTCCAGGGCGTCGGCCACCGAGATCGCGTCGTCCGCCGAGGCTCCGGCGCGGTCGGCCAGGGTGCGCGGCAGCCCGACGATCACCTCGACCACCTCGTACTCGGCGGCCAGCGCGGCCAGCCGCCCGATGTGCCGGGCGGACCTGCGGTTGTCCCGGGCGACGGTCTCCACCGGGGTGGCCAGGATGCCGTCGGGATCGCTGACCGCCACCCCGATGCGCACGGTGCCGACGTCGACCCCGAGCCGACGTCCCCGGCCGGGGTCGTCAGCGCCAGGCCGGTCCGGTTGCCGGCTGAGGTCGGGGTCCACTCACCTAAGTCCGTGCTACTTCGCCGCGCAGGGCATCGAGGGCGGCGTCGATACCGCCCGGGTTCTTTCCGGAGCCCTGGGCCAGGTCGACCTTGCCGCCACCACGCCCGTCGACGGCGGCGGACAAGGTCTTCACCAGATCGTTGGCCCGTAGCCCCAGGTCGACGGCGGCGGGGTTGGCCGCCACCACGTAGGGCACGCTCGCGTTGTCGCCCTCGGCGATCAAGGCCACCACGGCCGGATCGGTGCCCAGGGAGCCGCGGATGTCGCCGACCAGCGAGCGCAGGTCGCCCGCCGTCATCCCCGCCGACATCCGCTGTGCCACGAGCCGCACCTTACCCACGACCTCGGCGCCGGCGGCCGCATTGGCCGCCGCGGCGCGCGCGGTCGCCAGGCGCATCCGCTCGATCTCGCGCTCGGCGACCTTGAGCCGGTCGACGAGCTGGCCCACCCGCGCCGGGACCTCCTCGGAGGGCACCTTCAGCGAGGACGCCAGGCCGGCCAGCAGCGCCCGCTCCTTGGCGAGATGCTTGAACGAGTCCAGGCCCACGTAGGCCTCCACCCGGCGGACCCCCGAGCCCACCGAGGATTCGCCCAGGATGGTCACCGGTCCGATCTGCGCGGAGCTGCGCACGTGGGTGCCACCGCACAGTTCCAGCGAGAACGGGCCGCCGATCTCGACCACCCGAACCTCGTCGGGGTAGGCCTCGCCGAACAGGGCCATCGCCCCCATCGACTTGGCCTTGTCGAGCTCGGTGTGGAACGTGTGCACCTCGTGGTCGGCCTCGACGGCCTCGTTGGTGACCAGTTCGATCTCGGCGCGCTGCTCTTCGGTCAGCGCCCCCTGCCAGTTGAAGTCGAAGCGCAGGTAGCCCGGTCGGTTCAACGAGCCGGCCTGCACGGCGTTGGGCCCGAGCACCTGCCGCAGCGCGGCGTGCACCATGTGGGTGCCCGAATGCCCCTGGGTGGCCCCGTGCCGCCACGACGGGTCGACGGCGACGGAGACCGTGTCACCCTCGACGAACTCCCCCGACTCGACGTTGACGCTGTGCACGAACAGGGTGCGGGCGATCTTCTGCACGTCGGTGACCGCGGCGCGCGCGGTCCCGCCGTGGCCGGAGATGCTGCCGACGTCGGCGATCTGACCGCCGGATTCGGCGTAGAGCGGGGTGCGGTCCACCACGATCTCCACGCGCTGCGGGGCCGCCGACTCGCCGCCGACGCGCGGCTGGTGCGCGGCGACGGGCACCCGCCGGCCGTCCACGAAGATGCCGAGAATCTTTGCCTCGGAGGTCAACTCGTCGAAGCCGGTGAACTCGGTGGGCCCGGCGTCGACGAGCTCGCGGTAGGCGGACAGGTCGGCGTGCGCGTGCTTGCGGGCGGCCGCGTCGGCCTTGGCGCGGCGGCGCTGCTCGGACATCAGCTCCCGGAAGCCCAGCTCGTCGACGGACAGCCCGGCCTCGGCGGCCATCTCCAGGGTCAGGTCGATCGGGAAGCCGTAGGTGTCGTGCAGGGTGAAGGCGTCGGTGCCGGACAGCACCGTCTTGCCGGCCTTGCGCGTCGATTCGGCGGCGTCGTCGAACAGCCGCGAACCGGCCACCAGGGTGCGATTGAACGCGGTCTCCTCGGCGACCGCGATCCGCCGGATGCGGTCGAAGTCGGAGACCAGTTCGGGGTAGGAGGGCCCCATCGCGTCGCGCACCGTGACCATCAACTCGGCCATGATCGGGTCGTCGACGCCGAGCAGTTTGGCGGCGCGGATGATGCGCCGCAGCAGGCGGCGCAGCACGTAGCCGCGGCCCTCGTTGCCGGGCGTGACGCCGTCGCCGATGATGATGGCCGCGGTGCGGCTGTGGTCGGCGATGATGCGGTACCGGACGTCGTCGACGTGGCTGCCGCGGCCGTAGCCGCGCGGCGCCCGGGCCGCGACAACGTCGATCACCGGACGCAGCAGATCGGTCTCGTAGACGTTGTCGACCCCCTGCAACAGGCAGGCGACCCGCTCCACGCCCATGCCGGTGTCGATGTTCTTGCGCGGCAGCGGACCGAGGATCTCGTAGTCGTCCTTGCTGGTGCCCTCGCCGCGCTCGTTCTGCATGAACACGAGGTTCCAGATCTCGATGTAGCGGTCCTCGTTGGCCTCCGGGCCACCCTCCACGCCGTACTCCGGACCGCGGTCGTAGTAGATCTCCGAGGACGGGCCGCACGGGCCGGGGATGCCCATCGACCAGTAGTTGTCGGCCATCCCGCGACGCTGGATCCGCTCGGTCGGCAGGCCGGCGACCCGCTGCCACAGCTCGACGGCCTCGTCATCGTCGTAATAGACGGTGGCCCAGAGCTTCTCGGGATCCATGCCGTATCCGCCGTCCGAGACCGGGTTGGTCAGCAGCGACCAGGCCAGTTCGATGGCGCCCTGCTTGAAGTAGTCGCCGAAGGAGAAGTTCCCGGCCATCTGGAAGAACGTGTTGTGCCGGGTGGTGATGCCGACCTCGTCGATGTCGGGCGTGCGGATGCACTTCTGGACGCTGGTGGCCTTGTTCCACGGCGGGGTGCGCTGCCCGAGGAAGTACGGCACGAACTGCACCATGCCGGCGTTGACGAACAGGAGATTCGGATCGTCGAGTAGGACCGAGGCGCTGGGCACCTCGGTGTGGCCCGCCTGCACGAAATGATCGAGGAACCGCTTCCTGATCTCGTGTGTCTGCACGTCGTTACTTCCCTGTTCGCCTCGCTGAGTTGACCGTCCCACACTACCGGTCGGGCCGATCAGCCAGCCACGAAGCTCAGGCGCACCGATCGCAGCGGATTGTCCCTGTTCAGATCCACCAGCACGACACTCTGCCAGGTGCCCAGCAGTGGCCTGCCGCCCTGCACCGGGATGGTGACCGACGGCGACACCAGACCGGGCAGCACGTGGTCGGCGCCGTGCCCGGGCGAGCCGTGCGAGTGCCGGTAGCGGTCGTCGCGGGGCAGCAACCGCTCCAGGGCGTCGACGAAGTCGTGGTCGGAACCCGCCCCCGTCTCGATGATCGCGACGCCCGCGGTGGCGTGCGGGACGAACACGTTGCACAACCCGTCCGCGCCGTCGGGACAGAACGCTCGGACCTGCTCGGTGAGATCGACGATGCGCCGATCGGAGGTGTCGACGTCGAGTACCGCGGTGTCCATCGGTTCAGCGTAGGCGGGTTTGTCCGCCCCGGCGGCGGGGTATTTCACCGGCACCTTTCGTCATCAGCCACTCCCCCGAGCGAGGTAGACATGACCATCACCGGAGTCATCACTGCAATCCTGATCGGCGCAGTCGTCGGTGTGCTGGCGCGCCTGATACTGCCCGGAAAGCAGGCGATCGGAATCGTGCTGACCGTCCTCGTCGGCATCGTCGCGGCGCTCATCGGGACCTGGTTGGCACAGGCCATGGGCATCTCGACGAACACCAGCGGCGTCGACTGGCTCGAGTTGCTGGTCCAGTTGGTCGTTGCGGTCATCGGCGTCGCCTTGGCCGCGGCCGTGATGGGGCGCCGTCACCGGTCGGGCGTGGTGCGGCGTTAGCGCCGTGTCGCCCGCCGGATGATCGCCCGCAGCCGCTCCACCCGGGGGCCGATCTCGCGTTCGGCGCCCCGGGCGGTGGGCCGGTAGTAGTCGGTCCCGACCAACTCGTCGGGCGGATACTGTTGGGCCGCAACCCCATCCGGGGCGTCGTGCGAGTACTGGTAGCCCTGCGCGTTGCCCAGTGCGGCCGCCCCCGAATAGTGTCCGTCGCGCAGGTGCGGCGGCACCGACCCCGCCTTACCGGCCTTGATGTCGGCCATCGCCGCGCCGAGGGCGGTGGTCACCGCGTTCGACTTGGGCGCGGTCGCCAGGTGCACCGTGGCGTGCGCGAGCGTCAGCTGCGCCTCCGGCATCCCGATCAGCTGCACGGTCTGCGCCGCGGCCACCGCCAGCGGCAACGCCGACGGATCGGCCATCCCGATGTCCTCGCTGGCCAGGATCATCAACCGGCGCGCGACGAACCGCGGATCCTCCCCCGCGGTGAGCATCCGGGCCAGGTAGTGCAGCGCGGCGTCGACGTCGGAACCGCGGACCGACTTGATGAACGCGCTGACCACGTCGTAGTGCTGATCGCCGTCGCGGTCGTAGCGCACGGCGGCGCGGTCCAGGGACTGCTCGACGATCTCGACGCTGACCGGGGTCCCGGCCGACTCGGCGGTCTCGGCCGCCACCTCGAGGGCGGTCAGCGCGCGCCGGGCGTCGCCGGCGGCCAGTTGCACCAGCAGCGCCACCGCGTCGTCGTCCACGGCGACCTTGCCCGCCAGGCCCCGTTCGTCGGTCATGGCGCGGCGGAGCACGGCCTCGATCCCGGCAGCGTCCAGCGGCTGCAACTGCAGGATCAGCGAGCGCGACAGCAGCGGCGCCACCACCGAGAAGGAGGGATTCTCGGTGGTCGCGGCCACAAGCAGGACGATCCGGTTCTCCACCGCGGCCAGCAAGGCGTCCTGCTGGGTCTTGGAGAACCGGTGCACCTCGTCGATGAACAACACGGTTTGTTCGCCGTAGGCCGCGGCGCGGCGGGCGACGTCGATGACCGCGCGGACCTCCTTGACGCCGGCCGACAGCGCCGAGAGGGCCTCGAAGCGCCGCCCGGTGGCCCCCGAGATCAGCGAGGCCAGCGTCGTCTTCCCGGTGCCGGGCGGCCCATACAGGATCACCGAGGCCGCACCGGAGCCGTCGACCAGGCGACGCAACGGCGATCCCGGCTTGAGCAGGTGCTCTTGGCCCACCACTTCGTCGAGGCTCGCCGGTCGCATCCGGACCGCCAGCGGCGACCCGGGACCCGCGGCGGGCATGCCGCCGCCGGGCCCGGGCTCGCCCGGGGCCTCTCCGGGCACGTCGAACAAACCGTCGGACACGTCCTTGTGCTTACCACGGCGTCGGGACAACTTCGACGGCCCGGATTGATCGCGGCGCGTGACCGGCACGCTCCCGAGGTGATAAACCTGTGTGCACGTCACGCCACAACCGAGGAGCCGACATGAGGTTGCGACAGCGGATCGGCCTGATCGGCGCCGCCGCGGTGCTGGCGGCGGTGGGCACCGCCGCCCCGGCCCCCGCGGAACCCTCGGTGGCGCCCCCACCCGACGGCGAGTACTCCTACAACCAGCCCGGCAAGCCCGCCGCGCACTGGAGCATGCAGTCGATCTGCGCGCAGGCCAGCGGTACCCGCGCGCAGCCGGACTACTCCGATCCCCACATCCAGACCCTCGGCTGTGTGCTCAACGTGACCAGCACGACGGACAAGCCGGCCGACGCCGAGCAGCAGTTGCTCAACGTCGCCGGCCGCGCGCGGCTGAGCAACGGCCTGTGGGCGTTCGAGTACAACCCGCCGGCGGGTCAGATCTGCCCGGATGGCCGGACCGCGCGGCTGCAGCAGAAGTTCGAGTTCAGCGAGGTCACGCTGACCGGCACACGCACCACGCTGTGGGGCGACGAATGCGGCGGCCCACCCGGGATGTCGAAGGAACCGTTCTCCCTGCAGTTCCTCGCGCCGCTGGATCCCCCGGTCGTCGACCGGTTCCCGATGAACTGCGACTATCTGGCGGGCCGGCCCAGCATCTGCTCGTAGCGCTACGGGCTCAGCCCGGCGCGGTGACGAAGTCGATGAGTTCCTCGACGCGTCCGATCAGCGCCGGGTCCAGGTCGTTCCAGTCGCGCACCCGCGAGCGGATGCGCTGCCAGGCGCGCGCGATGTCGGCCTGGGTGTGGTGCGGCAGCCCCAACGCCTCGCAGATGCCGTGCTTCCACTCGATGTTGCGCGGAATGGTCGGCCACTTCTCCAGCCCGAGGCGCTGCGGCTTGACGGCCTGCCAGATGTCGACGTAGGGGTGGCCGACGACCAGCGTGTGCGGTCCGCCCGGGCCGCGGGCGACCTCCGCGGCGATGCGTTCCTCTTTCGAGCCGGCGACCAGGTGGTCGACCAGCACGCCGAGCCGGCGTCCCGGCCCGGGCGCGAACTCGGCCACGACGGCCGCCAGGTCGTCGACGCCGCCGAGGTATTCGACCACCACGCCCTCGATGCGCAGGTCGTCGCCCCAGACCTGTTCGACCAGTTCGGCGTCGTGGCGGCCCTCCACGTAGATGCGGCTGCCCAGTGCCACCCTGGCCCGTGCGCCCGGTACCGCGACCGACCCCGAGGCGGTGCGCTTGGGCGCCGCGGGCGCGGCCTTGCGCGGCGGGGTGAGGATCACCGGCGCGCCGTCGATCAGATAGCCGGGGCCGACGGGAAAACCGCGCACCTTGCCGCGGCGGTCCTCGAGGTCCATCCGGCCGTACTCGACGCGCACCACCGCACCGACGTAGCCGGTCTCGGCGTCCTCGACCACCAGACCCAGTTCCACCGGGCGCTCGGTGGCGCGCACCTTCCGGCGCTGATGCGGATTGCTGGCCAACACGTCCTTGCCGTAGCGGTCACTCACGGCAGCGATCCTAGGTCAACCGCCGGCGGCGGCCAGCTTCGCTGGATCGGAGGTGACCTCGTCGATCACCCGGTGGATGAACCGCATCTTCTCCAGCACCGCTGTCGGCAGCACGAAGGGGTACAGATCGTCGCGGCCCATCGACCGGTTGACCATGTTCAGCGCCCACGCCAAGGGCAGCCACATCTCGATGATGACGTCGAATCCGCTGGGCCCCAGGGTCCTTCGGTCGAAGGTCGCGCCGGCCGAGGCGAAGCCGAATGCGGCCGCGGTATCCAGCGTGTCGCGGATGTGCAGGTAGTGCGCAAACGTCTCGGCCCAGTCCTCGGCCGGATGCATGGTGGCATACGAGGACACGTGGTCGTCGCGCCAGTCCGGCGGCGGGCCCTGCTCGTAGTGCCGGTCCAGCGCGGCCTGATAGTCCGCGTCGGGGTCGCCGAACAGCGCCCGGAAGCGCGGCAGGTACTCCGGGGAGGTCTCGATCAGCCGGTAGAAGTAATAGTGGCCGATCTCGTGGCGGAAATGCCCAAGCAGGGTGCGATAGGGCTCGGCCATGGATACCCGCAACCGCTCGCGGTGCACATCGTCGCCCTCGGCCAGATCGAGGGTGATCACGCCGTTTTGGTGCCCGGTGAACACCTTTTCCTCGGTGCTGGACAGCAGATCGAAGGCCAGGCCGAACTCCGGGTCGGTGCCGCGGTCGACGATGGGCAGGTTCAGCTCCGCGAGTTCGGCGACCAGCCGGCGTTTGGCCGTCTCGGCGGCGGCGAACGCCGTCAGGGCGGGATCGCCGTCGGCGGGCCGGGTCCGGGTCAACCGGCACGACGCGCACAACTCCCCCTCCGCCGGGGCGCCGGGCCCCGGTTTCACCAGCCAATTGCACTGCGCCAGATGCATGTTGGCGCACAACCGGTACTCGCCGGCATCGACGGCGCCGTCGTGCTCGCTGTCGGGCCCCGACGCGATGACCAGCAGCGCCGAATCCTGCAGCGAGAACCCCACGGCGCTGCCGCAACTCAGGCACACCGAATTCTCGAAGGTCAGGTGTTGGCCGCAGTTGGGACACCGGAAGTCACGCATCACGGCCTCCCGGAGCCAGCGGCACGACGTCGACCGACACGTCGATGGCGCTGTCCTCGGAGTCGGTATAGATGATGCCGCGCAGCGGCGGGACGTCGGCGTAGTCGCGGCCGCCGCCGACCACGATGTAGCGCTCGTCGACCAACTGCTCGTTGGTCGGGTCCAGGCCCAGCCACCGATCCTGCGGCGTCCACACCGCGGCCCAGGCGTGCGTCGCGTCCGCACCCACCATGCGCTCCTTCCCCGGCGGCGGATCGGTGGCCAGGTACCCCGAGATGTAACCGGCCGCCAAGCCGTTGGCGCGCAGACAGGCGATCGCCAGCCGCGCAAAGTCCTGACATACCCCTTCGCGGGCCGCCAAAACCTCCGCGACCCCGGTGGACACCGTGGTGGAACCGGAGCGGTAGGTGAAGTCGGCGAAGATGCGGCGGTTGAGATCCTCGAGGACCTCGATCAGCGGGCGGCCGGGGGTGAAACTCGGTGCGGCATAGTCCCGTACGGCATCGGTGATCTCCGGGGGCTGCAGATCCAGGGTGAACTCGGCGGCGCGCACGCCGTCGGCCCCGACCGGTCGGGCGATCTCCCACGGGGCCACCGCCGAGCCGGCGCCGTAGCGGTCGGGGCCCGGCGGGTCCACCTCGACCTCCGAGACCGCGGTGACCGTGAGGACGCGGTGCGCGGTGGTCACGTGGAAGTACGAGCTGAGGTTGCCGTAGGCGTCCCGGCTGGTCGAGCGGTCCGCGGCGGCCGGATCGAGCCGCACCTCGTGGCTCAGACAACGCTGCCAGTCGGTCTCGCGCGGGGTCAGGAAGCCGCGCCCGTAGGAGCTGGTGACCACGTCGGAGTAGCGGTACACCGTCTCGTGGGTGATGCGGTAGCGGCGGGTCACGGCATCTGCCGTCGCTGGCCGGGGCCCCACAGCGGCTGCATGCCGCCGGGCAGCGAGAGTTGGGTCGCGGTGATGACGTCGGACAACTCCCGCACGCCGTCGAGCACGCCGTCGAGCAGCCCGCGCAGCGCGAGCAGGTCGCCGTGCGGGTCGGCGCGGCCGAGTTCGGCCGGGTCGATGCGGCGCAGTCGGGTGTTGAGTTCGTCGACCAGGCGCTCCGGGCGCGACGACCCCGTGGCGGCCGGCAGGGCGCGCAGATGCGTGCGGAGCCGGTCGAGTTGGTACACCAACGAGCGCGGGTTGCTGGCGTCGAACAGCAGCAGGTCGGCGACCGCGGGCACGCTGACCTGGCCGAGATTGCGGCGCCGGAAGATCACCGCCGACTCACAGGCCGTCAGCACCGATTCGGTGATCACCTGGGCCGCCTCCCCGCGGCGCGCGGTGGTCAGCGTGGCGCGCAGCAGGCCGGCCAGCGTCAGTGTCCGTTCGATCCGCTTGCCGATGTCGGCCATGGTCCAGCCGACGTCTTGGACCATCGACTCGGCCGCCACGCCCGACAGGGCCAGCATGCCGGCCAGGGTACGGGCATGCGCGGCGGCCATCTTGGTGTCGGCCAGGCTGTGGGTTTCCGGTGCGGCGCTGGGTAATTCGAGCACCGCGCGATCGACCGCGGCCAGGATCATCCAGGTGTCGTTGGACAGCTGATCGCGCACGCTGCGCGCGGCCAGCCCGAGCCGCTCCACCGATTGCGCCAGCGAACCGGCCCGGTCCCGGTCGGCGGTGATCGACCACAGGGTGCTGGGCGCGGTGGCGATCATCTCGGCGCGGTCGCCCGCCCCGGCGACGTCGGTTCCGGTGAGCCGGCCCAGCGCCGACAACAGGACCGGGATGCAGGCGCTCGCCGGGGCGTACTGCCGGTGCCGGTATTCGTGGTAGCGCTCCCGGGTCACGGTCAGCAGCCGCGCCGTGGATTCGGCGCGCTCGGCGTAGCGTCCCGTCCAGAACAGGTCGGACAGGACGCGCGGGGAACTGACCGCGGCCAGGTCGGCGACCACCACCGGGGCCGCCGGCGGCGGAGTCGCGGACGGTTGCTCGGGGGTGGTCGACGACGGCAGCACCCAGATGTCCTTGGCGGCACCATCGTTGAAGCGGGGACCGATGCCGTGGGCCGCGGCCACGTAACCGAGCCCGCCGATCATCGGTGCGTACCCGCCGCGCTGCGAGACGGCGAACAGCCGCATCCCGACGTTGGCCGCCGCGATCCCGACCCGCCCGACGATGGGCGCCGAGGAGTACTGCGGCAGTTCCTGACCGATCCACTGCCACGGAGCCGCGCTGATCCGCGCGGACAGTTCCGCGCGTTGGGACCGGGTCAACTCCGGGCCGACCTGGTCGGGACCGCCGGTGGTCGAGCGGATCAGCAGGGCGTCCAGGTGCTTCAGCAGGTGCGAGCGTTCGGTGTCGATGCCACCCCAGTAGGTGGGCGTGGTCGGCAACAGCGGGGCCTCGCCGAGCAGGCGCTCGGCGAGTTCGGGCAGGAAACGCAGGATAGCGGGGCTCTCCAGGATGCCGCTGCCCAACGTGTTGACCACCGTCACCGCGCCCCGGCGCGCCGCCTCGACCAGTCCGACCACGCCGAGGCGGGAGTCCGGGCGCAGATCCAGCGGGTCGGAATAAGCGGCGTCGACGCGGCGCAGCACCACGTCGACGCGCTGCAGGGTGCCCAGCGATCGCATCCACAACCTGCCGTCGCGGACCACCAAGTCGGCGCTCTCGACCAGCGGGAAGCCCAGCGTGGAGGCCAGATAGGCCTGGTCGAACGCGGTCTCGGAATGGATGCCCGGGCTGAGCACCACCACCGCGGGATCCTCGGTGGCCTCCGGCGCGGCCTCGAGCAGCGCCGAGCGCAGGGTGTGGGCGAACTGCGAGGTCGCCCGCGGCGTCAGCTGTTCGTAGAGTTCGGAGATCGCCGAGCCGACCACGCGGCGGTCGGCCATCGCGTAGCCCGCACCCGACGGCGCCTGCGTCCAGTCGGCGTTGACCACGAAGCCGCCGTTGCTCCTGCTGACATCGCAGCCGTGCAGGAACAACTGGTGCCGTCCGGGGACCTCGATCCCGCGGGCCGCGCGCAGGTAGCCCGGGTGGCCGAAAAGCAAAGGTGCGGGCAGGATTCCACTGGTCAGTGCGTCCTGCGGACCGTAGAGGTCGGCCAGGATCGCATCGAGCAACCGCGAGCGCTGGACCAGGCCGGCCTCGAGGGTCTGCCAGTCCTCGGGGGTGATCAGCAGCGGCACCGGGTCCAGGCGCCAGGGGGCGGGCACCCCGCCCGGGTCGGTATAGGTGATGCCGTCGTTGTCGACCAGGGTGCGCACCTCGTCGCGCAACCGGTCCAGACCGCGCACGCCGCGGCGCGCGATGGTCTCGGCCAACTCCGTCCAGGCGGGGCGGATATTGCCCGCGGCGTCGACGAACTCGTCGTGGCCGGCCCCGGCGCCGCCGCGAGGGTCGAACCGGGGATCGAACAAGGCCGCCTGCGCCCGGCCGGTCCGGTATTCCGTGAGCAACCCGTCGACGTCGAGGCTGGTGACCTGGGCCGCGGCCGGAACCGACACCGCGCACCTCCTGGAGACCGTGGGCACCCGGGCGGTGCGCCAGGACCATTCTGGCGTATCGATGGCCCGACGGGCGGCGCTTGCGTTCACTCAAACTGAACCAGTTGGTAAGGTATCGGGACAACGAGACGGTCGGGACGAAAGGTTGGTGTCGGACATGCGCGAAGCGGTGATCACAGGAGTGGGGATGACGCGCTTCGGCAAACATCGGGACCGCACCATCGCCGACCTCGCCGGTGAGGCGGTGGCCGAGGCCCTCGCCGATGCCGGCCTGACCGGGGACACCCAGTCGGTCGCGATCGTGTACTTCAGCAACGTCCTGGCCGGAGTGCTGACCGGTCAGGAATCGAACCGGGGTCAGCACGCGCTGCGGGACACCGCCCTGCGCGGGGTGCCGTTGATCAACGTCGAGAACGCCTGCGCCTCCGGAGCAACGGCACTCAACCAGGCCTGGCTGTCGGTGGCCTCCGGGCACGCCGACGTGGCCGTCGCGGTCGGCGCCGAGAAACTCCACTTCGACGACAAGGCCAAGGCGGCCGCGGCCCTGACCACCGCACTCGATCAGGAACGCCTCGACGAGATCCGCGCCGATCTCGGGTCGACCGGCTCCGGGTCGGTGTTCATGGACATCTACGCGCGCTTCGCGACGGACTACATGGAGCGCAGCGGCGCCACCCGCGAGGACTTCGCGCGCGTGGCCGTGAAGAACTCCCAGCACGGCACGGCAAATCCGAAGGCGCAGTACGGCCGTGCGCTCACCGTCGCCGAGGTGCTGGGGGCGCGCCAGGTCAGCGGGCCGCTCACGGTACCCATGTGCGCGCCGATGAGCGACGGCGCCGCGGCGGTCGTGGTGATGAGCCGCGCCGCGGCGCAACGCCTGGGGGCCTCGCCGGTCTCGCTCCGGGCCAGCGTCGTCGGGTCGGGCCGGCCGGGCGCCTACGGCGAGCTGGTCCCCGATGTCGCCGGGCGCGCCTTCGCCGCCGCCGGC
>Ga0265293_10008997_pt1 | contig 14536 bp, 10 predicted proteins | sample Munlanlewell138R_FD_192505 | JGI IMG/M metagenome (GOLD analysis project Ga0265293, IMG submission 192505) | Leachate microbial communities from a municipal landfill in Southern Ontario, Canada - Leachate well 138R | ecosystem: Engineered > Solid waste > Landfill > Unclassified | place: Canada...
GCATGCGGGTGATCGGAATCTCCTGCATTACGAATATGGCGGCAGGCGTCTTGGATCAACCTTTAAGCCATGAAGAAGTTGTGGAAACGGCGCTTCGAGTGAAAGATACCTTCATTTGTGTGGTGTCGCTTGCCATCGGGCATTTTGCGTGACATATTATCGCTTCCGCGCTAAATGTGTATAATAGGACAGGAGGGGGACGTGTTGGCGTGATGGCGCCTTCATGTTCACTTGCGGTGAATTTTCCCCTTTGATACAATTAGAGAAACTGTGCAGTAAAAACGACGCACAAATTCGCAATGGAGGAAAGAAATGAAAAAATACCTAGCGATTCTATTAGCTGTCGTGTTGATGGTAGGTTTGGTTGCCTGCGGGCCGCCGGCAACACCTGATCCGACAGGCAGCGGCGAACCTACGGCAACGCCGACAGAGTCCGAAAAACCGGTTGAAGTTCTTCCGGATGTCCCGGCTAATCGTTATGACGCCAGAGAGACACCGAGAACGGGTAATAACGAAACCAATCCGCTCGTCGTCAGCGTGATGACAGTGGACGGCAAGTTCAGCCCCTTCTTCTACACCTCAGCCTATGACAACGATGTTCAGGGCATGACACAGCTCGGACTGTTGTTCTATAACAAAGAAGGTGCGCCTGAGGCAGGTATCGACGCGCCTTGCTTGGCTTATGACTTTAGCCAAGAAGTGGCCTCTGACTCATCCAGCTCAACGTACAAATTTGTCCTGAAAAATGGGATCAAGTTCAGTGACGGCGAGCCTGTCACCGTAAAAGACGTGCTCTTCTCGATCTACGTTTTTGCCGATCCTCAGTATGACGGTTCATCCACCTACTACACGATGCCCATCCAGGGCATGGCCGAGTATCGTCTCCAGACGAGTGCGGATGTCCTCGAAATGGTCGATGCTATTTTGGCCGCCGGTATTACCGACGGTGACGACGGCGAGATGGTGATTAACCCGGCCGCCGGCGTTTCCATGGATGTCCAGGAAAAGTTCTGGAGCTACCTCGATGAAGCCGGTGCAGCCTTTGCACAGGAAATCATTGACTATGTCTACCAGAACTACGGCACACAGGCCTATGTTGAAGCGTACTTCTCACCGGACTACACCATCGAAGAGATCCAGGCGAGTGATACCCTGAAGGCTGCCTACGGCATGTCACTTTGGGGCTTTGGCGACTTCAACGATGACGGTCTTTTCGAAGATGTTTTAGGTAACACCTATGACGTCGAAGAAGACACCATCGATGCAAACGTTTATTGGGCGGCGATCCTAGGCGACTACGGCTATGACCTCTCAGACGACGGCATTAACTACGAGCAAGCCGGTGATCTTACCGTGCAGGACTACATCACGGAACTCTACATCCAGAAAGAAGGCCAGATCGAAGGCGGCGTCCAGAGCATCAGCGGTATCACCACAGGTAAAGAGACCTCGGCAGACGGCGTTGAGAGAGACTACATCCAGATCGTACTGGACGGTGTTGACCCGACCGCCATCTTCAAGATGGGCATTGCGGTTGCCCCCGCTCACTACTACACCGAAGGCTACAGCGGATCTTTGAACGAGATGGGCGTAGACCTCGATTCCAAAGAATTCATGGACTTCCTCAAGACGAAGAACGTGAAACCGGTCGGCGCGGGCCCCTACATCTTTGAAGAATACAAAGATAACGTGGTGACCTACACCGCCAACGACGATTTCTTGCTCGGTTCCCCGAGAATCAAGACCTTCCGTTATCAGGAAATCGCGGGCGGCTCAGAGCTTGACTCCATCCTGACCGACACGGTTCACTACACCGATCCTTCCGCCAGCATGACGATCATCAACGACATCACAGAAGGTTCCGGCGACTACGCGAAACTCGAGTACACCCTGGTTGACAACGATGGCTACGGCTACATCGGCATCCAAGCACAGGCCATCCCCGAGTTCGAAGTCAGAAAAGCGCTGGCGCACGCGTTTAACGTACAGCTGGCCGTTGACAACTACTATCAGGAACTGGCAAGCGCCAACTACCGCACCATGACAAAAGTCCTCTGGGCGTATCCTGATAACCCCGAGAACATGTTCCCCTTCGACGAGACAGGCGAAACTTCCAAGGCTCTGTTCCTTGAAGCCGGCTACCTCTATGACGAAGACAAGAACATCATGAGCTATCCTGAAGGCCACGAAAAAGAAGGCCAACAGGTGACCTTCAAGTTCACACTGCCGATGGGCGCCTCCGATCACCCGGCCGGCTCCATCTTCATCGAGACACAGGAAATTCTCGAAAGTATTGGCGTGAAAGTGGATCTTGATATCGACGAGAACTTGCTCAACAAACTTAGCACTTCTTACGATTCAGGCATTCAAGTCTGGGCGGCTGCCTGGGGCGGCGGCGGGGTTGACCCCGACATGTTCCAGATTTGGTACTCCGATCCGGCCGTCAACCAGGGCAACTCGAACACGGGCCTGTTCTGGCTGTTCCAGAATGGTTCGGACGAAGAAAAAGCCATGCTGACCGAGCTCAACGAACTCATCATCGCGGGCCGCTCAACACTTGACACCGAAGAGAGAAAGGCGATTTACAAACGCGCTCTTGAACTCTCCACGGGCCTTGCGGTTGAAATCCCGACCTACCAGAGAAAGAATATGTTTGTATTCAACGCCGATGTCATCAACGCGGACACCCTGTTCAGCGGTGAGGATGTCACCCCCTTCCAGTCGCCTTTGAGCTTCATCTGGAATGTTGAACTGAACTAAGTATTTTTCGAACGAATGTCACGTACTTGACAGAGAAAAAGTGCAAGGCGAGGCCGTGAGGCTTGGCCTTGCACTCTATTATGTGTTAATCAACTTTGATCATGAGTGAGGCGGTTCCGCAATACCGGGACTATGTTCGCTTTCGTCGAAGTTACATTGAATTTTGAGGCTTTACGATGTGGACGTATTTGTTGAAGCGAATAGGGCTCGCCCTGGTCATCCTCATAGGCGCGTCGGCACTCATCTATATGTTGACTATGATGATGCCCGCCGACTATATCGATAACCAAACAGCGGCCGCCGTTCAAAACGGTTCTATGACATTGGAAGATGTCATGCGTTTGAAAGAACTTTACGGATTGGCGGATAAAAGTGTCGGGGGCATCGCTAGAAGCTACGGTAAGTGGCTGACAAGTGCCCTCCGGGGAGATCTGGGATTCTCCTTTTTGTACGGAAGACCCGTTTCAAGTGTTTTGAAAGACTATATTTGGATCTCCTTTTTCATTGCGCTATTCTCCTTCGTGATAGAAATAATTATCGCGATACCAATGGGAATCAAGGCCGCGGTGAACCAATACAGCGCTTACGATTACACGGTCTCTGTATTTGCGATGGCGGGCACCGCCTTGCCATCCTTCTTTTTATCGGCGCTGTTAATGAATCTGTTAGCGATACGGCTGAAGATATTCCCATTACAAGGGCTCACTACGGCCACCAAAGTGTTCGCCCAGGATGCTCATCTTGCGATCTTCCTCGATAAGGCCTGGCATCTTGTCTTGCCCATTATGGTCCTCACGCTGTTGGGGATCGGCGGGACGATGAAATTTACCAGAACCAATATGCTCGAAGTCATGAACTCTGATTACATCCGCACCGCGCGAGCGAAGGGATTGTCCGAGCGTACGGTCACGTACAAACATGCCTTCAGAAACACCATGATACCCCTTGTGACGTCGCTTTCAGGCATGCTGCCCGGGCTGTTCGGAGGGGCGATGATTACTGAATCCGTTTTCTCGATACCCGGCATCGGAACGATGGCCTTGCGGGCGACCCAGCAAGGCGATATTCCATTTATCATGGGCTACAACATGTTTTTATCAATCCTCACCGTGACCGGAATGTTGATCTCAGACATGATGTACATGGTTGTTGACCCGCGCGTCAAATTGAAATAGAGGGGAGAGGCGTTATTCCAATGGACGAACATAAACAAGAATCAATTGATCTCACCGAATTTTCAGACGCAGATCTCGAGCAACATTTTCGAGTCATCTCACCTGGTCGGATGGTTGCCAAACGCTTCTTCAAAAGCAAATTGTCAATCGTCGGCTTAGCGATGATTATTTTCGTGTTCCTCTTCTCCTTTGTGGGGCCCATGGTCGTCAAAGCGACTTGGGGTTACGGAGAAACACAAGTCTTTAAAGTAGAACGCGAAACGGACATGGTGACCGTCGCCAAGTTCAAAGCAGCCGATGGCAAGGACTATCATTACTACGATCGTTCGAAAACGACGATCCTGTTTAAGGCCCCCATCTCGGCGGATCACTGGCTTGGCACTGACACCTCCGGTTTTGATATATTTATCAGGCTCATGCACGGCGGCCGCATCTCACTCATCATCTCCTTTATTGTCATCTTCCTTGAGACCCTTATAGGCGTGGTGTTGGGCGGTGTTGCAGGCTACTTTGGCAAATGGGTTGACCAACTCATCATGCGTATAGTCGATATCTTTGCCTGTCTGCCGACTTTACCGATCCTATTGATCCTGTCCGCTACGATCAGTTCCATTGAGGCAATACCCGCCGAGCACCGCATCTATTACCTGATGGGCTTTATTACGCTCTTAGGCTGGACGGGTGTCGCGCGAATAGTACGCGGCCAGATCTTGATGCTGCGTGAGCAAGAATACATTTTGGCCGCTGAAACAACGGGGATCAGCGCCTTTCACAAAATATTCAGACATCTCATCCCGAATACGATGCCCCAGCTTATTGTCAGCGCGACCTTAGGATTAGGCGGCATCATCCTCTACGAGTCAACGCTGTCCTATTTAAGTCTCGGCGTTCCGTTCCCGCGCGCAGCCTGGGGCTCCATGATCGCTCTGGCCGATCCTTCCAAAGGTCAGGAGATCTTAGCGTATTACCCGAACATGTGGGTGCCCGCCGGAATTTTGATCGTCGTCACGGTGTTAGGATTCAGCTTTATCGGTGACGGGCTGAGAGATGCTTTCGATCCCAGAATGAAGAGATAAGGTGCGTACGGTGAATATTAAGCGATTTTTTACCAGAAAAACGGTTGAAGATGAGAGCAATCCGCTCTACTTGACCCTGCGCGAAGAAATGCGCATCAGCCGTGAGAATAACAAAATAATCAAGCGTTTTGAAAAGGCAAAAGCCCGAAAGAACGTCCCGGAAGAAGAATACCTGACGACCATGAAAAATCCTGACAATGTCGTCGAGTTCGAAGACCTTCACACATTCTTTTTCACCGATGTCGGGACCGTTAAGGCGGTGAATGGCGTGTCCTTTGACGTGCCCCAGGGAAAAATAGTGGGCATTGTCGGGGAGTCCGGCTGCGGCAAGTCCGTCACAAGCCTTTCGTTAATGCAATTGGTCCAGGAACCGCAAGGTCAAATTGTGAAAGGCAGCATCCGCTACCGCGCGTCCAATGGCAAAACCTATGAAATCACCAAGATGCCGCGCAACCGTATGCTCCAAATTCGCGGCAATGATATCGCCATGATCTTCCAGGAGCCGATGACCAGTCTCAACCCTGTTTTCCGTATCGGGGATCAGATGGATGAGGTCGTTTTACTGCACGTTGAGGGCGCGACTGAAAAGTCCGCGAAAGCCCGGAGCATTGAAATGTTAAAACTGGTCGGCATCGCGATGCCCGAAAAAATCTACGACCAATACCCGCATGAGCTCTCAGGCGGTATGCGCCAAAGAGTCATGATCGCGATGGCGCTTTCCTGTGACCCGCGGCTCATCATCGCGGACGAACCGACCACCGCCCTGGACGTCACCATACAGGCGCAGATATTGGAACTGCTGCGTGAAATCAAAGACAAAATTAACGGCAGCATCATGCTCATCACCCATGACCTCGGCGTCATTGCCGAAATGGCCGACTTGGTGGTCGTGATGTACGCGGGGCGTATTATCGAACAAGGCACTGTGCGTGAAATATTCCATCACCCCAAGCACCCTTACACGATCGGCCTGATGCGTTCCAAACCTTCCGGCAAAACGGTCGATAACCGCCTTTACAGTATTAAAGGGCAGGTTCCGAACCCCATCAACATGCCGGATCATTGTTACTTCTTGAACCGCTGCGATCGCGTGCAGCCCGAATGCCTCGGCGAGTATCCGCCGATGTTCTGGCATTCGCCTGACCACTGCGCGGCATGTTACTGGAGTAAAACGGGCGAACTCTGTGACGATGAAGGGGAAAGAGAGAAGGAATCTAACGATGAATAACGCGATGACTCATGAAACGAAAGACGATTCAAACATCCTCGTCGTTCGCAATCTAAAAAAATATTACCCGCTCTCGAAGGTCGCTCTCGGGAAAAGGCGTTCTTACGTCAAGGCCGTCGATGACGTCTCTTTTGAGATCGAGCGCGGCACGACGATGGGCCTGGTCGGTGAGTCGGGCTGCGGTAAGACAACGGTCGGGCGTACCATATTGCGGCTCCATGATGTGACGGGCGGGGAAGTTTTCTTTGAAGGTCAAAACCTTGCCAATCTTTCGCGCCGTGAACTTCGTAGATTAAGACCCGACATCCAGATGATCTTTCAGGACCCCTATTCGAGTCTGTCACCTCGTATGCCGGTCGGTGAGATCATCGGCGAGGCCGTGCGCCAGCACAAGATTGTGCCGAAATCCCGATATAAGGCCCACGTTCTGAAAGTCATGAGCGACTGCGGGCTGCAACCACAGCATTTTTATCGATATCCGCATGAATTCTCAGGCGGACAAAGGCAGCGCATCTCCATCGCGCGCGCCGTCGCGCTCATGCCGAAGTTCATTATTTGTGACGAACCCTTGAGTGCCTTGGACGTGTCCATTCAGGCCCAAATCATCAACCTGATGAAGGATTTGCAAGAAGAATACGGATACACCTATCTGTTTATTTCGCATGACCTCTCGGTCGTCGAATATCTGTCAGATACGATCGGCGTCATGTACTTGGGCAACATTATGGAGATGGGGGATAAGAAGAAGATCTTCGAAAACCCGATGCACCCCTATACGGAAGCCTTGCTTTCCGCGGTGCCTGTATCGGACCCCGATGTAAAAATGGATCGCATCATCTTGAAAGGCGATATCCCGAGCCCGGTCAACCCGCCTTCAGGCTGCAAGTTCAGAACGCGTTGCCCGAAGGTCATGGATATTTGCGCCAAGGTAACGCCGAAATTCAAAGAGTATGAACCGGGACACTGTGTGGCTTGCCACCTTTATAGCCAAGATTAAGATATGAGATAAAGGACCTGAGCACGTGAGCGACAAAAAGAAAAAACAGCGCTTTGAAGATGACGGACGCGTCATCGCGGACATGTCCATCGCGGGCATGCCGTCGTCTGTCTTGAGTCGTAAACCGAAACAAATCCCCGTGAAAAAAGAAGAGGGCGAAAAAGAAGAGCTCACAAAACATGAACGCCGCGCCATCATATGGGGTGTGATCACCTCACACCTCGCGTTCGCGCTCATCATCATCGTGCTCTTTACACTTTTTGTACTGTTTTGTGTACACGTGTGGTTGAAATAGTGACATTGGATGAAGGGAAGAAAATGAGATGAAGCTATCGCTAGGGAAGTTTCGCATCTTTTTTATCATCATAACGCTCATCGTTGTGATGCTGTTAGGCGCTTGCAGCGGCCGTGAAACCTCGATCGACCCAGGCGCGTGGGGCTACGACTGTGTCGTGACCTATGACGCGCTCGGAGGGACGGTCAACCAACGCGGCGTACGCACGACCTATTACATGAAGAACTCTTATTTATTCGCGCCTGCCGGCACGACCAACATGCTGATCGAGCCTGTGCGCGACGGCTACGCGCTGGCCGGCTGGTATGTGGCTAAAGAAGACATCGTAGACGCCAATGGCGAAGTGACCGGTTATGCCTTTAAGGCAGAAGATCGTTGGGATTTTGACGAGGATCGCGTACAAGAAGACATGACACTCTACGCGCGCTGGATCCCCCGGGGTCACGTTGATTACGTCGACGCGACGACGGGTGCCGTGATGTTCTCAAAAAACCTCTCAGCCGACTCCGCGGTGCAGGAATTGACAGGCGCGACCGAATCGCTGATCCACAAAGACGGCTACACCTTTTTGGGCTACTACGAAGATGAAGCGCTCACCACGCCTTATGACTTTTCCGTGTACGTTTTCAGTGAATTAATCCCGACCAAGCAAGACGTTTACGACACCTTAGCCGAAGAATTTCCTTCGCTTTTCACGGCGGTAGAATACGTCGAACCCGAAAAGACAGAAGATGATGAAGAAGGCGTTGAGGAGATCATCGATACCTCTGACCTTTTTATCAATAAACTCGGATACGAGTTGGACGCGACCGAAGAGGAACGCGCCATGATTCGGGCGAGAAAAGATGAAATCTTTGAAAAATCTATCGCGGACTACGAACAGAATTCCGGACAAATCACAGTCTACCTCAAGTACATCGAAGGCAACTACGCACGCATCGGCCACCTCGATGACCTCTACATCGATCGCAAATACGCGTTCACCGGATTGGATCGCTACAAAAACGAAGTGGAAGGGTATATTTTCACCCAAGACATCGATTTTTCAGGTGTGACCGTCGATATGGCCGAACAATTTAACGGCGTCATCCTCGGCAACAATCACCGTTTAAAAAACATCACGATCTCGGCATCCAGCAAGAAAGTTGACCCGGATAAAGAAAAATTTGTCGGTTTGTTCCGCGAGCTCAAAGACGCGACGATCCAAGACATTACCTTTGAAAACTTGACCGTCAAGCTGAACGTCAACACCGGCATCCGTGTCGATGTCGGCGCGCTTGCTTTATCGGCTGAAAATGTCACCCTCTCAAACGTCAGATTCGATGGTTTGACCATCATCAGCGGTAAAGGTGATGACGGGGCCGCACGGTATCGCCTGGCCGATCTCTTCTTGAGTCAGAGAAATGTGAAGTTGACGAATGTTACGGCGGATAACATCGATATTCAGGCTTCTCCTGCCGCGCAGATCAACAGCTACTTTGGCTTTGAAATCAGGGTCGAAGAAGAACCCGTTGTACCTGAAGAATAAGGGAGAGCCCTACGAGGGTAAAGCATGCCAAAAGAAGCGCTTAAAACAGCACGATTCTTCAGCCTAAAAGGCGATGAACCCTTTGCGTCGTGGCTCTTACAGTGCACGTATCCATGGGAGAGCCTTGCAGATTTAGGCGCGTGGATCAAGGCGTACGGCGCCACTTTACCCTCCGAAAGTTATACCGAAATAGCGCCTGACATATGGGTCGCAAAATCCGCTAATGTCAGCGATCTCGCCACATTGAAAGGGCCAGTCATTGTAGGACCCGATGTGGAAATCCGCCCGGGCGCTTTTATCCGCGGCAATGCCTACATCGGGCCCAACTGTGTCGTGGGGACCGCAAGTGAAATTAAAAATTCCCTTTTATTCGGCGACGTCGAGGTCCCGCATTACAACTATATTGGCGACAGCATCTTATCCTACGGCACGCATTTTGGCGCCGGCGCCATCACCTCCAACCTTCGATCCGATAAGAAGAATATAAAGATTCGCTACGAAGGCGAAGTTATTGAAACGGGACTTCGAAAGATCGGCGCCATCACGGCGCAACGCGTGGAAATCGGTTGCAATGCCGTCTTGGGTCCCGGCACATTGATCGGAAAAGACAGCCTCATTTACCCCTTAACCTTTGTGCGTTTTTCATTACCTGAAAAATCCATTCTAAAAAATAACGGCGAGTTGCGGCCAAGAATCTAAGCGGTTTAGCATCCGAGGAAGTGTGCGCAATATGTTAACATAGGGCCATGGTTTTCTCTTTGTTTTTGATCTTTATCGCGACTCTTTACCTGGTTTGGCAGGGCACCATGGAACCCACTTTGGGCTTCATCGTGATGGCGTTTTCATTTGGTTCAATCATTTGGAAAAGAGTCCGTTTCATCCAGGAACGAAGGCACATCCGAAAGAAAACACACGAACGAAAAGCGAAATGGGGAGGCGAACTCACCGTCGTCTCAGGATTGGCAAGCTTCATCGGGATGCACTGTGATCTGTACATCACGCGGCAGGATCAGCTCATCGTTGAAGACGCGATCAGCGCCCGAATTATCCCGCCAGCGGAACTGAGCCGCATCGGGCTTTTCTACGGGTCGATCTTTGATTACTTAAGCGATGTCGACTTGGCAAGAGCCTTAAAATTTCAAACCATCCCCCGGTTTAATCATGTACGGGCCTGGATCAGGAGAAATCCGACCGCAAGAAGACGACTCATTGTGGCGGTGATGTTTGAAAACCCAATCAACGAACTCGAATATTCCGAGATGGCGGTCTTCTCGGACATCGACAAAAAAGGGAATCTCAGTGCTTTTGCCATACGGCCGGAAATCGCGGTGAAACTCGCCGTACTCCCCAAACCGCGGTTCGGAAGATTGAAAGGTAAAAAACGGCAAACAAGTGATTTAAAACCTGTTAGTCATACATGATGCTAGCATTAGTATGATCTATAACTTATAAAGTAGACATGAAAAAACAAGAATTATTGCACAATGAATGCGCCCAGTCGCTGACCATCCTGTTTGACTGGAACCGCGAGAACTTCGCGGAAACGGGGAAGTGGGGCCGCTACTTCATCCAAACCTTCGGTTGCCAGCAAAACGACCACGACAGTGAAATCGCAGCTGGACTATTAGAAGAAGCAGGCTTTGTACAGGCGACAAGTATTGAGGAAGCCGATATCGCGCTGTTTAACACCTGTAGCGTACGCGCCAACGCGGACGACCGTTTCTTCGGACATGTCGGCCGCCTGAAGCCCATAAAAAGGGAGGGAAAGCCCATCATCGGGGTCTTCGGCTGTATGATGGAACAAAAGATCCACCGCGACGTGATCTTTGAAAGTTTTTCCCATGTTGATTTTCTTCTGGGAGCAGGCGCCATGGAATTGCTGCCTTACGCCTTAACAGAAGTGATTCAAGGGTCACGCGGCAAACGCACCCTCGATCTTACCCATCAAGCGACAGACGTCTTTGGCGAAGGAATGCCCGTTAAACGCGAACGAGGACACCGAGCGCTCATCACGATCATGACCGGCTGCAACAACTTTTGCTCTTACTGCATCGTGCCTTACACAAGAGGCCGTGAAAAGAGCCGCTCCTACGATGACATCATGAAGGAAGCGCGAAAGGCAGTCGGGGAGGGGGCCCAAGAGATCATGCTTTTGGGGCAAAACGTCAACTCCTATGGCAACGACTTGCGAAAGCTAAAACAAGCCTCACCCTCCTTTGCCAAACTTTTAAGGGACGTGAGTGAAATCGAAAACCTTGGCATCGTCCGCTACATGACCTCCCATCCTAAGGATCTTTCCGACGAACTGATCGACACCATCGGGCGCTATCCCGTCATTGAACCGCATATCCATCTGCCTCTGCAGTCGGGAAGTGACGTCATCTTAAAAAAGATGAACCGCCGCTACACCGCAGAGCACTATCTCGAACTTGTTGAAAAACTGAGACTAAGCCGCCCCGGCATAACCCTCACAACTGACCTCATTGTCGGCTACCCGGGTGAAACCGAAGAAGACTTCCGGGCGACCTTAGCCCTCATGGAAACCGTACGCTTTGACGCGGCCTTCACCTTCTTTTACAGCCCGCGCATCGGGACCCCCGCCGCAGACATTTACGAGGAAGGAGAACAGGCACAAGTCAAGGAGCGGTTCGAACGTCTTGTCCGGCTCCAAAATGACATCAGCTTTGAATCGAACCAACAATTAATCGGAGATACTGTCGACGTGTTGATTGACGGCCCCAGCCGGCGCGACCCTGACATCTTGTCGGGGCGCACCCGCGATGACCGTCTGGTCAACGTTTCAACAGCCATCATGACAACAGGACAAAATAGGAAGGGACAATTCATCCCTGTCAAAATAGAAAAAGCAGGTTCATTTTCACTGGAAGGGACGGCCCTGTGAGCCACTTGACCTTTGACAAGATCGACAAAGAGAAAGTGACGCCCATGATGCGTCAGCTGATCGAGCAAAAAGAACAGTATCCCGACTGCCTCATCTTTTTCAGACTGGGCGACTTCTACGAACTCTTCTTTGACGACGCGCTCACCGCCGCCCGTGAACTTGAATTGGCCCTAACAGGGCGCGACTGCGGTCTCGACGAACGCGCCCCCATGTGCGGTGTTCCGCATCATGCGGCCGACAATTACTTAAAACGCCTTTTGGCGCGCGGCTATAAAGTGGCCATCTGCGATCAAGTGGAAGACCCTCTCACGGCCAAAGGCTTAGTCGACCGGGCGGTCGTCCGCGTCTTGACCCCGGGGACCCAAACTGACCCGGAAGCGATCGCCGAGGACGCCTACCAGTACATCGCCGCGATCTGTCAGATCGGGCAGGGCTTTGGTATCGCCGCCTGCGATTTAGCCTCCGGTCACTTCGAGACCAGCGAGATGCTTTCAAGTCAAGCCGAATCCCAAGTGTTTGACGAGATCGCGCGTTTAAAACCGATTGAATTCATCGTGAACGACACGTTTTCAAAAAACCGCCGTTTTAAAGACCATATCGAACGCCAGGAGATCACCTATTCCGTCCTGGGAGATGATTCATTCTCCTTAAAAGAAGCCAGGAAAAGAACACTCGTCTTCACGGATTCCGAACTACTGTGGCCTCGGGCAAGCGCCGCGCTTTTGTCCTATTTAGAAAACACGCAAAAAACAACACCCGCACAGATCCGCGACATCACGCCCTATGTGCTTCGCGATTACATGCTCTTAGATCACGCGACCCGCGCCAACTTGGAGTTGACGGAGACCCTCCGTGACCGAAAGAGCCGCGGCAGTCTTCTGTGGGCAATCGACCGCACCAAAACGGCCATGGGGGCAAGACTTCTGCGCGCTTGGTTATTGCAGCCTTTAATCGATCGAGAAAAGATTTTAAAAAGACAAAACTCCGTCGCGACCCTAGTGGAACAATTCATGCTGCGGCAGACGCTCCAGGAGGCATTACAAGGCCTCTATGACATTGAGCGTCTCTCGGGCAGGATTGCCCAAGGTTCCGTCACCCCGCGCGATCTGGTGGCTTTGAGAAACGTCTTACAGCGCCTTCCTAAGTTAAAAACTTTACTTTCAGATCTCGACGATCCGGGATTGTCCCGGATCCGCCGTTCCATGACCGAGCACGAAACCTTGGTGCAACTTTTACACGAGGCGATCTGCGACGATCCGCCGCTACTTGTCACCGAGGGCGGTATTTTCAAAGAAGGTTTTAACGCCGACGTCGATCGACTGACGGACGCGGCCTTGCACGGGCGCGACTATATTCTTTCATTAGAAACAAAGGAGCGGGAAGCGACCGGCATCAAAAACTTGAAGGCCGGCTACAACCGCGTGTTCGGCTACTATTTTGAGGTGTCACGCGGACAACTCGATAAAGTGCCCGATCATTTTGTGAGAAAACAAACCCTTGTCAATTCTGAGCGCTTTATCACAGAAGAATTAAAGGAAAAAGAAGATACAATCTTAGGCGCCGAAGAGCGCCGCAAAGCAGTCGAATATGAACTGTTTACTCAAATACGAGAAGAAGTCGCACGCCACCTTTTAGAACTGCAAAATACCGCCAACGCTTTGGCCGAACTCGACGTATTCCTATCCTTAGCGGATATCGCGGATCGCCAAAAATATTGCCGCCCCGAAATTTTGGACGACCGGACACTTATCATCAAAGAAGGGCGCCACGCGGTGGTCGAACAGATCCTAAAGGGTAAAGATCGCTTTGTGGCGAACGACTTAACGCTCGACGGCCATGCTAAGCGCGCCATGATTCTCACCGGGCCCAATATGTCGGGTAAGTCAACCTATATGCGTCAGGCGGCCATCATTGTACTGTTGGCACAGATCGGGGGCTATGTACCGGCCCAAGAAGCGAGGATCGGCATCGTCGACCGCGTCATGACGCGTGTGGGCGCCTCAGACGACCTGTCGGGCGGTCAGTCTACCTTCATGGTGGAGATGAGCGAGATGGCCCGTATTTTGGAGCAGGCAACGCCTATGAGCCTTCTCATCCTGGATGAAATCGGGCGAGGCACCGGTACTGCCGATGGACTGTCCATCGCCTGGTCGGTCATGGAATATATCGCGGACCAAAAACTTTTAGGAGCGCGCGCCCTTTTTGCGACGCATTACCATGAATTAATCGACTTAGGGAACAAACTGCCGGGGGTGTTTAACTGCCATATCGATGTCAGTGAGCAGGACGGCGACATTGTATTCTTGCATGAAGTGCGCTCGGGAGGCGCGGATGAGAGCTACGGCATTGATGTGGCCAAATTGGCCGGTGTCCCTGAATCAGTCGTGGACCGCGCCCGTGAGCTCATGGCCCATTTTGAACGCTCGGGGCAGACCAAACGTAAGATTGTCCGAGCCCGCTCAAGGGCCATGGACGGTCAGCAGGATCTTTTCAGCGGAGCCCAGTCGGTGCGCACCGCCGACGACATCATCCGGCGACTTGAATCCGCGGATATTGACAATATGCGGCCTGTTGA
>Ga0265293_10008999_pt1 | contig 14531 bp, 16 predicted proteins | sample Munlanlewell138R_FD_192505 | JGI IMG/M metagenome (GOLD analysis project Ga0265293, IMG submission 192505) | Leachate microbial communities from a municipal landfill in Southern Ontario, Canada - Leachate well 138R | ecosystem: Engineered > Solid waste > Landfill > Unclassified | place: Canada...
TTCCAAACTAGAATCAAGTGTTAAAACTTCTTTTGTATGCACTTGTTTAACTTTTGTCGCAACTTCAGTTCCAGCTAAAATTGCCAAAGATTCAGGGCTAATTAAAGCATCTTGCATATTATATTTAACTTCTTTATTAGATTCCCACATAATTCTTTTAGGGTTGCCCCTTCCACCACGTGCATATACAGCATCAGCAGTAACTTCAGTTGAGCTAGTTTTAAGACTTTCTAAATATAAAGCAGGTTTGCCAGTAAGAAGACTACGAAAAGTTACGTTTGCTATTTCTCGTACACCATACAAACTCATGTTATAATACCTCCTTATTTATTTTAGTAATCCAATGTTTCAAATTAATTTTATTAGAATCAGCACCAGCTAATAATGAACGAATACCTATATTATATTCTTCTATCATTTGCATCCTTTTAAATTGATCATTAAATTGATAGATTGACATTTCCCACACATCTATTATATTATTTGACTTAGAATTTGCAGAAAAAGCAGACACTAAATCATACAATGATAATATTTCCCCTTGTTTTGCTTTTATTTTATTTATTTTTTCCTTTGCTTTTTTTAATTTCTCAGCTATTTCTTTTGCCTTATCATTAGCGTATTTTTTCTCATCTGTGCTTTTAATCTCTATGCAATTCTGTAGCATTATCACTTTTTTAAATACTTCATAATTATCATTATTAATAAAACCTTTTTCTTGGAATATTTTTATTAAATCATTTTCGTCTTTAATATTGTTTAAAATATTTTCCAAATCGTTCATTGTTCCAATAAAAAATCCATTTAAATATGGAATTAAAATTACTTCTTTTTTTAAAAAAAATTTTAACGCATCTGTCATTATTTCTAAAAATTGATTAGTATCATCCTGAATACATAAAGATAAAATCAACATAAAGGAAGTTGTTTTTTCTTTTATTAATTTATTTTTAGTTTCTTCATCAATATTAAAACTATCAATACTAATACATAAATGATTTAAATATTGATTATATTTACTATCGCCTATTTCTGCAATTTCTTTTAATTTTATTGGATATATTTTCCCAATCCCATTAATATTAATAGGCATTCCCGCAAGTGACATTAAATTTAAATGCTCAATATCCACAAATATCACAACCTACTGAAAATCCGTAAATTTATAAGACGCTGTTGAGCCATAATAATTTTCATTCGCATGAAAATCACCGCCACCATTAATTACAAGATTAAAAGCACCTACTTCATATTTTTTATTAAACATTTGGTCTATTTGATGGAGTATATAATCATACCTTAATCCAAAATCAGTAGGAATTAAACTTTTATATGTAAATACATAAAATGTCACAATACCAGATTTAAACTTATTATTTATATATCTAAAATTATCAAATGACATAGTTATAAATGTTTGTGGTTCAGTATTAATATCTGGTACAAATGCATAAGGAAAAATTTGAGAATATAGCAAACTACTAATTTCAAAATTTTTAGGTAAAGATTGATCTAAAAATCTACTGTCATTAATTATTAATGCTTTAACTAAATTATTATTTGATATAATTTTTAAAGCAATATTATTTTTATAAACTGATAAAGGATTTACTTCATATTCCAATCAATCTCCACCTCCTTAACATTAAAATAATCCTCTCAATTTTATTTCCTTTTCTACATATTTTTCATTTTCTTCATTATTAATATCTGTAGCACGAAGGATAATTACATAAGTATAACCCTTTGCTTCAATTTTGCAATTTTGTTCATCAATAATACTTAAACTATATTTATCTGCTAAAATATCACCATGAATACTAAATTCAAATTTAGCATCTTGAATTATTTCTCCATCAATATATTTAATTACCTGATAAAATTTTGATTGTCCAATATAAATATCACTATCACCAATAATTTTATACCCTGTAATTATTTCTTCACTTTCATTAGACTCATTAGGAATTTGTTGTTCAGATATTGAAAAATCTAATTCCAATATAATTAATCCATTAAATCTTATTCTATTAATATCAATAACCCTATAATCATCCAAACCTTTTAACTTATATACATCATTTCGACTAATATTTCTATTTATTTCATTATCTGCAACAACAATTAACATTTTACTTTGAGGTATAGTAATATACCTATTTTGATCAATTCCCATTCTAGTTAATGCAATATTATCCAAAACAAAATAAGATGATTCTTCAATTTCACCATTATTATATATTTTTAAAGTATCATTACATTTACCTACAGTACAAGACCTACTATATAAAGTTTTACCAGTATCTATACACAACCATTTATTACCATCAAATTCAAAAATATCTCCTGTATTAACTATATAATCATTATCTTTAAAAATAATTTTTTTTAAACTATCAATACGTCTATTTAATGACTCCTTACTAAAAACTCTTACTATCCTAGCTTTAATATTTCTTTTATTATGTTTTATAGTTTTAATGGTAGAAGCATCTTCAAAATCAACAGCCACAATATCTTGAAAAGATTGTTTATAAGATTCTTTTGGAGTTGATTTTGTTACAAACAAATAAGCATTATAGGATTCATATGTCATAATATCAACTCCTAATCTTATTTGTTAACCATTCAAAGAATCCATATAGTTTTTAAAATCATATCTACCAATAGACTTATCAATCAACTCGGTTTCAATTATTAATAAATCCTGTTTTGCTTTTAAATTTTGTGCTTCTGAATATGTTTTAAAATCACCATCTTGTAAATGTAATTTCATTTGATTTATATCATGAATCTCTTTTTCTAACCATGCTATTTTCATTAACTTAGATAATATTACTTTTTCTTTTGTTCCCAATGTAATATTAAAATTACATTCATCATCATCTCTATCTTCTAAATCTTGTTTGCAAAAATCAAATTCACTTATTGCAATAATTAAAAAAGGCTTTAAATAATTCTCATAATCTTCTATAGATTTTTGAAATAGTCTATCTAATGTTGGGTCTTTTAAACCTGTTTGAAATAACTCATATATTTCAGAATAGGGGGTACTCATAAATTTATCACCCCTTTACTTAACCCTATTAGCTAATTCATAAACATCATACCCAAAAATATCACTTATCACAGATATTTTATTCCTGTCAATGTATTCACCATTATTTATTTTCTCAATTAATAAATCTACAATAGTTTGCTGAATAACTTTTGTTGATCCTGAAAACAAAGTTTTTATTTTTTCAATTTCATAATTTAATATATTGGTAATTGTTTTATGGTCTAAAATCCTTTTCATTGCATCTTCAAAATAGTGAAGTTTTATTACATCTTTATCCATAATAATACCGTAGCCTTCTTCAAATACCCATCTTTGATTACTAATGATCTTAGATAAATCCATATACATAATTGGTATAATATCGCCAAATTTTTCTAATCTAAAAGTCTGAGCAGTACCATCATTTGAAGTTTTAAGATTTAATCCACCAGTAAATAAAGACATGACTTTTATAGGTCTATTAGTTGGAATATCAGGATAATCATTTTCAACTTCGGGTTGTAATTCTATTGTTTTAACCTGATTTTCAGTTAATTGTTTTAGCATTTCTTCCATTTCTGCAATCTTCTTCTGAAAAACTTCTTCTTGCTCAGATATCTTCTTCTGAAAAACTTTTTCTTGCTCAGATATCTTCTTCACCAATTCACTTTTTTCTTTTTGAAAAACTTCTTCTTGTTTAAATAATTGTTTTTCAAGTTTATCTTTTTCTTTTTTTAATATTTCATCATTACTCTCAATAATTTTTATTTTTCCAACCATAATTAATTCTATCTCCTTTTCTAATAAATTAATTCTAATAAATAAGGGCATGAGAACTAACCCATGCCCTTATTTTAAATTAATGACTAAGATACTTTCATAATTCCATAACGTGAATTTGAAACTATACCAGTCTTCCAACGTTTCTGTAAAGTAACTTGTTGTTCTAAATTAGCATTACCAAGTTGATTATCCAATACTGTCAAAGTATCTCCTTCAAAACAAATTTTTACAAGTTTTTGACTACCCGGAGAAATAAAGAAAATCTCATCATCTGAAATATTAAAATCATAATCTTCTGATGACCAATCAATCTTCTGGTTAATTACCATTAAAGGAGTATTGAAAAATACTGGTAAATATCCAATATTTGCATAAGTTTCTCCAAGGCCAAGTCTTAAATAATCAGAAGTAGGAAGAATTTCTCCTAATGCAACATTTGTTCCATAAACTAAACACTTCGCACCACCATTAGCACCAGTTACTCTATTAACTAATTTCTTAAATGCTTGCTCAGTATAAGCGGCTTCTTTAAAATTAGCGGATAGAGTATTATAAGAATCAGAAAGTGCGGTATAAACATCTTTTGCAATTTCTTCTTCAAATGAAAGTGCAACTTTCATAGCAAATTCTGCTAAATTTTCCTTACCTGAAACTACTCTATACCAATCAACTGTTACAGTTACAGCCCTATTTTCAGGAATTAAAGATGTTTGTCCCGTAAACTGTTTGTTAGCTGCAATATGTCTCCTTGCATTACCATTTTTAGAAACAACAAATAAATTAGAACTTTTAATATCAAAAACAAAACTATCTCCAAAAGCTCCATTACGAATTTCTGCAAACTGATAATACTGGTCATTAATTACTTCAGGAATTATCATATCTACCAAAGAACTTATTACTGCAAAAGTAGCATATCTATACATGGGGCTAGATTTCCATACAGCATCAGTAAGAATAGTCCCATTACTAACCCCTGCAACTTTACTAATTTCTACTTCAATAGCCTCATGAAGTTTCTTACCCTTTTCTTCAAATGTCACAGTTTTATCATAATCTTCTTTTGAATTAGAACGGATTGCCTTATAATGATTAAAATAATCAGCAAACTTTCTATGTAAACTAATATTTGTTTCATCACTAAAAGATAATACTCTCTCAGGAATTCTGATCATCATATATACCTCCTTATTATATTATTATTTTATTATGCTTTCACACAAGTAAATTTATAAGCTACTACTCTTTCATTACCAACAGAAATATAAGTTTTTTTTTCTAACTTATAAGCCAAAGTTACACCCGTAATATTATTAGCCCAAGTTAACTCTCCCGTATTATCAGCAGGTATGATATGAGTGTTTGCTCCTTTTGTTCCAGCAATACCATCTTCACTAAGTATAATCTCGTCTCCAATAGAAGGTTTAACTACATTAAATATAGTATTTGCAGCAATATTAAACTCTCTCGGATCATCTGTAATCCCCTTATACTTTCCACCAACCAAAGGAATAGGAGCTTCACTTACCATATAATAAACAACTGCATTTAAAGTATCAGTTGCAGGTAAAGAAGCTACAAATACATCACTTTCACCTGCTGTAGTAGATTTATCTCCTAAAACAACAACATTACCATTTTCCAATGCACCACCAGCATATTTGGCACTCTTTACATACGAATCAATATTTTTTGCAGCTATAGAAGCATTAATTAAAATACTGTAAGCCATAATAATTTAACCTCCTTTTAATTTAGTCCCAAAGACCTTTAGTTTTACTATTATTTTTATTGTCTAATGCCATCGAAGCAATTGTAATGTCATCTTTATCTTTTTGGTTTTTAGTCAAAGAATAAGCAAATGCTTTAATAGCATTACTAAATGCTTCAATATTTTCAAACTCATCAACTTTACCTCTCCACTCATCAATCTGGTCTTGAGTTAAATCATCAGATACAGAATTAATAGCAAAATCAATCTTTGTTTTTCTTTCCTGTTCTTCCACATTTGCTTTAAACGTTTTTAATTCTACATTTTCAGATTCAAGAGATTTTATCTTCTCAGCAAACTCAATTTTTTTATTTTCTAATTCAGAAATCTTTTCTTTTAAACTAGATTTTTCTTTTTCTATTTCAGAAAACTTTGTCAATAAATCACTCTTCTCAGTCCCTATTTCAGTTTCTAAAATAGAAATCTTTGATACCAGTTCTTCTTTTTCAGTAGAGAATTGTGCGGATAATTCTGACTTTTCTTTTTCTAAAGTATTTATTTTTTCTTGGAATGAAGCAATTTGACTTTCTAAATCAGCAAACTCCTTACTTAAAATTTCTTTTGCAAATTCTACCATACCCTCATTACCTTCATTACTCTCAGTCACTACCCATTTTTGTTTAGCAGGTTTTACATTTTCAAAATCACAAGATGCTTCACCATTACTTATAGAGTAAGGAATAGCAACAGTTTTATCTTCTTTATAATCATAAGCATAGATATAATCAGCGTCATGATCTCTCATATAATAACGAATATATTGATAATCATCTCCGTCTTCTTGATATTTAGCTTCTCTACAAGCACTGTAAAGCATTTTCCACAATTCATTTGCACTCATACTAAACGATTGAGCAAATTCTTCATAATTGAAATCCACTTGATCACACTCCTTGTTTAATTCTATTCGAGAAAACTCTAATATTTTCTCAACTTCAAATTTATCTTGAGAAAACTGGATTATCTGTGCATTTGCTAAAGGTATCGCTGGACTATATGCTTCACCAAGTACAGTAATTGCCCTATAAACAAAATCAACTATTTCAACTTTACCATTTTCTAGCTCCTTAGTTTCAACAAGAACTATTTCTACTGATACAGATTTTTTCCCATCTGTCTTTTGAAATATTTCAAGAAGTTTGCCAGAATAATACTTCCAAATAAGTGCATCTACAACAAAAAAGAGTCTACCATCTTCTGCTCTTTCATAAGAAATATTAGCACTATGTTTTGGAACAAAACCTGCTGGCACTTCTAAAGTTGAATGACCAGTTGCATCATCTAGTAATTTAGAATATAACCAAACCAAAGGCTTATCATAAATTGTATTTTCTGCTCTTATAAGTGATTCTTCACTTATAGTCATTTCATGTTTATTCTCCCCTGATGCAAATGCCCAAACCCTTGCTTTAGCAAACTGTGAATTACTAATTTCTTCTAAAAGTTCTATTCTATCTACTGAAAAAGATAAAACATTATCCAAATGCTTTTCACCACCTTTACACTAAGACATATCACCACCTATTCCTTTGGATAAACCAACGTATTATTCTTTTTATTATTTCTCCACTCATCAAGTGCTTCATTGAATTTTTCAGTTTTCATAAAAAACCATATAATTTTATTAGATTTATCATCTTGTTTTCTTGAAATATAAGGTATTTTTTTAACCTCAACCAAGAACTTTTTTAATTTATTACTTTTACAAGGAAATAATTTCTTCTCGTCAAGTAATTCACTATTAGTTATATACAATTTTATTCCACTTCCTTGCCATCATTTGATCCTTGTGTCTTTGTTACCGCTCCAGCATCTCCTAAATCATCATCATCCTTATTAGGTCTGCCACTATTATTATTTTGCTTACCACTCATAGTAAAACTTGTTTGCACTGGATTTAAAGATTCATTAAATTTCAACCATTTCATCATTGCTAATCCCGTTTGAACTTCTTTCAAAGTCATTTCCATGTTTGCAATAGTTCGAGGGGTAATCACACCAGAAGTTAAATCCTCTTTAGCTTCTTTTTTTCTTTCCTCTACATCATGGATTGTGCCAATCATTCTTATTTTAAATTTAAATTTTTTGGTTTTTAAATTAATATGATACGTGCAAAAATCCTCAAATTGCTCATAAACTCTTTTTATAAAATTCTCATCCGCTAACTTAGATAATTTTAAAGATGCCACATTTGGACGTTCAGTGTTAAATAATGAACGATCTAATCCCACCTGTGAGGAGATATTATCTAATCCTTTTGCCACTATATCAGTTTTTTCAGGAGACTTGTCAAAATCATACATATTAATATCTTCTAATGGCAATGCTTTAAAATCTACATATTTATTAATCATACTAGATTTAACCATTTCCATAAAAACATTTAATGTAGTTGGATTTATAGCAAAGTTATCTTTAGAATTACCACTTTTTCCTTCATTTAAACGAGGTATTTCACCAACAAGAATTTTATATGCTTCTAATTCACTCTTTGCTTTAGCAATTTCTTTTAAAGTAGGCAAATCATAAAAATCCAAAAATATCCCCAAAAAAGGAGAGACGTTACCAGCAAATAAATTATGAAATTTAAAAACCCATGCTTTTGCAGGTTTTAATTGTTGCCAATACATCCAACGTCCGTTACGTTGCTCTACTTTTATATTTGGAATATACGTATTATTTTTTTTCATATCTAATAAGTTTTTATAAAACCTTTTAAATTCTGGAGCAAATCCATTTATATCTGCTCCTGGTTGTTGAAAATACATTAAATCAAAGGAATAGGTATAGCCATATTTCCAAATAGCATCTATTGTACAATAATCTATTGGCATTTCTTGTAAAAACATATCACCATCAGAATCTTCTCTAATATATGTAAAATAAGCGTCATCTTGCATCATTTTTAGTAAAGCTTTTTTAAATTCCTTTTTTACATTAAAATTATCAAACCATTGGCACATTATATTAAAATCTTTTTTAAATGAAGGTTTCTTTATATCTTCTTCATTCCAATTTTTTGCAACTGGATACCAATCAAATGTTAATATATCTGCTAAATAATGAATCATTCTTTTATAAATCATTTGAGTAAAATATAAATATTGCCCAAACCTTCTTAAAGATTGTTCATTATTTTCAGGATTATCAATCATTTTTTGTAAATTATCTCTTGGTTGATTTGCAGGTTGCATATTTAAATTCTTTAAAGATTGATTCATCAAAAAAGGATTGAGTAAATACATATTATAATTATTTGATTGTTGTCTTGCAAATTCTAAACCATAATTATAATCTTCTTGTGATTGTGGCAAAAAGGTTTCACCTCCTTCTAAACATATGTATATTGTGCTAAAAATTCCATCTCATCTATATTTTCATCTTTAACTCTTAAATCTAATTCTAACCCCTTAATAAAAAATAAAGGATAAGACAAACTACTATATCTATCTTTCCTATGACCAGAAGGTTCTTTTAATTTAATAAACCCACCTTTTGATTCCATCTCTAAATTAATCATTTCATAAATAAGCCTTGTAGTTTGAAAATATGATGTAATCATTCTTCTTTTTTCATCTTCTGTAAGTTTTAAACTAGTCTCATTATCCAAGATATAATCTCTACCTTCAATTTCACTACAGAGAAGTTTTATTTTATTTTTTTCAAATTGAGATTTAGTATAATTTGCCATTTGATGATTTACTTCTGCTCCAGACGCACCTGCTACCTTAATGGAATAAATCAAAGGGACAGCATCTTTATCAAATGCCCTTTCTTGCATCTTATCGTCATTCATAGCACACCAAGCAGGATATTCTATGCCCCTTACCGTATCTACCGTTATTTTAGTAAGTTCTTCATAAACTGAAATTGAGTTACCAGCAGTATCCATTACACAATAATCACATTCAAAATCATAAAAAAGCTGTTTTAACCTTAATGCTTGTATAGCGGAATGTTGACCTTCCATTGACTCTATATATTCTACTAGTTTTATATATTCATTTCCACTAGGCAAACAACGAATGAAAGTAAAAATACTTGCGTCATTCTGGCTTCCTCCCATTATAGCAGTATCCACACCTATTATTCTGATTTCATTTTTTTTCTTAGGTTTATAAAATTTAAATTTTCTTCTATCATTTTTATATTTAATATGTTCTTCATCTGTCATGGGAAGAATGGGTTTTATTATTTCTCTACTTTTATTTAAGTTGTCATATTTAAAATATGCCTTTTCAGACTCTCCAAAGAAAAGGCATTCCATCTCCATCCTCCAAGCAATATCATCAAAATCTTCTTCTTGCATCTCATCTAAAACTTGCTCTTTCATTAAAAGTCCTTCTTTAACTGATAACTGATAAGGAAGACCACATAAAAAATATTTTTTCCCTTCTTTAAATGCCTTAAAGAAAGCAAGAAATCTATTCCAAGACCAATGGTATTTAAACCACGCAGAACTTAAATAAATTTCTTGATTTCGTTCTTGTAAATGTTTATATTTAGATTTTCTTAAATACCCAGGTTGTCTTGGCGTACCTAAAAATCTACGTAATACTCTTGTTAAAATATCTAAATCAATTAATCTAAACTCATCATAAATACAAATATGCGCTCTTGCGCTTCTAGCTTTTTCATTACTTGCAACAATTTTAATCCAACTACCATTAACAAATAAAATATTAGGATCATCACTATTCATTGATGAAGTCGTTTTACTAATCTCACGTTTTAAATTAGGAGAGTAAGCCATAATTTCTGGTACTTTTTCTGTAACTATTTTCATTGCTTGTCCTTTACTACCAGAAGCTACTACAATTTTTGTTCCAGGGAAAAGAATACATTTACAAATACAAAAAACTGCAGTAATCCACGTTTTGCCCTGAGATCTGGCGGCAATATACATAATATATATATAATGAAACATCATATAAAGTATAATTACTTGAAAAGGTTTTAGAGAAATATTTAAGTAATCTTTACAAAATCTTTGTGGGTTTGCTCTATAAAAAGAAGTCCATTTAGCAATTCCACGCATAAGTCTTTCTGATTTAGTATATTTCTCTTGAGAGTTATTGAAATTCTTTCCTTTAAATCCTAATGACTTTTTGGAGTATTTATTTCTATCTACTTGCCATGAAAATTTCTTCATTATCATCACCATTTAATTCGTCAATAGAAGTATTATCAAAAGGTAATTCAACCCTTAGTCTATCCATTTCATCTTCATATTCTTTTGAATATTCATTTGTTATACCAAGCATTTTACATAAATGACCTAAAAACCAAATGCGAATATATTTACCAATACCGTCTACATCTTTCCACTCTTCATCAGGCTCAGGAATAGGTTCTTCATTTTCCCATTTCTTAATTAATAAACCAAAAGAAATTTGGTCTACAGCATTTGCTCCAGTTTCTTGATTTGGTTTAATATTTGCAGAACCTAGTATCTCTTGAAGATTTTTAAGGTTTTTACTTGCATCTGCCCCTTTAGATCGTTTACGTTGAATTTCCAAACTTTCAAAAGCAGCTTGTTTTAATAATTCCTCCATAGCAGGACTGTCAGACTGATAACTATTTATATATTCAGAATACCTATTAGTTAAATACTCATAATCATCTTCGGTATATCCATTAATTTTTCCAAAAAAACTAATTACATCATCTGTTAATTCAAAACCATTTTCTTCATTTACCTCATCATAATTTAATTCATTATCAATATCAGGCAACATTTTTGAATCAATCCATCCCAAATTGCGATATTGAGGCATTGCAAGATTCTTCATATAACTACCAAAACCATTTTTACTTTTTTCCAATGATATTTTCCATATATCATATAAAAAAGGACGATCAATTAATCTTAAAGTTTCTTTTAATTTTTCAAGTTTGACATTTCCTTTTTCATCTGCAATCATTTTTTTTAAACAAAGTTTACAATATGGAATACGACCTGTTTCATGAATTGGATTATAACTCATATAAAATTCAGATATTTTTTTTATATCACCACAAGCCGCACATGATATTTTATCTATTTTTTTCTGCAATTTACTTTGTTTTTTTCTACCCTTGGTCACAAAATCAAACATCACCTTTCTAATTAATAATTTTCTTCTTCATACATTTGATCATCTAAATAATTTTCAACCCTTGCAGCAAGTTTGTGTGCAACCATTCCCATCTCTTCATATGCGTATATAGTTCCTCTTAAAAAATTTTCTTGCATTAAACTATCAACTATTTCTACTGACTCTTTTGGATCTATTTCTTTTAAATATTGTATCAATGTTAATTTGTCATTATATTCATTATTATCTTGATTGTTATTTTGGCTGTTTAAATTTATATTAGGAATATTAATAGAATCATCTTCAATTAATTTTAAATATGTTTCTTCTGTAACTTCTTTTAAAAATCTAGGATTATTACCCATTAAAAATTTTATCTTTCCATTTGGTAAATGCACTTCTTTAAATATCATGATTATATTTACCTTCCTATTAAAATTTTATAATCGTAATTCCCAATTCGTCATTAATAATAAAAATATATTTTATTTTTATTATTAATTGCATTAATTAATTTTAATCTAAAATATAACTATTAATAATCATTTCCAAACCTTTTTCATTATCCCAAACAAATGATTGTGCTTTTTTTTGAGAACCAACATATCCACTATTATACGTCCATGCATCAGTCCCACCAATAGGGCTAACCCAACGCATAATAATTCCATTTTTCTCATCAACTATAACTTCTTTATGAAAATGGCTTAAATGAAATTCTCTATATTTTGCCTTACCCCACAATTCAGGAACATCGTTTTGCATACAATAAATTATATTTTTTTTCTCATCATCACCATGAGCAAAACCTAAAAGCACATTACCTATCAATCTATATTTTCTATTGTTAAAAACAGAATCAACCTCTACATTATCATTATTTAAAAAATGCCAATACATTGCTTCAGCCATAGTAAAAGAAGTTAATTTATCATGATTGCCACCTACATATATAATTTCAACTGGAGCAATTTCTAATAATCTATAAATTATCTTAATAATATTTTTCAATATTGTTTTATACATTACATCATAATTGGCACTTACATCTTGTGGCGTTCCTTTTGTCGTGGATTTAAGAATATTATCAATATTCGCACAATCTTGACCAAAAGGAAATAATATTTTCTTTATCTTTAAATGTTTAGTATTATGTATAATATGTTCAATGACTTGCCACAATCTTTGTATCCCTATATCAAGGGAATATTCATTGCCAGTTTCATCAATAGCACATAATTTATTTATATGTGCATCTGCTATATTAATTTCTAAAGTTTTACCTTTAATTTCATAGGGAATAGAAGATGTTACTACAGGACTATCTAAATCCAATTCCTCTAAAACCTCTTTAACCCACATAGGATCAAAAATTGTTTTCTTTGGTTTTACAGTAATCTTAGATGAATAAAGAACTTTACTACCATTATTCCAAATACTATTCTTTGCTGAAACCAATTCAAACTCTTGATTAGAATAACCATGTTTTTCCAATAAGTAATTTGGATCTTTTGCTTGTACTTCGCTCATTTCTAGTAATTTACTAGATGTTTGCGTACCGTCTTTATTTAAATCAATTGTACAATTTTTATTTTCTATTTTATTACCTTTTATAAGGTTATATTTTTTATATTCATCTATTGTCATTTGAAGTGTGGTCAACGCTTTCCTGGCATGATCCGATGATGCTTGTTTCCCATAAAGTAGTTCATATACTTCAACTTTATCTAAATCATATTCTTTTCTATTGGTTAATAATCTTTCTGCATAACTAAGAAAATCTTCATTTTCTTGCCTTAAATATTCCATCCAATCCCTCAATTCATAATAAATTTAGGCAGAGTACAAAAAAGTACTCTGCCTTACATATTCACTGGAGCTAGTAAGAGGACTCGAACCTCCAACTTATTGCTTACAAGGCAATTACTCTACCATTTGAGTTATACTAGCAAACAGCTATTTCTTTATAATAGGAATTTTTCTTTTTTCTGGTCTATTTAAAATTAAAGTTATAAAAGTTAAACCATTTTTACTTGAAACTTCTATTTTTTCAATTTCGTTCATGATACTTTCTGCAACGGGTAATTCTAGATAGGTATCATAAGTATAATCATTTAATTTTGTTTTGCCACTTACTTTAAAACCATAATCTACTTCTTCAACCATCACATCTTCTGGATTAATACCCAATGTCTTTACAGTACATACATAAGTCTTTTCGTCCTTCTTCTCCCAATATGAAGGAAGCATATCCTTCACACAAGAGTTGAAAATCAACTTCCTTGGTTTACCAAACCCTAAAGTAAAAAAATCATCAAAAACTTCATCAAAAAATTTAGTCATAAAAGTAACCTCCTTAAAAAATAAATAATAAAAATTATCAATTCATTAAATTACTATCACTTATAAAGCGACAGCTTCATGATCAAAATAACTATTTGCTTGTTCCTGAGGTGAACTACCCCCACCTATAGAGGTGGCGGCTTCGTGGTCAATACTCCCTTCGGAGCAAGTTTCCCCACGCTCTAAGGGCTGTTCCATCCCCGTATCAAGCAACATTCATCACCCACTTATAGAAGTGGGCGACTTCTGTCGTATATTAGGTTAAAACTCTTCTTCGTCGTTACCAAATTTACCCTTTTTTATAATCTCTTTAATGTCTTTGCCGAAAGTAAAAGCGGGTGCTTTAAAACCTGAAATATAAGGAGTTTTTTTACCATTAGGTAGTCTATATTCTCTACCCTTACGTTTCTTTACAAACCATTTTCCAAATCCTTTTATTTTAACATAATCATCTTTAAGCAATGCTTCAGTAATTACTTTTAAAAAAACCCCGAGTGCTTTTTCTGCAACCCATTGC
>Ga0265293_10009003_pt1 | contig 14526 bp, 16 predicted proteins | sample Munlanlewell138R_FD_192505 | JGI IMG/M metagenome (GOLD analysis project Ga0265293, IMG submission 192505) | Leachate microbial communities from a municipal landfill in Southern Ontario, Canada - Leachate well 138R | ecosystem: Engineered > Solid waste > Landfill > Unclassified | place: Canada...
CTTCTTCCATAGGTAAGGTTTCAGTTCTTTTAGATATTCCATAGCTGGCTCTATTGCCTTCCTTACAGTTTCTTCATCTGCTTTCATATCTATAAACTGTTCATATCCTACTATATCACATATTATATTTCTAACAAAAGCAGAACCTGTAAAGTCTGGTAATGCGGGATAAGTAAATTTTCCTGGATTTTTCTTTGCCCATTCTAATAGCTCCCTATAATCTGCTGGAGTCTTGTCTATCTTTTTGCTATCATATACCATCACAAACTGTGCTTTGCCATAAGGGGCTTCATAGCCTTCTACTGGATAACCAAAATCATATTTTACATCTGGTGAATCTTCATCTATATATTTATTGAAATTTGGTAGTTTCTCAGTGAAAGGTCCAAATAACAGATTGTTTTCTCTAGCTGTAAAGAAATTTTCTCCATTGATCCATACTACATCAATATTTCCATTTTCTACATTTAATTGTTTTTCATTGAGTAGGTTGTTTAGTATTTCATCTATATTCATTCCCACCCTTTTTATAGTAATATCATAATCCTTTTTAATATTCTCTGATAAATATCCATCTATCCATGAGTTAGTTTGCTGACTGCCTCCCCATCCATAGAATGTAACAGTACTGCCCCTTGAAGCTTCTAGTAATGCTTCAAAATCTTTATCCAATACATCTTCTTCTTCTATGTTTTTTGTGCCACACCCAACCAAGTTAAATATTAAAACCACTGATAATATTAATAATATAAGTTTTTTGTTCATTAAATATTATCCTCTCTTTCTTTAAATATCTTTTTCATCACAAATGATAAAACGAATAATCCAATTAATAGTCCTATGGAAAGATAAAAGTCCTTGGATCCAAATACGGTGGTCTTATCCCCCAGATTTGTATATACAATAATCCCTGGCAAAGAGCCTAATGTGGTGGCCAAGGCAAAATCCTTAAACCTTATATCAGATAATCCTGCACTATAACTAACTACTTTAAATGGAAATAAGGGTATTAGTCTAAGCATTAATATCAAGAAGAAACCAGATCTCTTATTTTTTCCATCAAAAAATACCAACTCTTTTTTTATAAGTTTTTGTACCATTTGTTGCCCTAGTTTCCTAGATATGAAGAAGGCAATGGCTGCACCTATTAAAGAGCCAATTATGGTGAGTACAGAACCCCAATGTAATCCAAATACCATACCTCCTGCAATTACTAATACAGAATCTGGAAACAACAATAAGGGCAAGGAAGACAGAAGCCCCACATATATGACTGGTGCCATTATCCCTTTTCCTTGTATAAATTCTTTGATCTCATTTGGCCCGTAGCCTTTAAGTATATTAGTTTTATTGATAAAAAGCGTTATGGCTATTAAAGCTCCAATTATTCCTACTACTTTTAATATGTATTTGTTATCTTTCATATTTTCACTTCCCTATATTCTTTCCTTTATATCTATTAATCCATTTTGTTATTAGCTTTTGATTTTCTTGCTTCATATCTTTATAGTCTTCATTGAATAGTAAATCTATTATATGGTAGGATTTTTTGCCTCCCCTTCTCATAGATTCAACACATTCTTGACAATAGGTAATGATATACTCCGTTTCTGCCTCCTTAGCTCTTCTTTCCATATGAGCCTTTGCTATGTGACTCTGAGTCACTGACACCATACCTCCAGAACCACAACAAAGGGTTTTTTGGCGATTAAACTTCATCTCACAAGTTCTTAGTCCCAGTTGACTTACTATATCTCTAATGGAATCATGTATTATATTTATATCTCTAGTAGGACATGGATCATGAATGGTAAAATCAAACTCCATATTCCTTCCCATATTTATTTTTTCTTTAGGGATGCCCAAAGTTGATAGTATTTCCCATAGGGATATTACTTCTATATCTTTGCTATTTTGACCTATGGTCATAAAGCAATTTTGACATCCCGTTATTATTTTTTCTACTTTTCTTTCTTTAAACTCTTTTTCAAGTATTCCATAGTATTTTTTAAATTTATCATCTTTTCCCATGAAAGCTGTAGGTTTCCCACAACATTTAGTGTATATCCCTGTGCCAGGGATTATTTTTCTAAGATGCTTGTGTGTGTTTTCTACTATTTTTGGACTATAGGACATCAATGCACAGCCTGGAAAAAATATGGTGCTAGATTGTAGATTTTGGATACTAGATGTAAAAGTATTAGAGAAGCTTAATTTTTGATGTAAATCTATACCCTTAGTATTTAATTCCTTAGGTAATTCATCATTTGTCTCTCTGACTACATCCCGTCTTAATTCTAAAAATAATGCCTTTAAATCTACTCCCTTAGGACATACCTCAGTACAATATCCACATAGCATACAGGAGTAGGGTAACTCGACATCAAATTTTTCTCTGATTATTAATTGAATTAATAATTTCTTTGGATTTTCACAAAATCTGTCCAGCATAGGACAGCCCTTCATACAAGCTTTACAACCAATACATTTTTGTTCTTCTTTAGTTATTATCTTCATTGTTTTTTGAGATATTTTCATTTATAACACCTTCATTATTTATTATAGCTAACATAGGGATTATTTCATTTGAAACAATCCCTATGTCAATTCTTAATTAACAGACTTTTTATTCTTTTCATTCCATATTTTCTTTATCAGAAATACTAATACACTAACTGAAAATAGTATTAGTAGGCCGAAAACAAAGGTCTTTGTACCACCTGTTAGCATACCTCCTACATAGGAATATATAATAGTCGCCGGAAGTTGTCCAAGACCAGTAGCCCACAAAAATGACCATAATCCCATGGAAGTTAGTCCTGCAGCATAGCTAACTATATCAAAGGATATAAATGGCAGTAGTCTTGCAATCAATATGGCATAATTACCATACTTTTCAAAGAATCCGTCTATCTCTTCTAAGGCAAATTTTGATGTCAGCTTTTCAACTGTATTTCTCCCATATATTCTAGCTATATAAAAACATAGTATGGCTCCTGCCATGGCTGATGTCCAAGAAAGCAATGCTCCCCTTACCCATCCAAACAGTCCTGCATTGGCAAAGGTAAGTAAAAAGGCTGGCAATGGCGCAGCTACAGACTGAAATACCATAAGTAAAAATGATATTATGGGTGCCCATATACCAAAGGATAGTATATATTCCTTTATAGCCTCCACATCTAGTTTTGCAAATAGTCCGATTATCTGATTTAATTTCCCCTTTACCTGTGGTACAAAAAAATATATTAGGATTAGGGCTAATGCTACTCCCAATTTAATCCATGTTGCTCTTTTCAAGTTTTTCATTTTTATCTACCTATCTTAAAAGGTATTTACTCTAGTAAATCATCATAAGGCCATTTGCTTTGACCATTTTCTAATATGAAAAATCTTTTTTCATCTATACCTTTAGATACTAAGTAATCTATAGTCCTTGTAGCACCGCCACCACCGCCAGGACAAACTACTAGTATTTCCTTGTCTCCTTCTAACTGTGGCAATACTGCTTCTAGCTTTGCTCTATCTGCATCTTCTTTTACTGGGTATGCATAAGTTGGTATAGCACCTTTAATATGATGTGCATTCCATTCATCTTCTACTTGGATATCAAGGATTATCCAGTCTTTGCCATCTTCTATAAATTTCTTAGTCTCTTCAGCTGTATAGAATTTGTACTCAATTGGTTTTGGTTTTGAACCTGATTCTTGTTGTACTTCTGCTGGTTCTGCTTTTTTTGCACATCCACTAACTATTAATACTAAAGCCAAAATTATAAGTATAATTGATGTAAATCTTTTCATTTTTTACTCCTCCTTATGTATTGTGTATTATATTTTATAGCGTTTAAATTTTAACATATCTAAATAATAAGATAAAATTGATTATTTCTATAGTTCTTTTTTTGATATAGATAATATTTATGGGTTTTCCCTATTAATCTGCTATTTATTAATAAGGAAAATGTATCAAACACATTGACATTTATCTATATGTAGTAATATAATATACATATAGATAAACATCTATGTGTCTTGAAAATGTATTTTTATATAGTAGGTGGTGAAAATATGGACAAAAATTATGGTGATTATGCATTACTCTTAAAGGCCCTTGGTGATGAGACAAGACTAAAAATCTTTCATATCCTTAGAAATGGTGAATTATGTGCTTGTGAACTTTTAGAAGAGTTTCACATTACACAGCCTACCCTTTCCTACCACATGAAAACCTTGTGCGACTCTAATCTTGTAAATTGCAGGAAAGATGGTATATGGATGAGATATTCAATTAATCAAGATACTTTAAAATTGTTAAAAGAATTTTTTTATCAAATAGGGTAGTAAATTAATTGGGAGATGATATAAATGGTTGTATTAAAATGGCTAAATGCTCAGTTACTTAAAATGGAATGGCTTTTTAATTTAATTAGGCTTCTAGTGGAAAATGTCTTTGGTTTAAGCATTGATAGTAGACTGGGTGGCAGTATTCATTTCTTTATATACGATGTGATAAAGATATTTATACTACTTTCAGTATTGATCTTTGGTATCTCTTATATCCAGTCCTTCTTTCCTCCAGAAAGAACTAGGAAGATTTTGGGAAAATATACAGGTGTTACATCAAACACATTGGCTGCTTTACTTGGTACAGTTACCCCTTTTTGCTCCTGTTCTTCTATTCCACTTTTTATTGGATTTACTAGTGCAGGACTACCAATCGGGACTACCTTTTCTTTTTTGATTTCTTCACCTCTAGTAGACTTGGCATCTGTGATTTTATTGGCAAGTATATTTAACTGGAAAATCGCCATTGCCTATGTTGTGGTAGGTGTAGTCCTTGCTGTTATTGGTGGAACGGTAATAAGTAAGTTAAGGCTTGAAAAATATGTGGAGCCTTTTGTTTTTAACAATCCTATTCTTGATGTAGAAGAGGGACAATTAACTGTTAAAAATAGATTGGATTTTGCTAAGGAACAGGTCTTAGACATTATTAAAAAAGTATGGATATATGTATTATTAGGTGTTGGAATAGGAGCAGCTATTCACAACTATATTCCTGAATCTTTTATATCAGCTATCCTAGGCCAAGATAAATGGTACTCTGTATTGATTGCCACTTTTGTAGGTATTCCAATGTATGCAGATATATTTGGTACATTGCCTATAGCAGAGGCCTTAGTAATGAAGGGTGTGGGTCTAGGTACAGCCCTAGCCTTTATGATGGGGGTTACAGCTCTTTCCTTACCTTCAATTATTATGCTTTCAAAGGTTGTTAAAAAGAAGCTTCTAGGCATATTTATTGGAGTTGTGACCTTAGGAATTATCATTATAGGATATGCTTTTAATATGTTTTCATATTTGTTTATTTAATCATATGGCTTCTATTAAAAAATCCTCTCCTTGTGTAAATTTTCTACTGCAAGGAGAGGATTTTTTATTTAGTCAATATTTTTATTATTTCTTTCACAGATGGCACTTTTCCTTTAACCTTAATTTGTTCATCTACTATTAAAGTTGGGGTGGTCATGACGCCGTATTTAACAATTTCTATTAATTCTTCTACCTTTTCAACTGTAGCATCTATTCCTAATTCCTTAATAGCTGCATTCACATTTTTTTCTACTTCTTCACACTTTGAACAACCAGCACCTAGTATTTTAATTATCATTTTTTATTTCTCCTTTATTTTATTTTGCCATTTTTGAAAGCTGAATATATTTTTCTGCTGCTATGCTTTTTTCTATATCAGACTTTATAACTGGGTAGTCTTTTATATTGTTTACTATTTCTTGTAATATATTTTTCAGTACCTGATGCCCAGTATTTAATGAATAAAAAGTATATTGCTCTTTTCTTTCATCCTTTACTAGTCCCATATCCCTAAGCCTTGAAAGATGTTTAGAAACATTGGGTTGAGATATTCCTGTAATACCACAAATCTGACATACACAAAATTCATTATGAAATAAAAGTACCATTATCCTAAGCCTAGTCTCATCAGAAAGTAATTTAAAGTAATTCAACAGTTTATCCATATATCCATTCCTTTCCTATCTCAGCTTCATTTCTTCCCCAACAACTTCTTCCCAAGCACTAAAAATTGGTTTAATTATTTGAGGGCCTATTTTAGATATGATCACTAATTCAGAGATGTTCTCATTTTTATCTGTAGGTTTGTAATCTATGATTTTATTTACTACATCTACTTGATTCCATCCATCTTCCAATTCGAAAAACCCTTTTATCCTATAACTATCCTTCTTAATCATATCTAAAAACTCTGTAAGTTTTTCCTTTGTCAATTTCCCACTATAAGTTAAAGTTAATGTCTTTGGCTTATTTTCAGGAGTGTTAGTAGTGTCTTCTACACCAAGCCAACCATCCTTTAAAAGATCTTCTTCTAGAAATTTATAATTTATGTTTCCATTTATGGATTCAACAATGTGTACCCTTTTGTTTATTTCTCTTATCTTTTCTTTTACTTCCTTTAATTTACTGTCATCTATTAGATCTACTTTAGATAAAATCACTAGATGAGAGAATTTTAGTTGTCTTTCTACAGTTTCTATATCTTTTACTTGTTCTAAGAAGTTTACTCCATCTACTATGCAAATGGCTCCACTATAATCATATACATCTCCCTTTGCAACCTTTACAGCTTCTAGAAAATCCCCTATATTAGATGGATCAGCAAGACCAGAACTCTCTACAAAAACATACTCCATATTTCTATCTGCCATTTCTGTTAAAGCAGAAACAAAAGATAGCTGCAAGCAAGAGCAAAATATAGATCCCCTATTTATTTCTACAAGCTCCATGCCTTCTTTTTGAATTATTGCTCCGTCTATGCCTACTTTCCCAAATTCATTCATTATTACCGCAACTTTCTTACCTTCTAAATCTTTTAAAACATTAGTTAAGAAGGTGGTTTTTCCTGCACCTAAAAAACCTGTAAGTAAATAAAGTTTTGCTTTTCTTGACATGATATTCCTCCTTATAAATATTGATATGTCCATATACTTACATAGGCATATGTCTATATCTTTATACTAATACTCCATGTATCCTTTGTCAAGAATTTGTTAATGTGAGTGACAGATTTTTTAGCTCCTACAATATAGACAGGAATATATTTACATCAATATATTGCAAGCACTAAATATTGTGTTGACAGTATTGGTTGATATGTTTATAATTTATTATATAGATGTATGTCTATATAGGAGGTGAGGTAATGAAAGTTATGTATGAAAAAAATTCAAAACTTATTAAAGCAATATCTGATCCTAAACGCCTACAGATAATGGATATCCTGTCCTGTGGGGAAATGTGTGCAAACGAATTGTTAGAGCACTTTGAATTTTCTCAACCTACCCTTTCTCATCACATGAAAGTTTTATTGGAAAATGAACTGGTAAATCTTAGAAAAGATGGGTTATGGAGTTATTATTCACTAAATTTGATGGAGTGCAATAAAATTATATTATTTATAATGAATATCATAACAGACACTGAAGACTGTATCTGTAAAGATGTTAAAAAACAGACTAACAACTGTTGATTGACAAAATATTTAATAATATTTCAATGTGAAAGGTGGAAAGATTATGGCAAAGGAGCATCTGCAGTCTGGAATTAGTTTTTTTGAAAAGTATCTTACTCTATGGGTAGCACTATGCATGATAATAGGCGTACTTATCGGAGTCTATCTCCCAGGAATACCTGGATTTTTAGGTGGTTTTGAATATGCAAAGGTTTCTATACCCGTTGCAGTTCTAATTTGGTTAATGATTTATCCAATGATGTTGAAGGTTGATTTTTATAGTATAAAAAGGGTTGGCGAAAATCCGAAGGGACTTATAGTGACATGGGTATCCAATTGGTTGATTAAACCTTTTACTATGTATATTATAGCTAGATTTTTCTTCGATATAGTGTTTAAAAGCCTTATATCTCCTGATATTGCAAAGGATTACCTTGCAGGAGCTGTACTTCTAGGGGCTGCACCTTGTACTGCCATGGTATTTGTATGGAGTCACTTAACTAAGGGAAATCCTGCTTATACTCTTGTTCAAGTAGCTACAAATGATCTTTTAATATTAGTTGGATTTGTTCCTATAGTAGCATTCCTCTTGGGTATGAGTGATTTTTCAATTCCATGGGATACATTATTCTTATCAGTTGTATTATTTGTGGTTATACCTTTGGCTGCTGGATGGATTTCAAGGGTGGTCATTACAAAAAATAAGGGCTTAGAGTATTTTGAAAAAACATTTATTCCAAAGTTTAGCAATGTTACAATAATTGGGCTTTTATTAACACTAATAATAATATTCTCCTTCCAAGGTCAAATAATAGTTGATAATCCATTAAATATAGTTTTAATTGCAATACCTTTAATAATCCAAACTTTCCTAATATTCTTTGTTGCCTATCTGTGGGCAAAAGTTTGGAAACTTCCCCATGATGTAGCTGCACCAGCAGGGATGATTGGAGCTTCAAATTTCTTTGAGCTTGCAGTGGCAGTTGCTATATCATTGTTTGGCCTTGATTCTGGAGCTACATTAGCAACTGTTGTAGGTGTTCTTGTAGAGGTGCCAGTCATGCTTACTCTTGTTAGAATAGCAAATAACACTAGAGGTTGGTTTGATAAGCCTAATTAATCTTTATAGGAGTGATTGTAATATGAAAAAGAAAGTTGCATTTATATGTGTACACAATTCCTGCCGTTCTCAAATGGCAGAAGGATGGGCAAAGAAACTAGGTAGTGATGTTTTTGAAGTATATTCTGCAGGTACTGAAGACTATCCTGAAGTAAAGCCATTGGCAGTGCAGGTAATGGAAGAAGCTGGTGTTGACATGAGTGATCATTATCCTAAGCTGTTATCTGACATTCCGGAAGAAGTTGATTATCTAATTACCATGGGCTGTAATGTGGTTTGTCCCTTTATACCAAATAGTCATAGTGAAGATTGGGGCCTAACAGACCCATCAGGTGGCCCAATTGACGACTATAGGGCTACAAGGGATATTATAAAGGAAAAGGTGGAGGATTTTGTTAGAAAGGTAAAAAACAATGAACTATAATTAATAGGCAAAAATGGCGGGTAGAGAGGGATTTGAACCCTATGCAAGATATGTGTCCACCAATCCCCTCTTTACTTGAGATGGTGGGATGTGTAAAAAGCCTTTTCCTCAATAGATATACCATAAAAATCGAATTTCAAAACTATGATTCATGTCGAAAAAATCATGTTTCATGTAACGGACAGTTTTTAGGGGCAGATTTCTGATAGATTGAACATAGACCAATAGATGTTATTTCGCCCAATCAACAATGATTAAGGAGGAACAAGGTTATGAAAAAGCGATTTATTAGCATCCTGCTCAGTTTTTGTATGGTGATGGGACTACTGCCAACAACTGGGTTTGCAATAGGGTGGGCAACAGATAATACTATTATTGAGGGTTGGTACCATCTGCGCTGTATGAACAACTACCTCAATTTGACTGTAGATGGGGCCGCAGAGCTACGGAAGCTTTCTGAAAATGAAGCCTTTTATGTGGAAAACAAGGGAGGCAACCAATATACCTTAAAAATGGAAGATGGCAGATATTTAGGGCTTGAGGGTACGAGAAAAGACGGTGCACGAGTAAAAGCGGTAAATAGCCCTTATATTTGGCTTATCCATTGGGAAGCAACTAACTTTAACAGAGAAAAGTCAGACATTTTCAGTTTGCGTCCGCCCGAAGCTTTAAAAATGGTGGTTAATGCATCCGGTGAAAAAAATGCTGACGGAACTTCCATTATTATATGGAAACACCAGAAGTTAGATGCCCCTAATCATGCAGAATTTCGGTTTATTCCCACAAGTATAACTCCAGATCCTACAGGTGAAAAATGGACTACTTACAAAGAAAATGAGTTGATGGGCTACAAGGACCAAAGTGGAAAAGTAGTAATTAAGGCGCAGTTTGATGACGCAGAAAAGTTTTCTCAAGGGATGGCTAGGGTTTACAATAAGGCTAAGGGTGCAGCTGCTTATATTGATACCACAGGCAAACTCATCACCCCCTTCAAATATGACTCTGCTGCAAGTGGACATATTGCATATGATGGCTTGATGAGGGTGGCAATAGATGGTGAGGATGTTGTCAATGCCATTATGAATGGAGATGGCGTATATTCTATTGAATCTGTTGGAAACAGCACCGTAGTAGTGATGAAAAGCGGCAAGAAACTGAAATACGACCCCAAATACGGCTTTATTGACAAAACAGGGAAAGAAGTAATACCACTGCAATTTGATGAAGCATACTCTTTTCAAGATGGTCGGGCGGCAGTATTCAAGTTCCAAGGTTGGGCGTATGGGTTTTCTTATAGCAAGATTGGTTATATCGACACCACAGGGAATCTGGTCATCCCGTATCAGTACGGCGGCGAAAACCTCTATGATGGGAGAACTCTCTCCTACAGAGATGGCTTAACCTGCTTCTTCAAGTACCTCGGTAAAGAAGGCCTTTCCCCCGACGGATGGGTCAAACATGCTCCGGGGGGAATAATGGATAAAAAAGGCAAGGTTATAGTTCCCTCCCACCCAGATAGATATTATTGGTCACACCAGTTCGGTCTCCGATGGAAAGATGGCGTTATAGTGAACTGTTATTTCACGGAAGTGAACAAGGAAGGTGTACCCACAAAAGGCGGTGGATACGAGTGGTCATTCACGGAGTTATACGACTACTCGGGTAAGTTAATTAAAAAGCTGGACGGATATACGGACGCCATGCCTATAGGTGGAGGATATACTCTGGCTCTTCACCAAGTACCCTATGGTGAGACAATAAAATATCTTGATACTGAAGCGTATGTGGGATATTGGACTGTTTTTGACCGCAATGGAAAGATTGTTGTTGACAATGTTCAAAAGAACAACTTCTACCTTCTTAACAGTGCTTATGGCTATGCGAACGGCTATGTCTATTTCGGGGGCGAAAGCTATAAGGTCTCTGAGACACCCGCTCCAGTCACACCTACACTCTAAACCGAAGTCACCGCCACACAGTTTAATAATACTGTATTTATCTCTATTTGAGATGATTAGATCTATCAATCCATGTTTTAAAGAAAGAGCCTGCTACGGACATTGACCGCAAACAGGCTCATGGCGGAGGCGGTGAGATTCGAACTCACGTGCCCGTGAGGACAACCTGATTTCGAGTCAGGCTCGTTATGACCACTTCGATACGCCTCCATATTTTATTTTAATACACACGGCCTTTCTTAGAAGCCAAGGCAACTGACCGTGGGACATCGCTCCATTATTTACTTTAATATTATAACATACATTGAACCCTAATTGTTATAAAAAATTACCTTGGATTTAATAGTTACTTCTTCTTCAACTATCCCAGTCAAAACCATCCTCCCTGTATTTTTCAGGCAGTTTATGAAGTAAATTTCTTAATGCTATTCTTTCTTCAAATCCAGCTTCTTCTCCAAATATCTCAATCTCACTTTGAAAAACAAGTCTACTTGTCTTCCTAATATTGTCTATGTTCTTATTTTTGATAGTTGTAAAAAACCATCCTTTGATTTGGTACTCATTCATAATCTCAAATATATCTTCCCTTTCTAATGCAGCCACATAAGCATCTTGAACTAAATCAAAGGCCTCGCTATGGTTATTTGTAATGCTTTTGGCAAAGGCTAAAAAATCTTTATTGTATTTCTGATAAACTAAATAGATATTCATGATTCACTTCCTTTATTACTTCTTACTTACATGGGCTGAAAAAGGATATAATCCATGGGATAATATATGTTATATACCAGTCCTTTTTACCCATCTGTTTTCTAACTTCTTAAATTGGTCAAGTCCATTATCTTCACTTACAATAGGCCTATATAGCCATAAGTTTTCGTAGATTTGCAATTGGTTTTGATGGTTAAACATAATAATTCTCCTCCTAATAATTCCATATTTATATGTGTTTTTTTCTCTCTCACTAATAAAACGAATAACTTAGGCTAAGTGTCCAAAAAATATAAAAAATTTTATTTATACTAAAAATCAAGGCGTAGAACAACAGCATTATGATTAAAACTAAAAGCCTGATACCCTTATATTCCATAGGGTTCAGGCCTTGTATTTTTGATTTTGGTGAGAAATTAAGTTGGATTTTAATTACCCTCTTATTTCTAAAAGTTTTGTCTTTAATTCTGCCTCAATTCTATTTAATTCATTTTCAGCCTCTTTTCTTTTTTGGCGTCCTTCTATTTGAATACGCATTACTTCATCAAGTGTGGATATTAAGGATTCATTGGTAATACGAAGGGTTTCAATATCCACTATTCCCCTTTCTGATTCTTTAGCTGTTTCTATGGTAGCCATTTTTAATGTTTCAGCATTTTTCCTCAATAATTCATTGGTCATATTTGTTACTTCTTTTTGAGCCTGAGCTGCTTGTGTAGAATGGGTAACGCCTAAGGCTAAAACCATCTGGCTCTTCCAAAGTGGAATTGTATTTACTATGGTAGACTGGATTTTCTCTGCCATAATTGTATCATTTCCTTGGACCATACGAATCTGTGGTGCCATTTGGAGTGAAATCATTCTAGTTAATTCAAGATCATGAATCTTTTTTTCAAAACGGTTACAGATGGCATTAAGATCATTAACTGCCTGTGCATCTTCAGGCAATCCACTGGCAACAGATTTTTCAACTAATTTAGGTAATTCTTCCTCCCTTACCTTTTCAAGTTTCTTTTTGCCTGCTAGGATATACATGGAAAGTTCCTTGAAATAAGTTTTATTAAGTTCATACATCTTATCAAGCATTGCAATGTCTTTTAAGAGCTGTATCTGATTGGCTTCCAATACTCCACAGATTTTATTTATATTGACTTCTGCCTTATCATATTTTGCCTTCATTGCTGTAAGTTTGTTGGATGTCTTTTTAAATAGACCTAAGAATCCTTTCTCATCTTCATCTACATCGAAGCTCTTTAACTCCGTTACAACTCCAGAAAGCATATTTCCTATTTCGCCTAAGTCCTTAGTCTTAACATTGTTTAATGCTGTCTCCGAAAAGTCTGCAATCTTTTTTTGAGCTCCCACACCATATTGGAGAATTTGATGGGACTTATATAAGTCTATTTGATTTACAAAATCATCTACCATCTTCATCTCTTCCTGTGAAAGAATACTTTCATCAAATGATACTTTTTCAATTTCATTATTCATTTCTTTATTCAACAATTCTTGAGTTGATTCCTCTTCACTATAAGGTTCGAATGTTAGGGTTGGTATTTCATTATTCATCTTTCATCCTCCATAGTTTTATTATTAACTCTTATGCTTTTCTCAGATAGTCCTTCCTGTGCAAACATAGTTTCTAGTACAGAAATATCAGTGGATATATCCATGGCCAAATCCTCAAAGAGATCGTCCAACAATTTTTCAAAGGCAATATTGATAGTATCCATGGTTTTTTCAATCTCCTTCTTGGCGCTTAAAATATTTTCTCCTTGTACTGGCTGATGATCTAGATTTTTATAAGCGTCTACCAACTTTAATGTTGTTGGCAGAAAGTATTCTGTAAACTTTTTTATTTCTGAAATCTTTTCAGGGTGTTTTTCCACATGGTCAAATATCTTTCCCGTTACTTCCTCTAAACGATCTAATTTACCAGATATTTCTTCATCGGGAATTGCCACATTTGCATCTCTAATCTTCACTACAAATTGTCGTCCTTCATCAATTGCCTTTCGTGTTTCTGGTTTTAATTCATTATTTATTTTGTCTTTATCCTGATATGATTCAGATACGATCTGTTCTTTTTGATTTCGTTGCTTTTCTAAATCCATAATCATTATTTTTCTCTGTAACCCAAGATATTGCTCATATGTTTCATTGTTTATCATAAAATAAGTGTTTTTGTCATCTATGTGTCCTTCAGGAAACATACCTATGGCAATCATTTTTCGTAAATCCTTTACTGTGGCTTTATCACTTTGGCCTGTTGCTAGGGAAAGTTCCCTAATGGTGCAGTAGCTACGACTCCCCATCTGGGTTATATACCTTTGAAATCTCTTTAGTCTTTTACGAATACTGGCACCATTCATAGATAGGATCATAGATATAATAAAACCAATTGACAATATACTAGCTATAGTATGAAATAAAACATTATTTCCTGTAGAAAACCCTAGTAACGCTAATACCACTGCTCCTATTCCAAAAGCAGTACTTCCTATGGTTCCAAACACAGTTAATAATATATTTGAGACTTGCCCAACTGGAACAATATGCTTCGTTGTTCTTTTTACAGGTTTATTAGTTTTGATTTCCTGTCTATAAACCACTTTCTTCCCTGTATTTGACTTTTTTACCTCATCAAGGGCCCCTTTAACAATATTCCCTATATCACGATTTAGTTTATTAAAATCACTATTTTTCAATGCATCTTGAACCAAGTTTTTTATCTCATCACCTAAGTTTAAGTTGTTTTGACTGTTCATATT
>Ga0265293_10009004_pt1 | contig 14526 bp, 14 predicted proteins | sample Munlanlewell138R_FD_192505 | JGI IMG/M metagenome (GOLD analysis project Ga0265293, IMG submission 192505) | Leachate microbial communities from a municipal landfill in Southern Ontario, Canada - Leachate well 138R | ecosystem: Engineered > Solid waste > Landfill > Unclassified | place: Canada...
GGGCAACCGTCCCGGAAGATGCGATGTTCCTGCTCGGCGCGGGACGGTTCCGGCGGCCCGTGCTTTTGGAGGTTGAGGACCCGAAGCCAGGGGCGAAGGACGTGGTCCGGCCCGGGGGCTTCGCGTACACGCGTCTGGTCTCGGCTCCCTGGGGCGAGATGCAAAAAGCCGTGGACACCACCGAATCGATCGCGAGGGAGAAGTACGGCCGGAAGCCGAACGACCTGTGGGTCTGGTACCTGACGTGCAGGGAGTGTTCGCAAGAGCGAAACTTCGAGACGCTGTTCGTGGCGCATTTCGAGGAGTAGGCGGTGAGTAACGCCGAACAGTTCGAGCTCTTTGCCAGGCTGATGCTGGCACTGGCGCTCGGCTCGGCGATAGGCACAGAGCGTGAGTTCCGCGGCCACGAGGCGGGCATCCGGACGAGCGGGCTGGTCTGTCTTGGCGCGGCCGCATTCGGCGAAATCTCAGAGATTTTCGCGAACGACCGCATCGCTGCGGGCGTCGTGCAGGGTGTCGGCTTCCTTGGCGCCGGCCTCATCTTTCAGCGAAACGACAACATCAGTGGGATCACGACGGCGGCGACGATCTGGGTACTGGCCGGCCTCGGGCTGCTGATATCTCTGCACCTGTGGCTGGTGGCTTTGCTGTTGACCGGCGCGATCATCCTGCTGCTGGAGCTGTCCCCACTCTCGGACTGGGTCTACCGGACGGGACGGAGACGCGCGGGAGAGCTGGATCTTTCGCCGGAGCAGCAGCCACCGCCAGAGCGACACCCGCGTGCGGCTGAGGAAGATGGGTGACGGAGTGCGGCGGCTTCCGATACTCTACTCACGATACCGCCTCCACAGCAGGTCGAGGCGGCCGTACCAAGGGAGGGTGAGCCCGTGATCCGGAGCTCGTTCGCAGGCACGCAGTGTGAGGTAGGCGCGATGACGCCACTGATTCACCTCGCCCTTCGCCTGCCCCGCGGCGCCTAGCCGGCGGGGCTTCCCGATCCTGCGCCGTGGCAGAGCGGTGCACCCCCTTGAATCCGTGCTGTTGAGGTGAACGATCGTGACGGATCGATACGAGCCCCGTGCGATTGAGCAGAAGTGGCAGGCCCGCTGGGAGGCGGACCGCCTGTACCACGCGGCCGACGATGACCCGCGGCCAAAGTGGTACGCGTTGACCATGTTCCCGTATCCCTCCGGGGATCTGCACACCGGCCACTGGTACGCCGTCGCGCCGAGCGACGCAGCGGCGCGCTATCGGCGGATGCTCGGGCACAACGTGATGTTTCCGATGGGCTTCGACTCCTTCGGGCTCCCGGCGGAGAACGCCGCTATCAAGCGTGGCATCGACCCCGCGGAGTGGACGTACGCCAACATCGACCGGATGCGCCAGCAGCTCCGGATGATGGGCGCCGGGTTCGACTGGGAGCGGGAGGTGGTCACGAGCGACCCGGACTACTACAAGTGGACCCAGTGGTGGTTCCTGCAGCTCTACCGGCGCGGGCTTGCGTACCGCGCGGAGGCTGCCGCGAACTGGTGCCCGGGCTGCCAGACGGTGCTGGCGAACGAGCAGGTGGTGGACGGCCGCTGCGAGCGCTCAGACGACGTCGTCGAGCGCCGGCTGCTGACCCAATGGTTCTTCAAGATCACCGACTACGCCGAGGAGCTGCTGAACTTCGACGGGATCGAGTGGCCGGAGCGCATCAAGACGATGCAGACGAACTGGATCGGCCGCTCCGAGGGCGCCCAGCTCGATTTTGCAATCGACGTGCCGGGCGTGGATGAGAAGGTGACCGTGTTCACGACGAGGCCAGACACGGTGTACGGCGCGAGCTTCATGGTGCTCGCGCCGGAGCACGCGCTGGTCGAGCGGATCACGACGGCGGAACAGCGCGAGGCCGTGGCGGCATACCGAAGCGCGACCGCGCGCGAGACCGAGATCGAACGCCTTTCGACCGAACGGGAGAAGACAGGCGTGCCCACGGGCGCGTACGCCGTGAACCCCTTCAACGGGGAACGGATCCCGATCTGGATTGCGGATTATGTCCTGCTTACGTACGGGACCGGCGCGGTCATGGGCGTCCCGGCGCACGACCAGCGCGACTTCGAGTTCGCGACAAAGTTCGGGCTGCCGATCGTGCCAGTCTTCAGCTCGGACGAGGTGGATGTTACGAAGCCGCTGGAGCGGGCGTTCCCAGATGGCGGCCACATGATCAACTCGGGGCCGTTCGACGGCACGCCGCGCGGCGAGGCGGTCGCCCGTGTCACAGCGTATGCGGAAGAGCGCGGCTTCGGGCGAAAGTGGGTGAACTACCGCCTGCATGACTGGCTGATTTCGCGGCAGCGTTACTGGGGCGCGCCCATCCCAATGATCCACTGCGAGACGCACGGCATCGTGCCAGTGCCGGAGGACGATCTGCCGGTGCTCCTGCCGGAAAAGGTGAAGTTCGAGCCAACCGGGCAGTCGCCGTTGACGCAGATCGCGGAGTGGGTGAACGTGCCCTGTCCGGTCGATGGTGGCCCGGCCCGGCGGGAGACGGACACGCTGGACACGTTCATGTGCTCGAGCTGGTACCAGATGCGGTATGCGGACCCGCACAACACGGAGCAGCCGGTATCGCATGAACAGGCGAAACGCTGGCTGCCGGTGGACCAGTACACGGGCGGGGCCGAGCACGCGGTCATGCACCTGCTCTACACCCGCTTCTTCTGGAAGGCAGCGCGCGACATGGGCGTGGTCGAAGGCGACGAGCCAATGCTGCGGCTGTTCAACCAGGGGGTGATCCTGGGGCCGGACGGGAACCGGATGTCGAAGAGCCGGGGGAACGTGGTCGCGCCGGACGAGCAGGTGGACCAGTGGGGCGCTGACGCGTTCCGGTGTCAGCTCATGTTCGTGGGGCCATGGGACCAGGGCGGGCCGTATAACCCAACCGGCATGGCGGGGATCGTGCGCTGGCTGCATCGCATGTGGTCGCTGGGTACGGAGCCGCCGACGCTCATCGACGACCCGGAATCGGATGCCGCGCGAGCACTGCGGCGGATCACGCACAAGACGATCCAGGGCGTCACGCAGGACATCGAGGAGTTCGCCTTCAACACGATGATTTCGAAGCTGATGGAGCATTCGAACGCGATGCAGAAGGCACGCGAGAGCGGGCAGGCCGACCGAGCGGCATGGACCGAGGCGATAGAAACAGCACTCCTGCTGATGGCGCCACTCGCGCCACACATCACGGAGGAGCTGTGGGAACGGCAGGGCAAGCCATACAGCATCCATGTGCAGCCGTGGCCCCAGTTCGACCCGGAGATCGCGCGCGACGACGAGGTGGAGATCGTGCTGCAGGTGAACGGCAAAGTGCGTGACCGCCTCTCGCTTCCAGCTGATGCAACCGAGGAGCAGGCCCGCGAGGTGGCGATGGCGTCGCCGCGCATCCAGGAGTGGCTGAACGGGAAGGAACCGAAGCGCGTAATCTATGTGCCCGGCCGACTGCTCAACGTGGTTGTCTGAAATTGCCTGCCGCGGATCTGAGACGTTGGTCACAGCCAGCCGTGGCAGGCGCACGTAGGATGCGGCCCTTATGCACGACCTCCGCCTGACGTTCATTGGCAGCGGCAATGCGTTTTCGCCGGCGGGGCTGTGCTGCAACGGGTTCCTGGTGAACGAGCGGTTCCTATTCGAAGCGCCACCGCAGGCGCTCAGCTCGCTCAACACGGTCGGTGTCGACCCGAACGGGCTGGAGGCGGTCATCGTCAGCCATCACCACGGGGACCACTTCCTCGGGTTGCCGTTCCTGCTGTTGCACTGGAAGTGGCAGGGGCGGACGAAGCCCGTGCGCATCGTGGGCCCGAAGGAGACCGAGCGGCTCGGGAAAGAGATCGCAGAGACCGTGTTTCCCGGGGTCCTGGATGGGGGCTACGAGGTCGAGTGGATCGAAGCGCACCCCGGCCGGCCGCTGATGCTCGACGGCCTTGAGCTCGAGGCCGTCGAGGTGGAGCACGACGAGGGACTATCGGCTGCACTGGGCTACACCTGCCGGCTCGAGGGCCGGAGGCTCGCCTACACTGGCGATACACGGCTTTGCGACGCGGTGTACGAGTTGGCGAAGAACCCGGAAGTGCTGATCAGTGAGTGCGCCTCGCGCGATCTCAACATCCCGGTGCACATGAACTTGGTCGACGATATGCCGCGGGTGCGGGCCGCGCTCCCGTCCAGCGCGCACCTTATCCTGAGCCACCTGAGCCCGGACGTGGATGATGGCGGGCTGCCGAACACGCAGATAGCGCGGGACTTCGAGAGCTACCGCTTCTAGCAGGGTGCCCCGACAGGTCCTGCTGTAGAGTCCGGGTGTGGCGGAGCTTGAGTTTTCGTTCATCGGTTCGGGGAATGCGTTCGCGCCCGGCGGCATGTGCTGGAACGGCTTCCTGGTGGACCGCCGGTTTCTGTTCGAAGCGCCACCACAAGCGCTGATGTCGCTGAACCGGCTGGGCGTGGGCGTCGACGATGTCGAAGCGGTGCTGTTGAGTCACCACCACGGAGACCATTTCCTCGGGTTGCCGTTCCTGTTGCTGCAATGGAAGCACATGGGGCGGACCAGGCCCGTGCGGATAGTGGGGCCACCGGAGACCGAGCAGATCGCACGGCAGGTGTGCGAACGGACCTACCCGACCGTGTTCGATTCTCCGGTGGAGATCGAATGGGTGGAGGCGAAACCGGGAGAGACGTTGCGGTTCGGCGACCTATCCGTGGAGCCGGTGGAGGTGAAGCACGACCGGAAGCTGAACCTGAACCTGGGGTACGGCTGCGAACTCGGGACGCGACAATTCGCATACTCCGGCGACTCGGCCATGTGCGATGGCATCCTTGACCTCGCGCGGCGTTCGGATGTGTTCGTATCGGAGTGTTCGTCTGTATCCGAAGTGACGGACGTGCACATGAACCTGCGGGACGACATACCCAGGGTGCGGGCGGCGATGCGCGCCGATGCGCACCTGTTGCTCACGCACCTGAGCGACGACGTACGCGATGTGGGAGGGCTCCGCGACACGACGATCGTTTCCGACTTCGAGACGTACCGGCTGTAAAGGTCGCGGTGGTCGGAGCAGCGAGTGAGGCGGATTGGTTTGTCGCCAGCTAACAACCTTGGCGGTAAGATCCGCGGCGAGGAGGATGCTCCATGGCTCACCCCCTGCGGGGCGCAACCGCAATTACCGGCCTTGGCATGACGCCGATGGGCCGCGTCTTTGGGAAGTCGGCGAGCGAACTCGCGGCCGACGCCGTTCGCACAGCGATCGAGGACGCGGGACTACAGAAGTCCGACATCGACGGGCTGCTGATCAACCCGGGCATCACCGGCATCACCGGGGGAGGCATCAGCCTTCCGTTGCAGAACTACCTCGGGCTGACCAACCTTCGGCTGCTGAACCACATGAACGCTGCGGGCTCGACGGCCGCGCAGATGGTGCAGTACGCCTCGATGGCGATCGCAGCGGGCATGGCGAACCATGTCGTCTGTGTCTTTGCGGACACGCCACTCTCGGAGGGGAAGTCGTCGGGTGCGGCATATGGTGGCGCCGGGCGAGCACCCGGGCGGCCACGCGGCATGTCGGGCCTCTACGCGGCGAGCGGCTACTTTGGTCCGAACACGGGTTACGCACTGGCTGCGCGACGGCACATGGCGCTCTACGGCACCAAGCAGGAGCACTTCGGGCAGATCGCGATCTCGACGCGACAGTGGGCCACAATGAGCCCGCTGGCGCAGATGCGGGAACCGCTGACGATGGAGGAGTACCACGCGTCCCGGTGGATCATCGAACCGCTGCACCTGCTCGACTGCTGCCTCGTTTCGAATGGCGCGATTGCGGTGATCGTGAGTGCGGCGGACCGCGCCAAGTCGATGGCACAGCCACCGGTGTATGTGTGGGGCATGGGCCAGGGGCACCCCGGCGACACAAACCGCGCGGGGAGTGCCCCGGAGACCGAGACCGGCGCGAAGATTGCGGCCGAGACGGTCTACCGGATGGCGGGCGTGGGGCCGGAAGACGTGACGGTCTGCCAGCTCTACGACTGCTACACCTACACCGTGCTCGTGACCCTGGAGGACTACGGCTTCTGCAAGAAGGGCGAGGGCGGCCCATTCGTGGAGGACGGGAAGCTCGGACCGGGTGGTTCGCTGCCCACGAACACCGGTGGGGGTGAGCTCTCCGGGTATTACATGTGGGGCATGACCCCGCTGAGCGAGGGGATCATCCAGGGCCGCGGCCAGGGCGGCGAACGGCAGGTCCCGAAGAACGACGTCATCCTGGTGACCGGCAACGGCGGGATTCTGAACTATCACGCCAGCCTGATCCTGAGTCCCCACGCGAGCTAACGAATGAGTGAACAGACGGTCCCGAAGCCAATCCCGGAAGCAGACGATGATTCGCGGCCATTCTTCGAGGGCGCGATGGAAGGGCGACTCATGCTGATGAAGTGCGGCAAATGCGGCACTGTGCGGCTGCCGTCGCGTCAGCACTGTGACAACTGCCTGTCTTCGGAGTACGCGTGGGTGCAGAGCAGCGGACGAGGGAGCATCCGCACGTTCGGCATTATGCACCAGCGGTATCACCCGGCGTTCGTACCCGAGCTGCCGTATAACCTCGCGATCGTAGAACTGGAGGAGGGACCTCGGCTGGTGACGAACATCGTCGGGGCTTCGAACGACGCCCTCGAGGTGGGGATGCCGGTCGTGGTGGACTTCGAGCAGCACGAGGACGTGGCGATCCCGAAGTTCCGGCCGGCCTAGCCTGCGCGGGAGCCGGGGGAACGCGGCCCCCAGGAAGCGGGCCAGTGGGGGACAGGAGTTGCTGTTGGGCACTAAGTGCGATGTCGCATACGATGGTCGGTACGTATGCCAATTGGGCTCGTAAGGGCGAGCTGAGGAGTTGTAGATGATCAAGATCCGCCTGCGCCGTGTCGGGAAGACGAAGCGCCCGTACTACCGTGTGGTGGTGGCCGAGAATGAGGCCAAGCGCGACGGCGCGTTCCTCGACACGCTGGGGTCGTATGACCCGCATGCGGTGCCGCCGGCCGCGACGCTGAACGAGGAGCGCGCGAAGGAGTGGCTGGCCAAGGGCGCGAAGCCGTCGGAGGCGGCGGAGAAGATCCTGCGCCGCGCGGGAATCATCACGACGCCAGCGCCCGAACGCGTGCAAAAGCCATCGGCGAAGGCCGCGGCAAGCGAACCAGCCGGGGCGCCCGCCGCTGAGGCCACTGCAACGGCCGAGCCGGTGGCCGCCGAGGCCCCGGAGGCCACGCCGCCGGCTGCAGCCGAAGAGGCCGAGAAGCCGGCTGAGGCAGAAAGCGAATAACGATGGCCAGCTCCATGGCCAACCTTGTTGAGTACCTCGCGAAGGCGTTGGTGGACAACCCGGACGAAGTCCGCGTGCAGGAATGGGAAGAGGGCGACCGGGTGGTGGTCCGGCTCGATGTTGCGGAGAACGACTGGGGCAAGGTCATTGGCAAAGGCGGGCGCATCGCATCGGCGATGCGCTCCCTGGTGAAGGTCGCCGCCGTCAAGGAAGACGTCCGCGTGAGCCTGGAGATCGGCGACTGACGGACCAGCCCATGCCTGGCGAGAAGCGACAGTGGCCCCAGGAACCGCGCGAGGGGTATACGGCGGTGGGGCGCGTGGTGCGCGCGCACGGGCTTCGTGGCGAACTACGGGTTGTGTCGTTCTCGGCGAGCGGTGTAAATCTCCAACCGGGACGCTTTGTCGAATTGGACGGCCAGAGGCGGCGCGTGCACCGCGCACGGCCTGACCGCGATGCATGGATCCTGCAGCTGGACGGTCTCCGCGACCGTACGCAGGCGGAGCAGTACCGCGGTGCGCTGCTGGAAGTGCCGGATACGGAAGTCGAACGCGAGTCGGAGGATTCGTATTTCATCCACGAGCTCATTGGCCTTCGCGTGATCACGAGCGATGGAGCGGAAGTGGGCGAGATCGTGGATGTGCTGCAGCCGGGGGCGAACGACGTGTATGTCGTACGGGGACCCCGGGGGGAAGTGCTGGTGCCCGCGATCGCGGAAGTCATCGAGCGCGTCGATGTGGCCGGAGGGGTGATCTTTATTACACCTTTGCCCGGGATGCTGGACGAATCGAAATAACCCATTGAAAGCCTCTATTCACGAGGTCTAAACTACCGCGAGCTACCCGGATGCCTGGGGAAGCCAAGTCCGGCTGGCCAAGACTTCTTAGAGGGGGACACTACATGTCCAAGGCCGAAGCGCTCCAGCTTGTCGGTGATTGCGTTCACCACTGGATCCTGGAGCCACCGCGGGGGGAGTTGACGCCAGGGCGTTGCAAGAAGTGCGGGAAGGAGCGGGAATTCACCGGCGAAACGAGCTACCGCATCGGGCGGGGGTCTTCCAGCAAGAGCTAGGCACCGGTAATTTGACGCTCAAACAGGCCGCTCCCCACAATGGGGAACGGCCTTCTTTATGCCTGTGGGGACGTAGCTCAGCTGGGAGAGCGCAGCATTCGCATTGCTGAGGTCAGGGGTTCGATTCCCCTCGTCTCCACCACAACCCCTCTCCGGCTCCTCGGTTCAAACGCACGACTACCCGGGTTCGCGACGCGGTGGCCCTGGGTGTTTTTCGCTGCTTGTCTTCGCTTCGCGCTATAGCTCCGAGGGCTGCCCTGCAGTGGTGTCGATTCATGGCGTCGAAGGGGGAGCGATGCTAGCATTCGGCCATACTTCTGGCTCTGATGCCCGCACCCGGCACGACCATTGCTGCCGGGTTTTCTACGCAGGGTGGGTAGCCGCGAACGGTAAGGACACCGAATGGCCGATGGACTGACAGTCGAGGAGAAGCTCGCTCAACTCGAGGAGATGAAGGCGCAGATTGCGCTCGGCGGGGGGCCGAAGCGAATCGAAGCGCAGCACGCACGCGGCAAGCTCACCGCCCGGGAGCGGATCGACCTGCTCCTCGACCCGGGTACGTTCGACGAGATCGATAGCTTGCGCTCACCAAGTGGCTCAGCGGCGGGGAAATCGCTGGGCGAGGCCGTTGTAACCGGCTGGGGCAAGGTCGATGGTCGCCCCGTTTACATCTTCTCCTATGACTTCACGCTGCTCGGCGGCTCGCTGAGCGAAGCGGTCGGGGAGAAGATCCTGAAGGTGATGGACCTGGCGATGATGACGGGGGCACCGATCGTCGGTATCCAGGACTCGGGCGGGGCACGCATCCAGGACGGCCCGGAGAGCCTGCGCGGGTTCGGCGAGATCTTCGCCCTGAACACGCTCGCCAGCGGCGTCATCCCCCAGATCAGCGTGATCATGGGGCCCTGCGCGGGCGGCGCGGTCTACAGCCCGGCGATCACCGACTTCATCTTCATGACGGAAGGCACCGGGCAGATGTACATCACCGGCCCGGACGTCATCCGTGCCGTGACGGGCGAGGAAGTGAGCCACGAGGACCTGGGCGGTGCTGACGCACACGCAAGCAAGTCTGGTGTTGCGCACTTTGCCATCAATGGCGAGGAGGAGACGCTCGCCGAAGTGCGGCGGTTGCTGTCGTTCCTGCCATCAAACAACGCGGAGGACCCGCCCCAGGTGGGCACCGGCGACGACCACGATCGCGAGGACGAGGAACTGCTCCAGATCGTACCGTCGGACGCCAACCGGCCGTATGACGTCCGCGAAGTGATTTACCGTCTGGCGGACGACGGCGACTTCATGGAAGTGCACGAACTGTTCGCGCAGAACGTGGTCGTGGGCTTCGCGCGGATGGGCGGGCGCACGGTAGGCATCGTGGCGAACCAGCCGATGCACCTGGCCGGCGTCCTGGACATCAATGCGAGTCGCAAGGCAGCCCGGTTTGTGCGCTTCTGCGACTGCTTCAACATCCCGATCGTGACCCTGGTCGACGTGCCCGGCTACCTGCCGGGGACGACGCAGGAGTACGGCGGCATCATCACGCACGGCGCGAAGCTGCTGTTCGCCTATAGCGAAGCGACCGTGCCGAAGGTGGCGGTGATCCTGCGGAAGGCGTACGGCGGCGCATATCTGGTTATGTCCAGCAAACACCTCCGCGGGGATGCGAACTTCGCATGGCCCACCGGTGAAGTGGCAGTGATGGGGCCGGACGGCGCGGTGAACATCGTGTACCGGGAAGAGCTCGCGAACGCGAGCGACCCGGAGGCACGGCGCAAGGAACTGATCGAGGAGTACCGTTCGAAGTTCGCGAACCCGTACATCCCGGCGGGCCGCGGGTTCCTGGACGACGTCATCGACCCGCGCACGACGCGCTCGAAGATCATCCGCGCGCTGGAGATGCTGCAGAACAAGGCGGATCGGAATCCGCCGAAGAAGCACGGGAACATCCCGCTCTAGGGGTGTTGGCTGTTGGCTGCCGGGATTAGCGATCGGCTGGATCCCGTCGCTGGAATTCGCCCGAGTGACATCGTGAGCCCCTCCTCCGCGAGGGGCTCTTCATTTTGCCAAACAGGTCGATTTGAATTTCGATCGCCCGGCAGGGTAGGGTTGCCGCGTGGTGGATGAGCGTTTGAACCGAGCGATCGAACAAGTGGCGGAGTTGGTCCGCGGCGCACAGCGCGTGGCGGGCCTGACGGGCGCGGGAATCTCAACGGAGTCGGGAATCCCGGACTTTCGCGGACCACAGGGCGTCTGGACGAAGAACCCGGACGCAGAGAAGATGGCGACCCTGCAGCACTACATGGCGAACCGCGACGTGCGGGTGCGTGCGTGGCAGACCCGGCTGAACAGCCCGATGTTCGAAGCACAGCCGAACCGTGGGCACCTCGCGTTGGCGGAGCTGGAGAAAAAAGGGAAGCTGACGGCGCTGGTCACGCAGAATGTCGATGGGCTCCACCAGAAGGCCGGGAACTCACCGGACCGTGTGATCGAGATCCATGGCACGGTGCACGAGTACATGTGCATGGGATGTGGCGACCAGGGGCCGATGGGCGTCGTGTTGGAACGCGTGGCCGCGGGAGAGGAAGATCCCCCCTGCCAGCAGTGCGGCGGGATTCTGAAGTCGGCGACGATTTCGTTCGGACAGAACCTGATACCGGAAGTGCTGGAGCGTTCGCAGGCAGCGGCAGCCAACTGCGACCTGTTCGTCGCGATCGGCACGTCGCTTGGCGTTTACCCGGCGGCAGGGCTGCCGATGATAGCCCGGCGCACGGGGGCGAAGCTGGTAATCCTCAATGCGCAGGAAACGCCGTTCGATGATGAGGCCGAGGTGGTCCTCCGTGAGCCGATCGGCAAGGTACTGCCGGCGATCGTTGCGCGCATGTAGCACACTGGTCTACGCGGTGCTGGCCGGCGAGTTGTATCCGCTGGTCGACGTACTTTACGACACCCGGTCCGGAGTGGACCCCCCACCGCATAGGGGCTCGGTGCGCTGTTCCGCTGGTCTCCCAAAGCCTGGGACGCCGGGGTCTCCCTGTCCCGGAACCAGTTCCTCCGTGGCCCGTAGCCACCGGTCGTTCACGTAGTAGTCGGGAAGTTCCCACTCGCCGGACGCCGGTATGGGGCCGACACTCACGGGTAACCACCGGTGGGGGAGTGCGATGAGCAACACAGCGGAGACGATAGCGATGAGGCGGAAGACCAGGACGGAGATCATCCGCGCAGTCGAGGCGTTGCCACCACTCCCTGCAGTGGCGATGCGGGTTGTGCAGGTCGCACAGGACCCCGTGAGTTCGGCGGCGGACCTGGCGATGGTTGTCTCGTCGGACCCGGGGCTGAGTGCTTCGATCCTGCGTGCGGCGAACACTGTGGCCTATCGACGCGCACAGGGCACGACGTCGGTCCAGCAGGCGCTGGTCGTGCTCGGATTCGAGCGAGCCCGGAACATCGCGGTGAGTAGCGCGATCACCAGCAGGTACGCGCCGGACGCATTGAACGCACTCTTCCGGATCGACGCGTTCTGGCGGCACTCTATCGCGGTTGCGTTCAAGGCGGCGGAACTGGCGAGGAAGGCGCGCGGGCTGGACATCCCAACGGCGTTCACGGCCGGGATTCTGCACAACATGGGGCGGCTCGCGATGTTCTATGCCGACCCGGCAGCGGTGGACCAGGCCGTAGCGGAAGCGATGCGCCGAGAGGAACCGTTCGACGAAGTAGAACACGAGCTCCTGGGCTACGACCACGCGGAAGTCGGTGGGCTGCTCGCGGAGAAGTGGGGGCTGCCGCAAGCGATCCGGGACGCGATCGTCGAGCACCACCGGGCAGGTTCGCCAGACGCGAGCCTTGCCGGCGTCGTGGCCGCGGCGGACCGGTTCTGCACGGCACACGGCGTCCTCCCCGGCTACATCGTTCCGGAGCGGCCGCAGGTCGAAACGCCTGCCGACTTCGGGCTGCTGATGGCCCAGGTTGACGAGCTGATGATGCTGATAACGCACGACCGGGAGGGCGTTGCACCCCACCGGGAGTAGCAGAACCTGTTACGAAGTGCGGCATTCGGGGGCAGGGGCGTTCGCCGTTAGGTGAGTCCGTGGTAGCGTGAAGAGCCATGGGGAAGTTCCGACTTCCCGCAATACCCCTCTTCTACGGACTGTAAAATGGCGAAGGTCGGGATCATGGAGACGGCCATCCGCGATGGCCATCAGTCGCTGCTTGCGACGCGAATGCGCACGGAGGACATGATTCCGGCGCTGGAGGCGATGGACGAAGTCGGCTATCACAGCATCGAATGCTGGGGTGGTGCGACGTTCGACAGTTGCCTTCGATTTCTACGAGAAGACCCCTGGGAGCGGCTCCGGGAGATCAAGAAGCGGCTGAAGAAGACGCCGACGCAGATGCTCCTGCGCGGCCAGAACGCCGTGGGCTACCGGCACTATGCCGATGACGTCATCTACGAGTTTGCGGACCGGGCTGTCCAGAACGGTATGGACATCTTCCGGATCTTCGACGCGTTGAATGACGTGCGGAACCTGGAAGTGCCGTTCAAGGCTGTGAAGAAAGCCGGTGGCCACATCCAGGGTGCCCTCTGCTACACGACAAGCCCCGTGCACACGGTCGACAACTTCGCGCAGTTGGCGACGGAGATGGTGCAGATGGGTGCCGATTCGCTCTGCATCAAGGACATGGCTGGCATCCTGAGCCCGGGAATGGCGCACGCGCTGGTCTCGCGCATCAAGCAGGACCACCCGGACATGCTGCTGCAGATGCACTGCCACGACACCTCTGGCTACTCCGAGATGGCGTACCTGGAGGGGGCGAAGGCTGGCGCAGACGTGATCGACTGCGCGATCAGCTCACTTGCGGGCGGCACATCGCAACCCGCAACGGAGACGCTGGTGGCTGCGCTGGCGGGATACCCGGGACGCGAAACCGGCCTCGACCTGACGCAGCTCGGCGAGCTGGCAAGCTACTTCAAGGATGTCCGCAAGAAGTACTGGAAGTTCGAAAGCGGGCTGCTCGGGATCGACGCCGGAGTTCTCCAGCACCAGGTGCCAGGCGGGATGATTTCAAACCTGGTCGGGCAGCTTCGCGAACAGGGTGCGGAGGCGAAGCTGACGCAGGTGCTCGAGGAGAATGCGCAGGTGCGCGCTGACCTCGGCTATCCGCCACTGGTGACGCCAAGTTCGCAAATCGTAGGCACCCAGGCGGTGCTCAACGTGCTGACCGGCAAGCGGTACGGCAGCGTCACAAAGGAAACGCGCAACCTCGCCAAGGGTATGTATGGCCAGACGGCCCAGCCCATCGCGGAGGACATTCTGCAGGCGATCCTGGGCGACGAGAAGCCGATCGAACATCGGCCCGCGGACGAACTGGCGCCGGAGCTCGAAGCGGCGAAGGCAGAGGTCGGCGACCTTGCGGAGAACATCGACGATGTCCTGAGCTACGTGATGTTCCCGCAGCCCGCGAAGGAGTTCCTGCAGTGGCGTCGCGAAGGTGGCGGCCCCGAGCGGGAGCTGGTGGCGGCGGTGGTTGGAGCGATGGTCATGAGCGAGAAGAAGCAGACCGCGGCTGCAGCCCAGCCAGCGATGGCGACAGAGAGCGGCAACGGCATGGGGTCGGCGTGGCGTAGCTTCGGCCGCATGCGCCAGATGCGCTAGGGAGACGGTAGATGGCGAAAGTGACGCTTGGCGGTCGTACATACGAAGTCGAAGTTCGCGGCGACAAGGTCGTCGTCGACGGGCATGAGTTCCCCGTGACCGTGCGGGAGGACACAAACAATCGGACGGTGACGGCGGGTGGCGTGCAGTACCGCGTGCAACTGCCGCCGGCAGGTGAGCGGCAGAGCGGCATGGAAGTGTCGGTGGACTACCGCGCCTTCACCATCGAATACGAGGGATCGCTCGGTGGGCGGCCGGCGCCGCGCGAGCCGCGCGCAAGCAGCGGTGGCGGCGGGGCCGCGCGCCCGGCGACCAAGGGCACAGTTCCCGCGCCTATCGCTGGCCGCGTGCTCAGTGTTCGCGTGAACGCGGGCGATGAGGTGAAGGCCGGCGACGTCCTCCTGATTCTCGAAGCGATGAAGATGGAGAACGAGATCAAGTCTCCGGCCGACGGCACCGTCAAAGAG
>Ga0265293_10009005_pt1 | contig 14522 bp, 14 predicted proteins | sample Munlanlewell138R_FD_192505 | JGI IMG/M metagenome (GOLD analysis project Ga0265293, IMG submission 192505) | Leachate microbial communities from a municipal landfill in Southern Ontario, Canada - Leachate well 138R | ecosystem: Engineered > Solid waste > Landfill > Unclassified | place: Canada...
AAATATCTCTCTTATTTCACACGTTTGTAACCATATACCGCACGATCGCCTAATTCCTCTTCGATGCGAAGCAGTTGGTTGTATTTTGCCATACGGTCTGAACGGCTTGCCGAACCAGTTTTGATTTGACCGGAATTGGTTGCAACAGCAATGTCAGCTATAGTTGAGTCTTCTGTTTCACCTGAACGGTGAGAAGTTACACTTGTATATCCATGACGGTGCGCCATCTCAATTGCATTCAATGTTTCTGTCAAAGTACCAATTTGGTTTACTTTAATCAAGATAGAGTTTGCACAGCCCATTTCGATACCTTTTTTCAAGAAATCAACGTTGGTCACAAATAAATCGTCACCTACTAATTGAATTTTATCACCCAATTTATCGGTAAGTATCTTCCATCCTTCCCAGTCGCCTTCGTCCATACCATCCTCAATTGAATCAATTGGATATTTCTCAACTAACTCAGCAAGAAATTCAACTTGTTCTGCCGGAGTGCGTTTAACGCCTGAATCACCTTCATATTTAGCGTAGTTGTAAACACCATTTTCATAGAATTCAGAAGCGGCACAGTCCAAAGCAATTGTAATATCTTGTTTTGGTTCGTAACCGGCTCTTTTAATAGCTGTCAAGATTGTTTCCAAAGCGTCTTCTGTACCATTAAGCGCAGGTGCATAACCACCTTCGTCACCTACAGCAGTGCTCAAGTTACGTTCGCTCAACACTTTGTGCAATTCATGGAATACTTCAGCACCCATGCGTAGTCCTTCGTGGAAAGAAGTAGCTCCAATTGGACGAATCATAAACTCTTGAAATGCGATTGTAGCGTCAGAGTGAGATCCACCATTGATGATATTCATCATTGGAACAGGAAGAGTCACGGTGTTTGTTCCACCGATGTATCTGTAAAGTGGCATTCCCAGGGCATCAGCAGCAGCTTTTGCTACAGATAAAGATACGCCTAACATTGCGTTAGCGCCAAGATTTGATTTTGTTTTAGTTCCATCAAGTTCTATAAGCTTGGCGTCAATATCAGCTTGTTGTGAAGCATCCCAACCCAAAAGTTCAGGACCTATAACATCGTTGACATTAGCAACTGCTTTTAAAACACCCTTACCACCATATCTTTTTTTGTCCCCATCGCGAAGTTCAACAGCTTCGTTTTCGCCGGTTGATGCACCAGAAGGTACAGATGTACGGCCAAAAGCTCCACATTCTAACATTACGTCAACTTCAACAGTTGGGTTTCCTCTTGAATCGATTACTTCTCTACCGATAATACTTTCAATTCTCATGTTTCTAATTTTAAAATGATAATTATATTGATTTCTAAAAATATACGAAATAATTCATTTGATAACCATATCAAATATAAGGTTACAAATATACGATATTTATAGAATTCTTCTTGGTAGATATCTTTAATAAATGCAAATGAGGAGTGAATAAGTGGTGGAATACAACTATATAGTGGAAGAAATTAAGAATTAAAAATTAAAAGTTAAAAGTTAAGAATAGCTCCTCGGTGTTTGAGTCTGTCAAAGCCTTTTATTTCAGAAATGTTCATTATGAATGAGATAAACAATACTGAGGTCCATCGTAATTTGTAATTGATAATTCGTAATTCTTTAGTCAATACCAACAATATGAATTAATGCACTCATGTTGGCTGTTATCAATCGAACTGAAATCGCCATAAGAATGACACCAAAAAACTTACGCAAAATATAGACTCCCGATACACCCATTACTTTTTTCACCAGATCAAGATGCTTTAAAACATAATAAACAAACAGTATATTGAGTAACAAAGCAATAATGATATTAGTCAATTGAAATTCTGCTCGCATCGATAATAACGTTGTAAAACTGCCGGGACCGGCAATCAACGGAAAAACGACAGGAACTAAAGTAGAAGAGCCTGAAGGACTATCATTTTTGAAAATCTCAACACCAAAAATCATTTCTATCGAAATAATGAGAATTACTAAAGCACCGGCAACAGCAAACGACTGAAGATCAACCTGGAATAACTTCAGTATCCATTCTCCTACAAAAAGGAAAAGAAGTAAGATAAAGAGAGAATAAACGGAAGCTTTTCCCGCATTTATAAATTTGTCCTGACTTCGCAGATTTAAGAAAATTGGCACTGAGCCAGTTGCGTCGATAATTGCAAAAAGAACAATAAAAGTACTGACTATTTCAAGAAAATTAATGCCAAACATGCAGTTGTAGTGATTAATATGTTTTTTTATTGGACTCTGTTAGAAGAGTAAAAGCTTGCCTTTCAATGTGTAAAAATAGTAATTTCTGACGGTATATCAAACTGTTTTTTCTAATTTATTTTTTGCTACCTCAATTGGGGTTAAATGGAAATAGAGATTATGGGCGAAGTTCATGTACTTTATTATTACAAAAGCATTGAAGTGATGGAAGAATCGTTTTTGAAAAGTTGCTACTGTGGCAGCGTTTTGATTGCAATCGGTTATAGAGGATAGCAAATTGAATTCTTTCAGAAAGTGTTGTATTGAAATATGTAAGTTACCAATTAAATCAACTATTTTATCATCCGACTGTTTAAAAAAATCTATTCGTAAATCAAAAAACTCTTTCAAAACACGAAAAGCTTCCGGAGAATATACACGCAAAACTCCATCTGAAGAAGTAACTATTTTTTCAAGTGCCGGTCCTGTTCCAAAAGGTATACGTTCCGAAAATCTTGCTTCGGGATAAACAAATGTTTTTAATAATTCTGCAGTTTTTCCCAATTGAAATATTTTCTGAAGAAAATAAAAGTCTTCACCGCCCTGCTGACGACCAATACCACCTACTCGCACATAAGCATCGGCCGTAACTGCAAAAGCAGATCCAATAGTATGGTAGTAGTAAGGAAAGCCCACGGCTTTTAATCCTTCGCGATAATACCAGATATAATCTTCGTATTGACGGATTGCATTCTCCATATAGAGTGAATTATCAGAAATTCGATGACGGAAATTTAACACACAACAGTTGGAATTGTACGATAAAAAATAATTCTCAATGGATGACAAATAATTTGCAGAAACTGTGCAATCAGCATCTAATGAAACGATGATGCCAGTATTGTTTTTTGCCTGCAAAAAACCTCTCACCGCCCATTCCATCCCAATTTTACGTGCCAGTCCGACACCTGCATGTTTGCGAGGCAAATTTTCACACAGTAGTGCATAAAACGAAAGATGGGTTTGATTCTGTTCTTTGGCAAAAGCGATAAGTTCGGCGTAGGTTTTCCGATTGCGAATGACAACAGACTTATCAGTAGTTTCACTTGAATTGACAACCACTAAAACACAAACAGGATTAATTGATGGCGTACAAAGCTGTAAACTCCTCAGTGTGTTCAAGATATCAGGTTCGTCATAACAAGGAATCACAACTGCCATACCGTAATTGAAATCGGATGGAACAGCATACTTATCGTATGCTTTGTGCTTTCGGATATATTTTTGCCAGTGTTTCATAGATAGTAAAAGTGCTTCAAAGCATCACACAAAAGGAGCCTTAAAGCACTTAAATATATTGATATATTATCCATTAACCATCTGAAAAGATAGATATGTTTAATATATTGATCGAATTACGATTATTTTTTCTCATTGTTACTGGTCGCTGTTGCAGGTCCGTAACGTTTATTCAAGAAAATAATAACTTCATCGGTTATATCATACTTTGGATGAGCAAATAAAATATTATCGGAAGCTGTATTGCTAAGAATAACTTCATAATTTTTATTCTTGTTGAAATCTTTCAAAGCAGAACTTACACTATCGGATAGTTGGAAGTGAACTTTTTCTTGCTCTAATCCTAACTCATTACTCAATTGTTGTGCCATTCGTTGATATTCATCACCCATTTTTTGAATGCGCCGTTGTTCTTCTTCCGCTCTTTTCTGTGTCAGAAAAGCATTGTTTTCAATTTTGCGCTGAAACTCCTGAGCAGCTGTTTGTACTTGTCGTTCTTTTTGAGTTAAAGATGCACGCGAGCTTTCTTCAATTCTCATTAAAGCCTCTCTCAAATCTTTTGCCAAATTATAGTTTATCAGCAATGAATCCACATTTATATATGCAATGGGAAATGCTATACTGGAGTCTCCGGGTGCAAATTCATATCTAACCTGATCTCCGGGATTGTTTGTCTTAGAAGTGAAGTGTAAAATGTAAAGTAAAATTAAAGCAACAGCCAAAATGCCGCTGATAACATAGTTATTCTTCATTTTTTATTTATTAATTTAGAAATTATCCTGTTTTATCATTTCCTCAATCGGACTTATGTGACGATGCAATTCCTTTTCTTGTGAAGTAGCACAAGAAATTCCACGTTCTTGCATGGCTTTATTGCCACTTATATGAGTATTTGGGAAAGTTCCTTTTCTTGAGAAAAACACTCTAATACCCATTAGTAAAACGCCAATAAATAGTAGCACCGTTGCTATGATGATTGTCTTAAGCATAGTTTTGCAGTTTTTAGTGATACAAAGATAGTTTAATTGAATAATTATTTGCCCCTTATTCATCTTAAAGATACAAAAATTTTGGTGCACATCAATTTTTCTCGTAAATTTACAGGATTAAGAGTCCACTGTGGTAAGTCAACTACTCTGTTTCCCGCCGACTAAATCCCTAAAGGGGACTTTGGCAGAGTGCTGATTATTAGGCTTTTCCCTTCAGGGACAAAGGACAGAAAAAGTCTGATAATCAGCACTGAGAAGTTTTCGAAGTGCATTCAGTGATTAATTTAAAGATAAAACTAATATATAAAAACCTTACATGTATGACAATTAAAGACTTAAAGCCAGCGGAGGTATGGAATTATTTTTATGATATAACCCAAATACCTCGTCCGTCGAAAAAAGAAGAGAAAATTCTTGCATATCTTCTTGATTTCGCAAAAAAACATAACCTCGAATCCAAGCAAGACAAAGCCGGGAATATTGTGATTACGAAAGAAGCAACCCCGGGAAAAGAAAAATTACCAACCATTATTCTACAGTCGCACGTAGATATGGTTTGCGAAAAAAATGCGGATGTGAAACACGATTTCGAAAAAGATCCCATTGAAACTTATGTTGATGGTGATTGGTTAAAAGCAAAGGGTACTACACTCGGAGCCGATAATGGAATTGGTGTAGCAGCACAGTTGGCAGTCTTAGCATCGAAAGAGATTGCTCATGGAAAGATAGAAGCTCTTTTTACAATAGACGAAGAAACCGGTTTAACAGGTGCATATGCCTTGGAAGATGACCTTTTGACAGGAAAAATTCTTTTAAATCTTGATACCGAAGAAGAAGGCGAAATCTATATAGGTTGCGCAGGTGGTAAAGGAACAAAAGCATATTTCAAATACAAACCGAAAGAAGCACCCAAGGGTTATTTTTGGTTCCGGGTTGAAGTAAAAGGCTTGCGTGGCGGTCATTCCGGTAGTGATATAGATCTCGGTTTGGGAAATGCAAACAAGATATTGAACCGCTTTTTATACCAATTCATCGATAAAGAGAGCAAACTTGTTCTCGCTGAAATTGATGGTGGAAACCTCCACAATGCCATTGCACGCGAAGCGTATGCCATTGCAGGCGTAAAAGAGAAAGAGAAGGAAACAGTTCGTGTTAAATTGAATCATCTATTGGCCGAAGTGCAGGATGAATTGAAACAGACAGACCCAAATGTTAATATTATTTTAGAGTCTACCGATAAACCAGCGAAAGTGATTGGAGCAAAAAAAGTAAAAAAACTTGTTTTAGCTCTTTATGCATGTCCGCATGGCGTTATCGATATGAGTCGCGAAATTCCGGGTGTTGTGGAGACATCCACAAATTTAGCATCTGTGAAAATGCGCAAAAAGAATAAAATTGAAGTAGGAACAAGCCAGCGTAGTTTAACTGAGTCTGCCAAGCATGACGTTGTGAACATGGTTTCTTCCGTTTTCAAATTAGCCGGAGTAAAAGTTGTAAACAGTGAAGGATATCCGGGATGGAAACCAAATCCCGAATCAAAAATACTAAAAGTTGCCAAAGAGGAATATAAAAAGCTATACAACAAATTTCCCGAAATCAAAGTTATTCATGCGGGACTGGAGTGTGGACTTTTCCTTGAAAAGTATCCCGAACTGGATATGATTTCTATTGGACCTACAATACGCAATGCGCATTCTCCGGACGAAAAAGTTGATATCCCCTCGGTAGCCAAATGGTGGGATTCGTTTGTGAAATTATTGGAGAATATGCCGGAAGAGGGTGAGTAATTGACAGTTGACAATGGACAATGGACAACTTGAAATTGAAAATTGAGAGTTGAAAATTGAAAACGTGTTTTTTGTGAATGAGAAGTGGACAGATATTTTGAATAGGAGAACAAATTAAAATTGATAGAGATTAATTGATAATTTCTTACTTGAACTTGTTTCCACACATACCAGACTATTCTCAAAACTAGCAGTTGCCAATAAATATTCTCTAACGAGAACAATTTAAAAAGGAGAATGATCATTCCGGCTTTGCTGATTGATTGTTTTCCTTTTTCTTTTTCGAAAGAAAAGTAGAGTTGCGGGAAACGGCTATAGATGTACTGATTCATTACGTGTTACCCAATTAACTTTCTGTATCTATGAAAAAAAGAGATATTGCATTTATAATCCTACTAATTGCGTTTGTTTCCGTTAAGAAAGCAATAGCGCAAGATACTTTTCGGGTCATGTTTTATAATGTTGAAAACCTGTTTGATACAAAACATGACTCCTTAAAAAACGACCATGATTTCCTGCCGGGAGGATTTATGAATTGGACCAATTGGAAGTATTGGGAAAAACAACGAAACATCGGACGTGTGATAACTGCCGTTGGAGAGATGCATTCTCCTGCATTAGTGGGATTGTGCGAAATTGAGAACGATAGCGTTATTTTCGATTTAACTAAACGCTCGCCTATAAGAACGCAGCAATATGAGTACCTTGTAACCAACTCTCCCGACTTACGCGGTATTGATGTGGCGCTACTTTATCAGCGTCATCAATTTAAATTGCTTGAAAAAAATGAATACGAAGTTTTGTTTCGAAATAAATCGGCGCGTCCAACGCGCAATATCCTTCACGCTGTGGGACAATTGATTTCGGGAGATACGCTGGATGTGTTTGTTTGCCACTTCCCTTCCCGCTATGGCGGACAATTGGTTTCGGAACCCGGCAGAATTGATGCTGCTCAAACATTGAGGAACAAAGCTGATAGTCTTTTTGTGGTACGCCAAAATGCAAACATTCTCATTATGGGAGACTTCAATGATTATCCCGACAACAAAAGTATTTTTAAAACACTGAAAGCGCGCAGTCTGAATTATCATTTGAGCAAACATGAGCTTTACAATATGTTTTTCCATCGAATCAAAGAACAAGATTTTGGCACGTATAAGTATCAAGGACAGTGGGGAGTGCTGGATCAATTTATTGTGAGCGGAAATCTGCTGATGAATGAGGAAACTGTTTTTGTAAAAAACAGAGAAGCTCACATATTTAAAGCAGACTTTCTGACCGAAAAAGATGAAAAATATGGAGGAATACGTCCCTATCGCACAAATTTGGGACCGCGATACATTGGAGGTTTTAGTGATCACTTTCCGATTTTTATGGATTTGATTATAGAAGCACCATAAGAAAAGCAATCTGTTCCCGTAACTATTACAGACTCAGAATTAAGTGACTCAATTAAACTTTTTAGCTACCTCTCTGAATTTTAACATCTATCCATTTGCATTTCTCAAATAAAATTGTAATTTAGCCATCTCTTATCAAATGCACGGCTATTTTAATTCTTTATACTAAATTCTTTGCATCTGAGAAGAATAAATTCTATTTTTGCACTATTGTAGTAAATTACTAAACATATTAAAAACAAAATCTCATGAATCCATTATTATTCCCTATAAACGGCTGGGAAATCCCCATTATTATTCTGGCGATCTTACTTTTATTTGGTGGTAAAAAAATACCTGAATTTATGAGTGGATTAGGAAAAGGCATTAACAGCTTTAAAAAAGGATTAAAAGATATAGAAGACGACGTAAAGTCAGATCCTTCTTCTGATTCTAAATAGTACCTCATTCATTTTCTTACTAAAAACTCATGTGCCGATTTTTTTTTGACACATGAGGATAAACTTTATAATTCAAAAACCGATAGCATTCTCTATCGGTTTTTAGTACAACTAACAGATTGCGATAAAGCAAATGAGTAAAGATGAAATGTCCTTTTGGGACCATTTAGATGAATTACGAGCACATTTAATCAGAATTATCATAGCATTAGTAGTACTCACCACGGTGGGTCTAATTATCATGCCCAAAATATTCGATAGCATTATTCTTGCTCCAAGTTCATCGGATTTTGCAACTTATCGTCTTTTTGAGAAATTGGGAAAATTCATACCCTTTCTTCCTGATTATTCGGGCGACACCTTTTCGGTAAAGATTTTGAACATAAACATGACGACTCAGTTTATGACCTACATCTCTACCTCTTTTGCGTTTGCAGTCCTATTTTCCATACCTTATCTTTTCTACGAAATCTGGAAATTTATAAGCCCGGCACTTTACGAAAACGAGACGAAAAACATTCGGAAAGCTTTTTTGTTTGGAGGTTTCATGTTTATTATTGGATGCCTGGTGGGATATTTTATTGTTTTTCCGCTCATCTTCCGATTTCTGATTACTTTTGAATTAAGTGCGCACATAGAAAATATGTTATCGCTCGATTCTTACATGAGCAACTTCTACACCCTTATTCTAATTATGGGAGTGGTTTTTGAACTTCCTTTGGTATTTTGGATACTTTCAAGCATGGGACTGATTTATCGGTCGTTCTTTCGAAAATACCGTCGTCATGCCATTGCCGGATCACTTATTCTGGCAGCAATCATCACGCCATCCGGCGACCCATTCTCGCTTTTTGTGGTAACTATTCCCCTTTATATGCTTTGGGAAATTAGTGCGTTTGTGGTAAAAAAAGATCCACCGGCAGAAGAATTACCGGCGATATTTGAATAATAGATAAATAAATTTTGGGTGGTATTAAAAAAATTGTAGAGAAAATTCATGAATTTTCTCTACAACAACAATGAAACGGAAAAAATCTATTCCACATCCTCTTTCTTAGCCTCCTGCCAAATCTCCTCCATCTCGGACAATGTCATATCCTTCAGGTTGCGACCATTTTGTTTGGCTTCTTTTTCTAAATAATTGAATCGTTTAATAAATTTCCGATTTGTGCGTTCCAATGCATTGTCTGGATTCACATGATACAAACGCGCTGCGTTTACAATGCTGAAAAGCAAATCGCCAAATTCTGCCTCCATGCGATCCTGATTCATTTTTTCTATTTCAATTTTCAATTCAGACATCTCTTCATTTACTTTGTCCCAAACGTCACGTCTCACATTCCAATCGAAACCTGAATTACGTGCCTTGTCTTGAATCCGATAGGCTTTTATTAGCGCTGGAAGTGAATTAGGAACTCCATCCAGAATTCGCTTGTTCCCGCCTTTCTCAGTCATCTTAATCTGTTCCCACGATTTTTCAACCAATTCTGCAGATTCAATCGATTTATCGCCAAAAACATGTGGGTGGCGAAAAACCAACTTATCAGAAATAGCATTGCACACATCGCCAATATCAAACGAATTGTTCTCTTCTCCTATTTTTGCATAAAAAATAATGTGGAGCAACAGATCACCCAATTCTTTTTTTATCTCTTCTTGATCATTATTTAAAATGGCTTCCGAAAGTTCGTACGTTTCTTCAATTGTGTTTGCTCGCAAACTCTCATTAGTCTGTTCTCTATCCCACGGACATTTTTCTCTTAACTCATCCATTATATCTAAGAGACGATTGAAGGAGTCTAAATTTTCTTGACGTTTATTCATTATCAGGTTTTTATAAAAGAGAATACCGATGAACAGAGTAAAAAAACTTTGTCATCGGTATTCATATTTTAATTGTTTATATTTCTAATACTACTTAGTGTCTGTAAGAAAACCCCTTACTTTTGAGTTTTTGATAAGAAAAAGACAAAGACAAGGCTTTCGATGTTTTTGAAATCAAGGAGTTTACTAAAGTAAATGACTGTTTCAAAAACGAGAGTAACGCAGTATTTGTCGTTTTCTTATAAAAAACTACTTCTTAAAATTCTGAAGTCCACCCTCTAAAAACTGAACATATCTATCTACATCTTCATCAAAGGCGTACGATGGACTGATTGGATTTCCGTCTGTATCCAAAGCAATATAATAGGGTTGTGCATTTGCTCCAAATTTATGTCTTTGCAAATAACTCCATTTATCTCCAATAGTCTTAAGCTTTGTTTTCCTTCCGCTTTCGTTCACTTCTATTATTTCAGGTAGTCGTGTCTTATCGTCCACCATCAATGTAATTAATACATATTCATTGTCCAGCAGATTCTTCACACGCGGATCAGTCCAAACAGAAGCTTCCATTTTCCGGCAATTTACACAACCATATCCTGAAAAGTCAATCAACACAGGTTTATTCACCTGTTTGGCATATGCCATGCCGGCTTCGTAGTCCAATGATTTGGCATGTACTGCTCCATCGTACAAGTTGAAATCTTGTGTGTACATGGGCGGTGCAAAAGCGCTAATTGCTTTCAGCGGCGCACCCCATAGCCCGGGTACCATATACAATGCAAATGAAAGTGAGATAATCGACAAAAACAACCGTGTAACTGAAACGTGAGCCAATTCACTGTCGTGTGGCAATTTCAATTTGCCTAACAAATAGATTCCTAACAAAGCAAATATCACTATCCAAAGTACTAAGAATGTTTCTCTATCGAGTATACCCCATCCGTATGCTAAATCTGCTACGGAGAAGAACTTGAGCGCTAAAGCTAATTCTAAGAACCCTAAAACTACTTTCACGGAGTTGAGCCAACCGCCGGATTTTGGCATGCTTTCTAACCATGATGGAAAAATTGCAAAAAAGCTAAAAGGAATGGCAAGTGCCAATGCAAAACCAAACATTCCAATTGCGGGGGCAATAATGCTACCGGAGGTTGCTGTTTCTACCAACAATGTTCCGATAATGGGACCTGTACATGAAAACGAAACAAGAGCCAATGTAAATGCCATAAAGAATATACTCAGCATTCCGGTTGTTTTATCGGCTCTGGCATCCATTTTGTTGGTCCACGATGCAGGCAGAACCAATTCGAACGCACCAAAAAAGGATATGGCGAAAAACACTAAAAGGGCAAAGAATAAGAGATTGAATACAGCATTGGTGGAAAGGTCATTGAGTGCGCTGGCACCAAAAATACCCGTGACTGTAAGCCCTAATAAAACGTAGATTACTATGATTGCGACACCATATAAAACGGCGTCCGAAATTGCTTTTTTCCGATTATCTTTGTTTCGTTTCAAAAAGAAGCTAACGGTCATGGGAATAAGCGGCCAAACACAAGGGGTAAGAAGCGCAATAATTCCTCCGGCAAAGCCTGCTATAAGAATCCACCACAAAGATTGACCGGTAACGCTTCCTTTCATTCCGTATTCGCGTAATTCATCAATTACGGGAGTCCAAAGCGCATCGCTGGCTATATCGGATGGTTCTTCTGAGATATTTAAAGGAGCCATCACAAAATCTTGCGTTTCGAGAGGCGTATCCTCTTTAACAATATTCACGTCTTCTGTGGAAGACGACGAGCCTGCAGCAGTCGCACTTTCTACAACTGTAGCCGGAAGATCAGATGATGTAAATGAGAAATCTTGTGGTAAAGGTGGTGTACATTCACGGTCGTCGCAAGCTTGTGCACGGACGTCACCTTCCAACACAAATTTTGATTTATCGGTCACTTTAAATCGTTGAACAAACTTGGCCGAACCATCGTAGTAGCCAATGTTCATTTCAAAAACTGCATCGTATCCGGAAATCAGTTTTGAATCCTTTGATTTAAACTCACCCACTGCAACTGCACCTTGCAGTTTGTCTATGGATAAAGAGGTAGGATATGGACCTCCATCGGGTATTTTTGTGTCATATAAATGCCAACCCGACTCAAGTTCTACATCAGCTACCAATTCAATTTCTCCGTTTCCAGTATCAATTAGACTGAATTTCCAACTCGTCGGACTTGATTGACCAAATCCATAAACGATAAAACCCAGAACAGATAGAAACGTAAGAATGCTTCTCTTTCTCATAATATTTTTTTTTGTTTCGAGAACAAAGATACTACTATTTGAAAAATCAGCCGTGTAAATAAAGTTTTTTGGTGTGATAAAAACTTAAATAGTCTCTGTTTGAAGTTTTTATCTCACATGTTAAATTTCTATCGTGTCATTTGTTTGTTCTATGATACGATAGTTATTTTAGATGTAAAACTAAGCTACATACAACACGCCCGCACGCATTTTATAATACGCCTGCCCTGTGGAATAATGCTTTGCATTAAAGCCTCTGGTTTATTCCACAGGGTAAATGTTGCAATAGCAAAAAACATTTTTGGATTTCTTTCGCTTCGTAAAACAGTGATTAAATCGGCGCGATCGGCTAATACCGAATTAAAAATATCTAATCATAACTTCTATTATCGCACAGCAATCACTTCAATTTCAATATCTGCATTTTTCGGCAATCCTTTAACTGCAAAAGCCGAACGTGCCGGAAATGTGCCTGAAAACTGCGATGCATACACTTCGTTCATGTCTGCAAAATCTGCCATATCCGTAAGGAAAACAGTAGTTTTAACTACATTGTCCAATGTCATATCTACCTCTTTGAGTATTGCTTCAATGTTTTTGAAGATTTGCAAAGTTTGTCCTTTTATTCCGCCCTTGGCGGTCTCTCCTGTTTTGGAGTCAACGGGCAGTTGTCCCGATACAAAAACAATTCCGTTTTTTTCAACACCCTGGCTATATGGACCAATGGCTGCGGGTGCGTTAGTTGTGGAGATTTCTTTTTTCATAATTGTTGATTTTTTTTAGTGATATTTTTTTTGCTGATAAATTATCCATTATCAATTGTCAATTGCTAATTGCTCCCCTCTGCCTAATCACTTCATATAGCATCACTCCCGCTGCAACCGATACATTCAGCGATTGAATGGTGCCAAACACAGGAATTTGAACCAAATCATCACAAATCCTCATTATTTCAGGATTAATTCCTACATCTTCCGAACCTAACAATATTGCAATGGGATCAACATACGTTGAACTGGTGTAGTTTTCGGCGGCTTTTTCTGTGGCTGCCACCACTTTTATTCCACTATTCCTCAAAAACTGTATACTCTCTTTCATATTCAGTTCACGACAAACAGGTATTGAGTGCAATGCGCCCGCCGAAGTTTTAATAGCATCCGCATTTACGCGCACGCTTCCACGTGCCGGAATCACAATGGCATCCACTCCCGCTACTTCGCACGTACGTGCAATGGCTCCAAAGTTTCTCACATCGGTAATTCCGTCTAATATAACGATAAAAGGATTTTTTCCCGTTTCGTAAAGTAACGGTACAATATCTTCTATTTTTTGGTACGTAACTGCTGATATAAAAGCAAGCACACCTTGATGATTTTTGCGAGTAATGCGATCAATTCGTTCGATAGGTACTTTCTGAATGGGGATTTCATGAAGAACCAAAACCTCCTGCAACTCTCGGAAAAGTTCACCTTGAAGTTCCCGTTTTACCAATACCCTGTCAATATCTTTTCCGGCTTGTACAGCTTCGATAACTGCTCGAAGACCAAAAATCATTTCTTTTTCTTTCATATATCTTTTTTGTTATTGTTTAATGTCAGCCAGGAAACCTCTTATTTTTGAGTCTTTGATAAGAAAGGGGCAAAGAATAATTATTCGTATGTTTCTAACATTACCTTCGCATTCTCCAGTGCCTGCACTGTTGTTTCTGCACCACTCAACATGCCGGCTATTTCTTTTATCCGATCTGCCATCGACAGTTTTTTCATCGACGTTATGGTTGCTTCCAATAAATCTTCTTTGTAAACGTAGTAATGCGTATCGCCTTTGGCGGCTATTTGTGGTAAGTGTGTTATGGCAATTACTTGCATGCTCTTACTCAAATTTTTCATAATCAGCCCCATTTTATCGGCAATTTCACCGGACGTTCCGCTATCCACCTCATCAAAAATTATAGTTGCCAATGCTGTTGCGTCAGCAACCATTGATTTCAGGGATAACATCAATCGAGAGATTTCACCTCCCGATGCTATTTGTGATATAGGTTGCAAACTCGTGTTTTTGTTGGCAGAGAAGAGAAAATTAATGAAGTCTTTTCCTGTAGAATCAAGTTGTTTTTTTTCTATGAAATTTATTTCGAAACGTGCGTTTGGAATACCCAAGGAAGAAAGTTGATTGGCAATATTTTTTTCGATGTCCACCTTTGAAGATTTACGCATCTCGCTCAGACTATTAGCTTCGGCAAGTAAAATCTCTTTTTTCTTAAAAACTTCTTTTTCCAACTTTTCAA
>Ga0265293_10009006_pt1 | contig 14522 bp, 14 predicted proteins | sample Munlanlewell138R_FD_192505 | JGI IMG/M metagenome (GOLD analysis project Ga0265293, IMG submission 192505) | Leachate microbial communities from a municipal landfill in Southern Ontario, Canada - Leachate well 138R | ecosystem: Engineered > Solid waste > Landfill > Unclassified | place: Canada...
GAAGTATTCCGCCGGATTGCTGATGTACCACGCGGGCTGGTGCTGGTGACCGGACCAACCGGTTCTGGTAAATCGACCACACTGGCAGCTCTGATCGATTACCTGAATGGCAGCAGATATCAGCATATCCTGACGATTGAAGACCCGATCGAGTTTGTTCATGAGTCGAAAAAAAGCCTGATCAACCAGCGTGAAGTCCACCGCGATACTCTTGGCTTTAACGAAGCACTGCGTTCAGCGCTGCGTGAAGACCCGGACGTGATTCTGGTCGGTGAGTTGCGCGATCTGGAAACCATTCGTCTGGCGCTGACGGCGGCGGAAACCGGCCACCTGGTATTTGGTACCCTGCACACCACCTCGGCAGCGAAAACCATTGACCGGATTATTGACGTTTTTCCGGCAGAAGAAAAATCCATGGTGCGCTCGATGCTGTCCGAGTCACTGCAGGCAGTGGTTTCACAAACGTTGATGAAAAAAGTAGGCGGCGGCCGCATTGCCGCGCATGAAATCATGTTGGGCACCCCGGCTATTCGCAACCTTATCCGTGAAGACAAGGTTGCGCAGATGTATTCGGCGATCCAGACCGGCGGCAGTATCGGCATGCAAACGCTGGACAGCTGTCTGGCCGGATTGCTCAGTAGCGGCAAAATCAGCCGCGATAGCGCACGCGAAAAAGCCAAAACGCCAGAAAACTTTTAAACAAGAATGCATTGGGTAAAGCAAATCGTCATTCAGTGCATCACACAATACACGGCACACAAAGGAGCCGGATATGGAGCTGGAACAACTGTTGCGCCTGATGGTGGAAAAGGGTGGTTCGGACCTGTTTATTACGGCAGGGGTTGCACCAGCCATCAAAATTCACGGCAAAATTATGCCGGTGGGGCGTACCGCGCTGTCGCCAGAGGCTACCCGAGAGCTGGTGCTGGGGGCCATGAACGAGCAGCAGCGCCGCGAATTTGCGCAAACCCTGGAATGCAACTTCGCCATCAGTGCCCGGGGGATTGGCCGTTTTCGGGTCAGTGCGTTTTATCAGCGTAACCTAGTTGGCATGGTGTTACGCCGTATTGAAACGCGCATTCCAACACTTGACGAGCTGGGGCTGCCAGATATTGTTAAAGAAATTGCCATGTCCAAACGCGGGCTGGTGCTGTTTGTGGGTGCCACAGGTACCGGTAAGTCGACTTCGCTGGCGGCGATGATTGGTCATCGCAATGAAAACAGTACCGGTCATATTGTCTCGATTGAAGATCCGGTCGAGTTCTTGCACCCGCACCGCAACTGTATCGTGACCCAGCGTGAAGTGGGCATTGATACCGACTCGTTTGAAGTGGCGCTGAAAAACACCCTGCGTCAAGCGCCGGATGTGATTCTGATCGGTGAGGTGCGTACCCGTGAAACCATGGATTATGCCGTCACCTTTGCCGAAACCGGCCACCTGTGTCTGGCCACATTGCACGCCAACAACGCCAACCAGGCGCTGGACCGCATTATCAACTTCTTTCCGCCAGACCGGCATCAGCAAATCTGGCTGGATTTGTCGCTAAACTTACGTGCCATTATTGCTCAACAACTGATTCCGACAGCGGATGGCAAAGGGCGGCGCGCAGTGATTGAGGTCATGCTCAACACGCCATTGGTGGCGGACCTGATTCGTAAAGGTGCGGTTGAAGACATCAAGCCGTTGATGACCCGCTCCACCGAATTGGGCATGCAGACCTTTGATCAGGCCTTGTACGACCTCTATACGCAAGGAGAGATCAGCTATGACAATGCGATTGCCTACGCAGACTCGGCCAACGACCTGCGCCTGATGATCAAGCTGGGGCCGGATCAAAGTAGCGGAAAACTGAACAAGGCAGCACAAAATCTGTCACTGGAAATCACTGATGAACCCGGCGGGATTAGCCGTTTTGAATTGGAGTAAGCAGCAATCATGACCAAACAAATCAGATTATGGGACTTGCCGCTGCGACTGTTTCACTGGCTGTTGGTGGTGTCGGTGGTCGTAGCCCTGTTGAGCGGCTTGAAAGGTCGCATGAGCCTGCACGAACAGGCTGGTCTGGCCGTGGTGACACTGCTGGCCTTCCGTCTGGCCTGGTTATTTGTAGGCTCTACCTATGCGCGGATCGGTGCCCTGCTGGGCGCATTGCCACGCATTCCTGACTACCTGCGTGGCCAGTGGCGCAAGCCGGGCCACAACCCGCTGGGTGTGTTGTCCATGGCCGGCATGTTGTTGATGCTGGGCTGGCAATCGGTCAGCGGCCTGTTCACCAATGATGACAGTGTGTTTACCGGCCCGTTGTACCGGCTGATCAGCAAGGCTGACAGCCTTTGGCTGACCGGCCTGCACCGGCAGGGATTGTGGCTGATTGTCGGCCTGATCAGCCTGCATGTACTGACTGTACTGTTTTACTGGCTGGTCAAAAAAAACAACCTGATCAAGCCGATGATTACCGGCAAGACTGAACAGATTAATGAAGAGTATCAGCCAGCCACTGGCGGACGCTGGCTGGCGTTTGTCCTGAGCGGCCTGTTTGCCGCTGGTGCCTTTTATGTGGCCCAAGGCAGCTGGGTACCCAAACCGCCGCCACCCGCACCGGCATCCGCACTGCCGTTTTAAACTGACTGTGTGGGGCAACCGCCTGTAAAACCGTATTTGCAGTGAGCATACAAAAAAGGCCGGTCCCTTTGGGGAACCGGCCTTTTGCTGTCACGCAGGAGTGAAATCAGTCCATGCGAAACTTGTCGTGGCAGCCTTTGCAGCTTTCGCCGGCAGCGGCAAATGCTTTGGCGACAGTGGCTTTGTCACCGGTTTCGGCGGCAGCAGCCAGGTCGTTGGCGGCCTTGTGAAAAGCCATGCCTACCTGGGTCACACCATCCATATCAGTGAACATTTCAGGCTTGACGCGTGTTTTGGTATCACCAATGCTTTTTTCAGTGCCGGGAATGAACAATGCGCCCATGCCGGAGTTGGCAGTGGCAGCGATGCTGTTGGCAGCGGCCTGCACTTGTTGTGCGTTCCACTCAACATCACCGTCGATGGCCATGGCCTTGATTTTGGCCATGTTCCAGGCCATGAACTTGTAGCCAGCCTGACGGAATTCGATGGCTTCTTCGGCATCCATGGCGACGGCATTCATGCTGCCAGCCAGAACGATGGCAGACAGGCTGCCCAGTACGATTTTTTTCATGTTTCTCTCCATGAGGGTGAAGCTGCGTATACGCAGCGATTAACGCTTGCAGTCCCGAGCAGGTGAGCCTCTGTGGTGCAGGAAGCATGCTATGGACTACAAAAATTATAAAATGGTTTCATATCATATAGAGAAATCATTGTAGCGTACATGCTGGTGTGGCCGATTGTCGCGACACAGAAAAACACCATTTGGCTTGCGATGCGGGGCAATTACGAGTATTTTATGCCACTCTTGCCAGTGCGGTTTCGTAAGCGGCCGCCTGATATTGTCTACATAAGCACAGGTATTTGCTGCTATCGGCTCCCAGGGAAAAGGCACGCCGGGTCTGTGAACAAGATTTTTTGAATGTAAACAAACCGTCGAGTAGACGGTTGCCGGCATTGCTTAGGCAATGGTCAGCAGGATGTTACAGTCACAAAAGCTTGTTTGAGTTCAAACTTAAAACATTGCTTTGCCCGGGTTTGGGCAGATTACTGTCCGCTGTTCCAGCGGTTCGTTTAACAGACTGATACAGGAGCTGTACGCGTGAAAAAGCGTTTTATTCCCTTTGCTGCACTTTCATTGACCGCCGCCATGATCGCGCCGTCCTACGCTGACGACCAGCGTGTACTGCATGTGTATCACTGGTCTGATTATGTAGCACCCGATACCATCAGCAACTTTGAAAAGCAAAGTGGCATCAAGGTGGTGTTTGATGTTTACGACAACAACGAAGTGCTGGAAGCCAAGCTGCTGTCTGGTCACTCCGGTTATGACATCGTAGTACCGTCCAACCCGTTTTTGGCCAAGCAAATCAAGGCTGGCGTATACCAGAAACTCGACCGCAACCAGTTGCCACAGTGGGATAACCTGAACCAGGATCTGCTGAAAACCCTGGAGGTCAGCGACCCGGGCAACCTGTATTCGATTCCTTATATGTGGGGTTCGATTGGTATCGGCTATAACCAGGACAAGGTCAAAGCGGTGCTGGGCGATGTGCCGATGGATAGCTGGAATGTGATTTTTAACCCGGAGCTGGTGAGCAAGCTGAGCGAGTGCGGTGTGGCACTGCTGGATTCTCCGACCGAGATTATTCCGGCCGCGATGCATTACCTGGGTTTGCCACCTGACAGTGAGAATCCAGAGCACATCAAACAAGCGGAAGACTTGCTGTTGAAGGTGCGTCCGTACATCACGTATTTCCACTCCTCCAAGTACATCTCGGACTTGGCCAATGGCAATATTTGCGTGGCAGTCGGCTATTCCGGCGATATCTACCAGAGCAAGGCAAGGGCGGAAGAAGGCACTGGGCAGGTTCGCGTGTCCTATCAGATTCCAAAAGAGGGGGCAGGTACCTTCTTTGATATGGTCGGCATTCCGGCGGATGCAAAAAATGTGCAGGAAGCCCACGAGTTCATCAATTACCTGCTGCAGCCGCAGGTGATGGCGGATTTGACTAACTACCTGCAGTTCCCCAACGCCAACAGCGCAGCGACTCCGCTGGTGGATGAGGTGTACCGTAATGACCCGGGCATTTACCCCAGCGATGAAATGCTGAAAAAGCTGTACGCCTTCCCGGACTTGTCTGCCAAAGGCCAGCGTGCCATGACGCGTAGCTGGACCAAGATTAAATCCGGCAAATAACTGTCTATTTAACAACTCCAGCCGCCGGCATCCTGCCGGTGGCTTTGTCATATGGTCCGAGGTGACCCACCAAGCAAACGTGCGAGGATGTACCGTTGAACAAAATCACGCAAACCCTGTTGCTGGGCGCAGCACTTACCCTTTCCGCTCACGGTGTGGCTAACGCTGCCACCGTGCATGTGTATAACTGGTCTGACTATATCAGTGACAACACACTGGACGACTTCAAAAACAAGCATGACATCCGTGTGGTGTATGACGTTTTTGACTCCAACGAAACTCTGGAAGGCAAACTGCTCGCTGGTCGCAGCGGCTATGACGTGGTGGTCCCGTCAGACCACTTTTTGGCACGACAGGTACAGGCGGGCGTATTCCAGCCGCTGGATCGGAACAAACTGCCCAACTGGAGCAATCTGGAAGAACACTTGATGGAGCAGATTGCCGTCAATGATCCGGGTAACCAGTACGCAGTGCCTTACCTGTGGGGAACCAATGGTATTGGCTATAACGTGGACAAGGTCAGGGAAGTACTGGGTGTCGAAACCATCGACTCCTGGGCGGTGCTGTTCGAGCCGGAAAATATGGAAAAGCTGGCCAGCTGTGGCGTGTCTTTCCTTGATTCGGCTGACGAAATGCTGCCGGCGGCACTGAACTACATGGGGCTCGACCCCAACTCGACCCAGACTCAGGACTATGACGCCGCGGTTGAGAAACTGAATAAGATTCGTCCGTATGTCACCTACTTCCACTCGTCCAAATACGTGACCGATCTGGCCAATGGTGATATTTGTGTTGCTGCCGGTTTCTCGGGCGATGTTTTGCAGGCTGCCGAGCGTGCCGATGAGGCGAATAATGGTGTCAATATCGCCTACAGTATTCCCAAAGAAGGCGGTAACCTGTGGTTTGACGTATTGGCAATTCCAGCCGATGCCGGCAACGTGGATGAAGCCCATGCCTTCATCAACTATTTGCTGGAGCCGCAAGTGATTGCGGACATCAGCGACTATGTCGGGTATGCCAATCCTAATCAGTATGCGGATGAGCTGATGGACGAGGACGTGCGTAACAATCCGGGTGTTTATCCTGCGCAGGAGGTATTGGACAAGCTATTTGTGTCTAAGCCTTTGCCAGCCAGCGCCCAGCGCATCAAAACCCGTGCCTGGACCCGGTTTAAGTCAGGCAGGTGATTCTTGCACTGTGGCGTCTGGGCCGGGCAGGGCACTCCGTCAGGCTGACGCTGGTTCGGTCCGGTAAACCGGCCCAAACCGCTAAGGCCTGACTTCGACCCTGCCCGGCCCGAGTCTACCTTGAGCGGATGGAGGATTTGGTTCCGCTATCTTTGATAACGGAATGCTGTCGCTGTGTGATTTGCAGGCTGGCCAAAATTTAATTTAAACGGGCGATAGCAGGGTGGCAAAGCCACCCCTGACCTCCCCCAGAAGGGTTGCGTACTGCACGGAGTTGATGCGTGATACGGGATATGGAACAGCAAAGCTTGCACCGCCAGGGATGGCGGTGCGGAGCCTACATGGATGTACTTGCGGCGTCTTTGCAGTTTCATATCCCGCATCACGCAAACACAATGATTCATACCAGCAACCCGTAAGAAAAACACTATTTTCAAAGGAAATATAAATGGCAATACCTTCGGGCGCATATAAAAAAGCGCTGGCCAACATGAAAAAGCCGAAAGACGTTTTGGTTGAAATCAAAAAAGTCTCGAAAAGCTTTGGCGATACCATGGCCGTGGATGAAGTCAGCATCAATATCAATAAAGGCGAGATTTTTGCCCTGCTTGGCGGTTCCGGCTCGGGAAAATCTACTTTACTGCGCATGCTGGCCGGTTTTGAAACCCCCACCGAAGGCAAAATTTATCTCGACGGCGTTGATATCACCGACATGCCGCCTTACGAGCGTCCAATCAACATGATGTTCCAGTCTTATGCGCTGTTTCCACACATGAATGTGGAACAAAATATCGCCTTTGGCTTGAAACAGGATGGCTTGCCACGTGAGGAAATTCAGGAGCGCGTGGACGAAATGCTGCGCCTGGTACACATGACCAAATACGCCAAGCGCAAGCCGCACCAGTTGTCTGGCGGTCAACGCCAGCGTGTAGCGCTGGCCCGTTCACTGGCGAAACGGCCCAAGCTATTGTTGCTGGACGAGCCCATGGGCGCGCTGGACAAAAAACTGCGCTCGCAAATGCAGCTGGAACTGGTTGAAATCATCGAGAGGGTTGGCGTGACCTGTGTGATGGTTACTCACGATCAGGAAGAAGCCATGACCATGGCCGAGCGCATTGCCATCATGAACCAGGGCTGGATCGAGCAGGTCGGCTCGCCGGTGGATATTTATGAAACACCGGCCAACCGCATGGTTTGCGAGTTCATCGGCAACGTGAACCTGTTTGACGGCGAGCTGATTGTGGAAGAGCCAGACCACGCGATCATCGCCTGCCCAGATATACCGCTGCCAATCTACATTGGCCACGGCATTGCTTCGCGCGAAGAAAACAAGCGGGTGACGTTTGCGCTGCGTCCGGAAAAGCTGCTGCTGTGCAGTGAAAAGCCGGAAGATCTGGAGTACGAAGACTACAACTGGTGCACTGCGATCGTGCACGACATTGCTTATCTGGGTGGGCACTCGGTGTATTACGTTGAGTTGCCGTCCGGCAAAATTGCCCAGGCATTTATGGCCAACTCCGAACGGAACGTGAAGCGCCCAACCTGGGATGATGAGGTGTTTGTCCACTGGGTGGACGATAGCGGCGTGGTATTCCAACAATGAAAAGCATGACCGGACTGCATTTGCGCCGCTGGCTGCCCAAAGGTCGCCATGCGCTGATTGGCGTACCTTTTGTATGGTTGCTGGTATTTTTCCTGCTGCCATTTGCCATCATCCTGAAAATCAGCTTTGCCGAAGCCGATATCGCCATTCCGCCTTACACGAGTCTGGTGGAATGGGCTGATCAGCAACTGACGGTACTGCTTAACCTGGGTAATTACATATTGCTCAGTGAAGACAAACTGTATCTGGCAGCCTATCTGGGCTCGGTAAAAATTGCCCTGATCAGCACCTTCTTGTGCCTGCTGGTTGGCTACCCGATGGCTTATGCGATTGCCCGCTCGAGTGAGCCAATGCGCCCGGTCTGGCTGCTGCTGATCATGATGCCGACCTGGACAGCCTTGCTGATTCGCGTCTACGCCTGGATGGGTATCCTCAGCAACAACGGCCTTCTCAACAATTTTCTACTCTGGACCGGACTGATCAGTGAGCCGTTGCAAATCCTTAATACCAATATTGCGGTGTATATCGGCATTGTATACGCCTATCTGCCGTTTATGGTGCTGCCGCTGTATGCCAATCTGGCCAAACATGACCTGACCCTACTGGAAGCTGCTGCTGATTTGGGTGCGCGTCGGCATACCACGTTCTGGAAAATCACGTTTCCGCTGTCCAAAGGCGGCATCATTACCGGTTGCATGCTGGTATTCATTCCGGTGGTGGGCGAGTTCGTCATCCCCGAGCTGCTGGGTGGCCCGGAAACCCTGATGATCGGTAAAGTGTTGTGGCAGGAATTCTTCAACAACCGCGACTGGCCGGTAGCCTCTGCGCTGGCGGTGGTGATGTTGCTGATCCTGATTATTCCGATTGTCCTGTTCAACCGGGCACAGGCTAAAGAGCTGGAAAGCTAAGTGCAGGACAGTATTGTACGAAGGGGCTTGCCCCTGAGAGGGATAGGCTGCGGCTGTTGGGCTTATTCCTCTCCTGCAAAGCCTGTTTTCATAGTTAACGGATTTTGAATTCGAGACAACGCTTATGGAATTTCTGAAAAAACGTAGTTTCTCCCGCTTCATGCTGGTGGTCGGGCTGCTGTTCATCTATGTACCCATGCTGGTGCTGGTGATTTACTCCTTCAACGCCTCGCGTCTGGTCACCGTCTGGGGTGGCTGGTCGACCAAATGGTACGCTGGCCTGCTCGACAACAAGCAGCTGATGGGCGCCGTGCTGCGCTCGCTGGAAATCGCCAGCTACACCGCTATTGCCGCCACCGCGCTGGGCACACTGGCTGCACTGGTGCTGACCCGCATCAAACGCTTCCGTGGCCGCACGCTGTTTGGCGGGCTGGTCACCGCACCGCTGGTCATGCCCGAAGTCATCACCGGCTTGTCGCTGCTGCTGCTGTTTGTCGCCATGGCCCAGCTGATCGGCTGGCCGATGGAGCGCGGCGTCACCACCATCTGGATCGCCCATACTACGTTCAGCACCGCTTATGTGGCGGTCATTGTGGCAGCACGCTTGCGCGAAGTGGACCGCTCCATGGAAGAGGCGGCGATGGATCTGGGCGCACGTCCCTGGCAGGTATTCTTCCTGATCACGGTGCCGATGATTGTGCCTTCGCTGGCTGCAGGCTTCATGATGGCGTTTGCCCTGTCGCTGGATGATCTGGTGCTGGCCAGCTTTGTGTCTGGGCCGGGCGCCACCACTTTGCCGATGGAGATTTTTTCCGCCGTACGCATGGGTGTTAAGCCGGAAATCAACGCAGTGGCCAGCCTGATACTGCTGTTTGTTTCGTTTTTCACCTTTTTGGTGTGGTTTTTTACCCGCAACAAGGAAGAAAAACGGCGCAGGTCCAGTAAGCAAATTGAAGCGCTGGAACGTGCCAGTGCTGCGGTGCGGCTTGGGCCTTAAGCAAGCAAGTTGTTACGGGCAGCGGCGGTAACGCTTGCCCGCAGCAGCTTTCTGCATTCCGTCCGATGAAACGGGTAGAATGAGGCTGACTTATCTGATTGATCAACAAGAGGGCATTCTCATGCAAGGCAATTCAAAAGTGGTTGCGTGTCTGGTTGAGCTGCTGCGTGGCGAGCTGGCCGCGCGTGACCAGTATTTTCTGCATTCCAGACAATATGAAGATCTGGGCCTGAACAAGCTGTATGAACGCATCAATCACGAAATGGAAGAAGAAACCGAGCACGCCGATGCGATTTTGCGACGCTTGCTGTTTTTGGAAGGCACGCCGGACATGCGCCCGCATGCGATTGAACCGGGCACTGATGTACCTGGCATGTTGCGCAGTGATCTGGCAGTGGAGTATCGGGTGCAAAAAGATCTGGCCAACGCCATTGCCCTGTGCGAACAGGAGCAGGACTATGTGACGCGTGACATGCTGTTGGCCCAGCAAAAAGATACCGAAGAAGATCATATGTACTGGCTGGAAAAGCAGCTGGGCCTGATCGAGCGTATCGGCTTGCCCAACTATCTGCAGTCACAAATTTAAATTTCCGCTGCGGGCTTGTCTGCGATGTTGACCGTGGATGAGCCCGTTTTTGTTTGGGCTTACAAATACTGTGATGGTACAAAAATGCCTGAAGGCATGAATCTGATGACTCGACGTTATGGAGCAGTGTTCCGCCTGCTGCACTGGCTGGTGGCTGGCCTGTTGCTGGTCTTGCTGGGGCTGGGCTGGTGGCAGTCCGGTATGAGTCTGTTTGATCGCCGTCTGGCCAGCGTATCAATGTGGCATAAAAGCCTGGGTGTACTGGTGTTGTTGTTGACTGTACTGCGGCTGATCTGGTGTTGCCGCCAGCAAGCTTTGCCTGCGATTGGCAGCAAGCTTGAACGGCAGCTGGCCCGTGTGGTACGGGCTGGTTTGTACGGGCTGGTGTTGCTGGCAGCGATGTCCGGCTATGTGTTGGCTACCGGATCGGGCAGGACGCTTGAGCTGTTTGGTCTGGTTTCCTTGCCTGCAGCGTGGGTATGGGATGCGGCCATGCTGGACCAGATCAGAACCGTGCACATGCTGTCCGTCTGGACGCTGGCTGCGTTGGTTGGTTTGCATGTGCTGGCGGTGATTAAGCATCAGTTTGATGGCGGAGAACCAGTGTTGCGGCGGATGCTATAACTGTCTGGTTCTGCTCAGGCCTGTACCCGGCAGTGATCCTGGCTTGGGCGAGTCAGTGTTGCAGCTGCTGACAAATATTTGCAAACGGGCCGATATCCATAAATTCGGCACAATCCTTGATTGCTCCGGTGCTGTCAGGTTTGGCAACACAGCGCAGATGTTCTATGCCATAGGTGGCGGCACTACGCAGTACGGCCAGGCTGTCATCAATAAACAGCGTGCGCTGCGGAGCAAAGGCAAACTGCCGCTGCAGATGCTGCCAGAACTGTTGGTCTTCTTTTGGGTAGCCATAATCGTGCGAGCTGATAATGGCATCCAGCCAGGGAGCCATGGCAACCCGTTCAAGTTTCACTTCCAGCGAATACCGGTGGGCATTGGTAATCAGGGCCACTCGTTTGCCGGCCTGTTTGAGTGCCTGTAAAAATTCTAGTGCTTGTGGACGCGGTGCTATCCGTGCGGACTGCTCTTGTTTCATGGCGCGAATGGGCAGCTGCAATTGCTCGGTCCAGAACTCGACACAATACCATTCCAGCGTGCCGGCATAGCGGGCGAGTAGCGGAGTCAGGTGTTCACGGGCGGCGTCTACGCTGAGATTGTGTTGTTGGGCATAACGCTGATGCAGGTAGTGCAGCCAGAAGTGGTTGTCAAAATGCAGGTCAAGCAGCGTGCCGTCCATGTCCAGCAAAACGGTATCAATCTCGGACCAGGGAAGTGGGGGCATGTGAATTTCAGGGGTAATGGGTTTCGGGCTATGATACCCGCAATTGCCAAGTGGAGTTAATCATGCGCATCAAACCGGAAATCCTTGCTTGTGAGGAAGTGGCCCGTACCAATATATTCCGTGTCGAACAGCTACAGCTCAGGTTCAGTAATGGGCAGGAGCGCACCTATGAACGGTTGCGCGGCAGAGCCGACGGTCATGGTGCGGTGATGGTGGTAGCACTGACCGAAGACTTACAGGCCGTGTTGATTGAAGAATACTGCGGAGGCAGTGCGCGGCACGAGTGGTCATTGCCCAAGGGACTGATTGATGCCGGTGAGGATGTGCTGCAGGCGGCCAATCGTGAATTGCAGGAAGAAGCCGGTTTTGCTGCCCGCTCACTGGAGCATGTGTGTGAACTGAGCCTGTCACCCGGCTACATGACCCAGCGCATCAATGTAGTGCTGGCTCGCGAACTGTATTCGTCACGGTTACCGGGTGATGAACCGGAGCCGATGGGTGTGCGCACTCACGATTTGCGCGACTTGCTGGGCTTGCTCCGCGACCCTGACTTTTCCGAGGGGCGCGCACTGGCTGCACTGTACATCGTACGTGATCTACTGACCGAACGGGGTGAGCTGTGCTGACGCAAGCGCAGCTGGCTGCGCTGCTGCAATTGGTGACAGAGGCAGGCGAGGCGACTTTGCCTTATTGGCGTAGCGAGCTGGATGTGCAACAAAAGTCCGATGACAGTCCAGTCACAGCGGCGGACTTGGCGGCCCATCGGATTTTGGCTGCTGGATTGTCGGACATTCTGGACATTCCCGTATTGTCGGAAGAAGCCTGTGACATTCCATTGGCTGAACGCCAGAAATGGCAGCGCTGGTGGCTGGTTGACCCGCTGGATGGCACTAAGGAGTTTGTTGCCGGCAGTGAAGAATACACGGTGAATGTGGCACTGATTGAGCGGGGCCAGCCGGTGTTTGGCGTGGTGGGTGTACCGGCAAGCAGGCAAATTTATTACGGTGGCATGTGGCAGGGCACCCATGTGCTGGAAAATGGTACAGCGCGCCCGGTTCGGGTGAAAGCTAGCCGCTCCCCCCTGTTGGTGGCAGGCAGCCGTAGGCATGGCAGTGAGCAACAGCAGGCGTTTATGGCTGGTTTGCAACAACAGCGGCAACTAGAGCTGCTCAGTGCTGGCAGTTCACTCAAGTTCTGCTGGCTAGCCGAAGGCAAGGTCGATTTCTATCCGCGTTTGGCTCCGACTTCACAATGGGATACAGCCGCAGCACAGGCGGTGCTGGAAGGTGCCGGCGGACATGTATTTGATTTGCAAGGCAGGCGATTGAGCTATGGTGCGGCGGAAAACTATCTGAATCCGTTTTTTCTTGCTTTTAACGGGGATGAAACCTTACGGCAACAAGTGTTGCAGCTGGTTTAGCGTGCAGTGCCGCAGTCATACCCGACCATGGTCGAAAAGCGTGCCAACACAAAACCAAGCAAACTAAACAAAATAAAAAACCGGTTTGAAACGGCGAATGAATAACAATAAAACACCCGACCTGCTTAAGGTCATTGTCGCAGGCGCCCTGGTGCTGTTGGTTGTCCACACACTGGGGCGTTTTATTTATACCCCTTTGTTGCCTTTGCTGATTCAGGATGGCGTACTGACTGTCAAGCAGGGCGCTGATGTGGCCAGCTGGAACTATCTGGGCTATTTGACCGGAGCCGTACTGGCAATGCGCTGGCACCGGATTGAGCAGATTCGCTCAGTGCTGCCTTGGGCACTGGGTATCAACGTACTCTGTACTTTGCTGCAAACACAGACTGAAAATTTTGAGCTGCTGTCTTTCCTTAGGCTGGCCAATGGCATCAGCAACGGGATTGTCTTTGTGCAGGCTCCGGCGCTGATTCTTGAATGGCTGGCCCGCCATGGTCGTGCCAGTGCCAGCGGTCTGGTGTATCTGGGGGTAGGTGGCGGGCTGATTGTTTCCAGCGGGCTGGTGAGCTTGCCGGCGGATTTTTTATCAGGTGCACAGCGCTGGTGGCCGGCATTTTTGCTCAGTGTGCCGCTGGCGGTCTGGGGCTGGCGGCAGCTGGCGCAACTGGATGTGCCGTCACCAGTGTATCTGGACAAGTCCGGTCTGCCGCCCAGTACCCGGTTGCTTGATCGCGACAGCACGCCATTATTTTTGTCCTATGCCGGGGCGGGCATGGGTTATATCTTGCCCATGACTTTTTTACCGACGCTGGTTTCTCAGCTGGATGGCATGCCGGATTATCTGATCGGCGGCAGCTGGCTGATTGTGGCATTGGCGACCCTGCCTGCACCCTGGATCTGGAACAAGGCCGGTTCGTTGATGGGGGACAGTCCGGCCTTGCGGTTGAACTATGTGTTGCAACTGCTGGGTGTGCTGGGTGTTTTGCTGATGCCGGGTCCGTTGGGCGTGGTGCTGTGTGCATTGCTGGTGGGTAATACGTTTTTGGGTACTGTCCTGTTGTCGCAGCGTTTGGCGCGCACTTTGCATCCGCATCAGGGCCCGCGCCTGTCGGCGGCACTGGTGGCCTTGTATAGCGTATTTCAGCTGGGGGGGCCTTGGTTAACCAAGCAATGGCTGGAAAACGGAGGCAGTCTGCAGGGTGCTTTTTGGCTGGGTGCCGGAGCGCTGGTCTGGGGGTTGTTCTGGGCACTGTGGGTACCCAACAGGCAGGCGTAACATGGAATGCTCGGCCAAGTTGTCTTCGTAACCTTGAAAGCTGACCAAAATGCGCGACAAGCTCCGTACTTCTAGTGCGGGGAAGGATAGCGCGGGCTGCGCAAGCAGCCCTGGAAAACTCATGGTCCGGCGATTGGTTAATCTGCAAACCACTGGTAATATATACAGTATGGCTAAACACACCAAGACACTTAAAGTTCGAGTCAAAGACAAGCACCGTCCGCTGCTCAATCAGATGGCACGGTCGGTTAACTTTGTCTGGAATTATGTGAACGAGCTTAGTCACCGCTCAATCAAGGAGCGTGGTGTGTTCTTGTCGGCATACGATATTCACAAATATGTCGGCGGCAGCAGCAAAGAGTTAGGGCTGCATAGTCATA
>Ga0265293_10009007_pt1 | contig 14521 bp, 9 predicted proteins | sample Munlanlewell138R_FD_192505 | JGI IMG/M metagenome (GOLD analysis project Ga0265293, IMG submission 192505) | Leachate microbial communities from a municipal landfill in Southern Ontario, Canada - Leachate well 138R | ecosystem: Engineered > Solid waste > Landfill > Unclassified | place: Canada...
GCGAGGGCGCTTGCAAACGTTATTTTTTAGTTTTTGTCTTGACAATCAAGACGGTATCTCCGCGAGGACAGCCCGCGACGCCCCGTCTAGGTTTTGGCGAAACAAGGCTTTGTGCTTGCCCCAAGCTCCGCCTTTCGCGCGCAAGTTTCCTCGAAAAAAGCTCAATTTGTGCAGTACACTCTGCGATGTTTCGGCTATTCGCCGTAATTTCGACATAAATATCGAAATCGAACGCCGTAGACGCCCTGTGGCTTGCATGCCATGCATGAAATGCAAGCCCACGTCGCATAAAATACGCTCATTACGCCTTTTTCTTAGTGTTCTTGCACTACACCTTTGCTTTACTAAGGGCTTCGCGTTAATTTTTCACATCGCAATATCGCTAAAATAGCCTACGAACTTCGTAGAAGAAGAGATCGCCAGTGGCAAATAAACCCCTCAACAATCCCTCCATAAAGAAAAGCGAAACACAGGCTCTTTCCGTTGCTGTGCAGTTTACGAGCTTTGTACGTATAGCCTTCGCGCTCCTACTTTTGTTGAGCACATTCATCAATATGCAGAGCATCAGCCAGGCAATATTGCTAGAGCTGCACTACCGACTTTTACTCGCTTGTTTGATGGAAGTTTTCGCATTTAGCGCGATCATTGGACTACTTCTTCGCACAAAACGTGGTATTCGTGCCATTTTCTACGTAGGACTATTTCACGATGCACTACTTGCTAGCGTCTTTGTCCTGCTCTCAGGCTACGATGAAAGCCCCTTTACATACTTATTTTTGATCGTCCCCCTCTACAGTGGGATCAGCTTACAACGTCGCGGTGGCGTATTTGGGGCCATCGCATCGACAACGGTGATTTTACTGCTTTTTGTGGCGCTACCTTTAATAGTAGCAGTCTCCCACAAAGATTCCTTGCTACCACTGTATTTTCAGCGTCTTTTAGTGGCTTTAGACGTTACAGAGGCAGTCATTAACTGGCAGCGCTTAATATTACTCGTTTTAACTTGTTTTGGGGTAGGCCTTTTAACGGGACAACTATCGCATTTCTACGAGCGAACTAAGGGGAAGCTAGAGCAGACTTCCTTGGCACTCAGCGCGTTTAAAAACCTACACGAAAAGATTTTGAACGCGCTTCCAAACGGCGTCATAACCACAAACGCCGAGAACTCCGAGATTATGTACTTCAACCATGCGGCTGCCACGATGTTTGACTTCGCTGAAGAGTCGCGTTTGCAACTTCGTGAATTTTTTACGCCAAAGCTCTCTATGCAAATGCTAGAGCGAGGCGAGCGTAGTTATCAAGTCTCTTGTCAACAGTTTGTGCCAGCTCCAAAACACGCGCTTGACTTATACATTATAGAAGACATCAGTTCGCTCAAAGAAGCACAAAAGATTTTGCACAGAACACAAAGATTAAGTGTTTTAGGCGAATTTTCAGCAAAAATAGCCCACGAAATAAAAAATCCGCTAGCCTGCGTCTCAGGCTGTGTCGAGATGTTAACGATGGACTCCAAGAGCGAGGAGGAACAAACGCTACTAAAACTGCTCAGCAGTGAAACGGAGCGTCTCAATAAATTATTGAATAATATTTTGGTGTTTTCGAAAAAGCCAAAATTAAACTTCACATTACAGTCGATTCAAGAAATAATCGAGAACACCTGGGAGCTTCTAGCTCGGGATCAGGCAAGTACGGGTATTGAGTTTCACAGCCAAATCGATGTGAAATTCGAGGAAAAGATCGATGAGACGTCCTTTTCACAGATTTTGCTCATTTTGTGGCGAAACGCGATCGAGGCAATGAACGGCGAGGGGAGCATTTTTTGTGAATTGGCTAAGACAGACGAAACGGTGTTACAAATCTACAACACGGGTCCCAAGATCGCGTCCGAAGAGGAGAGCAAAATTTTCGACCCCTTCTACAGCACCAAAGAGCGCGGTTCCGGCATAGGGCTAGCCGTCGCCAAACAACTCGCCCAGGACACAAACCTCCTGTTACGCTTGAATTTGTCGCATGAGTATTGTTGTTTTGAGCTAGTTTTCAATGCCCACGGTGGCAACGCGGTGCAGCGCGAGTACGAATTTGAGTTGAGGAGTGAGGATTTTGTTGAGGATTAGCGCGTTTCATCGCGTATCTTGGGTGCATAAAGCGTGATTCTACGTGGCTGTGTAGGCCTGCAAAATGGCGAAAGCCGTGAAGCGTAAAGGATGCTCGAGTGCGAGCCAAAATCGACGTTGATTTGTGCATAGTGAACGGCGTCATCTTTTTACATTTATGGCTTGCAATGGGGCTGTACGTTGCTTATACTCTACATGGGTGTATTTTTTACTTCGCTGGTGAGGAGTGTGATGGGAAAATCAATTTGTGCAACGTTTCTTCCAATTTTAATAATTTTTAGTTTTATTTTAGCGTGTGGTAACGAACCCATTGTAGTCGAGCCAGGCGAGACGAGTTTCCGCGTAGCTGGCGGAGCTAACGTTGCCAGTGACTTGGTCAATGCACAGAGTATATTTGGGCAAGTGGGCGATGGACCTTCAAGAAACAACACCACCCCGCCTAATACTGATATATTAAAGGAGTGTAGTCTCAACTCTAATCAAAGTTTTGAACTCATCGTAGTTGGGCAAGAAAAACGTCGAGTCTCTCTCAACAGCTCAGTCAATCTCTCGGTCATTGCGAAAATAACGACATTGGACGACGCGGGAAAAGTCGATAACGTAAGCTACGATAGCGGCATTGCTTGGACAATCGTCCGTGGCCCATCTGCGGCAAACAACGCAAGTATATCTCCCGAGATCAATACGCGCACCAACAACACCTTGAACACGACGACCTTCTCCTCTGGCACAGGGATAAGCAAATACTATGTCAATGCTTTCCACGCTTGTGCTAAGTCGCCCGCGACTTTCACCATCGAAGTTACTAAGCCCGCTAGCGTTGGGGATGGTGGCCTCATTAAAGGGGATAATGACACCATTAACAACACCGAACCACCAAGCGATTTAGGTAAAGGCGACGCAAAATATGATGGTAAAAATTTAGCCATCGTACCAGAGGGTGGAACCAACCTTATGGTCTATGCCAAAGATTCCGTTGACATCGGTGGCTTCTTCTTGGTCAACGATCTTGGTGAAGCAGGGGCCGAAATGATGTGGAAACTCGTGCGGGCAGGACAGAAATCAGGTGCTACTATCGCAGGTTCCACCAAAGAGTCGGGTAAAATCACTACAGGTCCTGGAGGGTATTTTAGTGTAAAGTTTGACGCCGGAAGCCGTTATGGCGAGCAGTACTACCTCAACTTCTATCAAGCGAATATGGCTGCACGCCCGTTGGTTATATCCATTAGGGTCATCGCACTCCCAGCTATTGGGGACAAACCCGATGCATCGCTCGGCGGTTCTAAACCTGCCGCAACCATCGATGAGAACGGAAACATCAAAGACAAAGATGGAAATGTTATTTCCAAAGAGGATCTTTTTAAAGACAAAGATCTCAAAGATAAAAATGGAAATCCTATTGACGTTAAAGACACTACCCTTGTGAAGGACAAAAATGGCAATTGGGTTTTGGTCGACAGTAACGGCGACCCCGTCTATGCGGATCTTGACGGTGATGGAAATTTAGATCCCATCGTTATCGTCGTCGATGACGATGGCGGTGTTGAAGGTTTTGATCTCGACGGCGATGCGAAAGCTGACATCCCCTTCCCAAGCTCGGTTGTTGTACCACCCAGCTTGCCACAACCTTCTAAGGGTAGCGCGAGCTACGATATTTATTGCTTAAGCATAGACGGCAAGAGCTGGTCTCAAAATTGTGGTCTGCGTAGAGTTCCCGCTGATTCCCATTTAAAACTGCAGTTCCGCTTTAAATTGAAAAATAGCTCCAAATACCTTACCAGCAAAAATATCGATGGTGAAGAAACAATGACATTCAAAGTCATTAAGGGAGCTGACCCCAATAACGACGGTGGCATATGGATAAACGGCAAGGCCGAAACCGACGCCGAAGGCAAAGTTACTAAAACTGGCAGCATCAACCCAGATGGCTCGCAGAACAGCGACCCCAACGGAATTATTAGCCTAGACTTTTACGCGGGCAACGGCTTTAGTTCTACCTATTATGTATATGCAGGAAGCGATAAAGCCACCGCCGCCATGATACCTATAACCGTATCTTACCTATCCAACGATTCTACAACCCAAGGGGATAAGCCCAGTGAAAACTCCGAGGATCCTCCGCTTTCACTACCCGCATACGACAGCAAAATCGGTAACATCGTATTCGTCGTTTTGGGCAACACCGCTCTTAAAACACCGACGGCTAGAACGCTGTACCTCGAATTCGTGCTCGTAAAAGACACAGTGGGAAGCAATGGTGAGCACTGCTCCAAGCTTTACGCCACAGATCCCAAATGCTGGGTACCCTACGAAAGAGTGCACTGGACCATTATTCGCGGCGCATCTACCAGCAATAACGCCTCCATAGGTTCTCCTATTTCCACAGCCGACGGTGAGAGTAAAACACGCAATAGATTCTATTCTGGAACTGCATACGACGCGCTCTACTACGTCAATGCATTTCATCCCAATGTCTTGAGCAACTCTGCCCTGCCAGCTGGACCCAAAAACCCACCAAAACCGCTGACTTACACCATCAGCGTTATACAACACAATGGCTCTGGTTCCGATTGTACGAGCTGCACTGACCCAGACTCGGGCGTCCCGACGGCGGCCATGTGTAAATCGCTCAACGAACTCTGCAAAGATGATCGCAGTAGCGACGCTTGCAAAACTTATGTAGACAACACTTTTAACTGTCAGCTTGGCGTGACGGAATGTGACGCACTACTCGATAAAAAGCTCAATGCCTGCAAAACCGACTCCGAAACAGAGATTGATGGACCAGACGGTAAATGCAAATACACCTTATCACTTATGGGAGAGCAAGAACGAATTATTCCTACAAAAAGTTCAGATACTTTCTCGGTAAAGCTCGTCAAATCTTGCGATGGTGACCCTGAGCTTGTAGCCAGTGACGAGGATATTTATTTGTTTAGCCTCGGTGCTGAGCCCAAAGAGGTCAACAACGGTCGCATCGCTACGCGAATCATAACCACAGATAGCAGCGGCGTAGCTAAGGGAAGATTTAATGCGGGAGCTGCCGATGGAGCATCCTATCACGTCGTCGCTAGCTACCCCGGAAAAGTCAAAGAAATCGACGAAAACAGAAACATTGTTTTCGAGACTGCGAACAACGCGAATGTGTCTTTATACTATACCACAAGATACACAGGAGACGATAATCTCGATCCTTCCAAGACTCATCTTTTGGAAATTACTGCAACCGTAAATGATGCTATCTTTGGTAATCCCCCTAAAACGTCCGTTGAGAGCGTCGATTTTTATGTCGTAATTTCAGACTACCTTAAATGCCATCATTTTGAGCCTAGTCTTGTTGCCAGCACGTTCAATAGCGAAAAACACGACAAAGCGAGCATGACGGGGGTGAAGAAAACCGATGATGCCTTCATAGCTCAACTCACAACTGATGCAGCGCAAAATAACACCATTAATCTCGCCAATAGTTTGACTATCGTTGCAGTGGGCAAGAACAGTGCTTCAGCGCCTGTTGCCTTCAACTGCGTAGAATCGACGTACATGCGAGATAATAACACTGCCGACGACCCCGAGAAGCAGGATAAGCTTAGCGTTACCCTAGACTTAGAACTGCTCCCCCTAAAGCTAGAGGGAAGCTATGATATGAACGTCATGCTAGATCTTGGCGGTTTCTTAGATGAGTCCACTACGTTGGGCGCCGAAATTGCGAAAGTACAACAAACTTTTGCTGAATTTATCGAAAAAGTAAATGGTAAAACTATTACCGAAGAATTTGTAAAACAACTAACTGCCCCTGGTAACTGTGGAAACTGGCTGTGCGGTGGCTCTGCCTGCAAGCTTTGCACAAACCTTATTGCTCTTTTTGAAAAACCTTTTGTGCAAAAACTGCTCGCCATGGGTATTGATGCACTACTCAATAAGTTAACTGGTGGTGTTGATCCCAAAGTGCCCGTTTGTAGACTCGTTGATGGCATTCAGTTCACCGAATTACTCGGAACGATTAAACTAGAACTTACCGGTGACAGCTATTCTGGCGATTTTGTGGTGGAAGGCGTTAAACTTCTAGGAACAGACTTAGACTCTGAACTACCCGTTATTAAAGGAAGAATTAGCGGAGCCCAGCTTGAAGGCTACAACAGCTTATCGATAGATCAGTTTGCCCTAAATTTTGCATACGGTGAACTCGTATACGGAGCCCTAGCAAAGTTACTTAATGTTGGCTCAGATGGAAGAATGGTATTAAACAAACTGATTGATTGTGAAAAACTCTTTAAGAACGGTATACTTGGTATGAATCACGATCAATTCGAGACCATATGCAAAACTGCAATGGGCGCATTCAACGATATGACAATAAGTTTCGTAGAATCCAAATACATCGCAGTAAACATTACGCTCGCGGGCTCTGCGAAGTTAGAGCTTGGGGAGAGCACAAGCGACAGTTATACAGACCTCATATACAACGGTAGGTGGGATGGTGAAGGAAGCATCGGCGGAGGCAAGCAAGTTGTACAGGGACTATGGGTTGGACTACGTAAGAAAACTGCGGGCAACAACAGCGACTGCGGTAGCTGCAGTATGCCTGCTTACAAAGACCTCGAAACCTTCATCGGCGAGAACAGCGTCTGCAGACGAAAAGTTAAAGAAAACCCGCCCGAACTCGAAGGAAAAGTAACGGCCAAAGACTGCCTCATGGGAACTTACGAAGTCGGAGCACGAAAAACTAATAATCTCTGCGCTGATAAAAAGTGCCAAGTAGCTGCGGTACCATTCTGCAAAGATGACGGCACTTTCAATGGCACGTTCACAACCGTGTCCGAAGATGTGATTAAACTCTTTGCTAACTACAATTGTAAGGTTGCTCACGATGATAGCTGCGATGGAAACGATGAGATTTATACAAGCAAAACTAGCAACATGAAATGCTGGAGCAATGGCGCGTGCAGCTGCGAAGGTGTTACAAACACTGAAGTTGCAGCTTGCAACGGTAGCGAGATCAGTTCCTGCACTAATCTGGACGCAAGTCCTGCTAACGTTAAGGAGCTGCTCGGTATTCAAACTAACTCCGTGGAACGTTTGGCTACTAACCTCTCTTTATCTATCGATCAAATCAAAGAACTTCTGCAGATCAAATGCTTGCAAAATCTATCAGAGACTGCTTGCAAGGCTACATGTGCTAATACAGATGGCTATGCGACCAACACCTGCTTAGAGTCGCCAGAGTTCGAAGTCTGTATGCCACAAGGATAGTGCAGGAAGCTTAGTCTAAGTAAACGCTCTTAACCCAGTTCATCAAAACCGCAAACACCCAAGGCCAAGAACAATCGGGTGTTTGCGGTTTTCGCTGTTTTAAGCACAAACACGCCTGCGTCACTGGTAGCACTTTGTTGTGAGCAAAACTTTCTTGATTTTCTTCAGGTTTTCACGCGATGATTACAAAAAATCAATGCATCGCTAAAAATGACCCCAAAAAATGGAATCTTTACTAAGCGTGCAAAGCTCAATGCGTATTTAAGTAAGCAGAAAAACTCTTCAATATACAATTTCCCACCTTAAACTATTTTAATTTGACCTTTGCTCTTTGTTTACGCTACTTTACTCCTATTGCATGCGCAAAAATTTTGTGCTTGCAATGATATTATCTCAATTTCTAAATCTCGAACGAATATTAAGTTATTAATCTAAACTTCTTTTGTGGAAGCTCTGAACAAGCGCTGTGGGGGCTTTGCGGGGACTTGGATCCCCGTTGAGGGGGAGCCGAAACGAGTAAAACTAAATGTTTGTAAGTTGATAGCTCACTTTCGCAGTGAATATGTCCAAGCCAAGCTCACTTGAGCTTGAGACACGCGAACAAGAAAAAACCGTAGTTTTTTTCATAAAATTAGATTTGCGCTATCGAACACAAGGCTGCATGCGTGCAGCACAAGTCGCAGTCGAATTTGTGAACAGCCGCAAACCCTCGCGCACTGCAAGGGCTTGGGTCGTAGAGGGATACTTCCCCTACAAATGTAATATCGTATTCATCAGAGCCTCACTATATATTATGATGCATCCTAAACAAGGTTAGCTCTCCATGCCAGATTCAGTGCAAAACAATGATTTTAACGTATCTCCTGAAGCCAAACGCGTGCTCTCTGCTATGCGCGGAACCAAGCAGTACTCGCGCTCAGAACTCGTCGAGAGTACAGGGATTGCTCTCGCTTCGTGGAAGACCGTTGTAGACGAATTGCTCGAAACCCAAGCCATTGAGCGAGTTGGTGCAGGACGCGCGACGCAGTACCAATTGACTGCTAAAGCGCGCGAGCATCAAGAAAAAGAGCTCATGCAAGATGCCCAAAGCCTAAGCAGACCCCCGACAGTACGCAGAAGAACCGCGGTAGTGCGCCCTAGCTCCACAGACGGCGCGCAAGTTGAAGGCTCTTTTTACGGATCGCGTGGCCTAGACCTCGCTGACTCACCCAATGACTCAGCTGCAAGCAAAAACGAACGCAGCAAGGATGAGCAAAATGCGCGAAACGCACACGAACGCCATAACCGTGATCGCGACAAAGCTAATAAGAGACTACCAAGTGGCTCCCTACTAAGCAACACCCCCTACTCCTTCCCTGTTACTGGTAGCATCAAGCAACAAGTAGCAGCTGCCGCAGCAACAACTGGAAAGTTTAAAACCATTTTTGTGCGAAGTAGTAAGGGCACACACCCCGCAGCCATCCCGCCACCCCGTTCTAATTCCAACCAAAAAACCATATCGCGCCAGCACCCCGCGCTTGCCGAGGCAAAGCAAGCAACGCGCCGCCCAATCATTAAAGCGCCAAAGCTCACTCCCCTACCCATCTCTTCTTTTCGAGGCGACCACAGCGGGCGCAACGAAATCGACGCAAGCGAACTACGTAAGGCTCTAAAAATCGATGCCGAAGAAGCACTCATCACAATGCTGAGCACGAGCAAACTCACGCACTTATTTTGGACAGCCTTCTCCGCCATTGCCAACAGCGGGGGCGGCACCATCGTACTCGGAATACGCCCGCCACATAACGAAAAATTCTTTATCAAGGGTGTTCGGCAATACCGTGAACTCGTCGAACAATTAAGGACTAAACCACCGGAGCGCGAAACAATATCCGACTTTGTTGTACATACAAAAGATATTTACACCGCTAGAGTTTGTCGCAAAAACGTCGTTGTCATCAAAATTATTCGCGAGGAACTGCTTCCACAACCCGTTTACGTTGGGCTAGATTCCTTCTGCAAAAAACCGCGAAAAGGCTGCTTTATCCTTAAAGATAATGCCGTCAGTAAGTGCAGCGAAGAGGAGTGCAAAGCCTTGTGGAGCCATTACCTCGGCAACGAAGAGGCCGACTGGCAACAAAGCGAAACCCCACGCGCAACACCCACCATCAAGCATCGCAGCATATCCAGCGACGACCAAACCCACGCCGACGCTAACGTTGGACACGCCAAAGCCACCATTCGCCCACCCCTACTCAACGACGCCCTGCGCGAACGCCTCTTCGAAATCGCTGAACCAGCCCACAACTTCCAACGCCTCCCCCTCACGCGCTTGTGCGAAATTACCACCGAACTTTGCCGCCACGCATCTCTCACCGCCGATGACATCGCCAAACTCATCGACCGAAAACGCTCAAACGTCATCAATCGCATTATCCCTCGCCTCTTGCAAGACCCGCGTATGCACCACGACAGAAAGTCCGACACCTACTACTATCTATAAATTCGCGCAGATTTCGCATTTATTGCTGGTATTTTTCAAAAATTCGCTTATGTATAGCTTGCTTTTGGGTGGGGGGAGTTTCCCCCCTACGCGCGGGCTTCCTCCTAAAATGCGACAACGAACACAAAATATTGTGCGATGTATTTGCTATTCGCGCATCCATCGCACAATATGTGTTCGTAGCGCATTTTCTTGGAATGTGTGCCAATCCATGGCACACAGCCCTACGGGCCGCCTACGGCGTTCCGTTTCGACATCCGTGTCGAAACGGAGGCGATCCCGCGCTACCCCCCCAGTCCCTTGCCTGTTACATAACAGTGCGTGAACATTACATATTACCACCATAGGTTAGCTCAATGTCAGAACTCAATATTACCCCAAGCGCTATAGAAGAACTCCGAAAACTTCATGCTCAAGCCTCCAACGGCGATGGCAACAAATGCATCCGCCTCTACCTCGCTGGCGTAGGCCACGACGGCCTAGATTGGGGCATGGCACTTGATGCTATCGAAGAAGGTGACAGCAGCTGCGAATGCGAAGATTTTCGCGTCGTGATTGAAGAGGAACTGCTCAATCTCTTAGGTGGCGTTAAAGTCGATTACGTCAATGAAGATGATGAGAGCGGATTTAAAATAGATGCCATGGACCCCGAATTCCTAAACTTTAGCTTTGGCGGTGGGTGCTGCGGTGGCGGATGTGGCGATTGTGGGGGTGGATGTGGTGATTGTGGCGGCGGATGTGGCGGCTGCGAAGATGACGGTGGCTGCGGAGCTTGCGGTCATTGGGACGATGAAGAGGATGAGGATATGGACGCTAGTAACGACAACATAGAAAGCTGAACTCGAGCGGACTATGGACAATACAACTTTGCAAAGACTTGAACTGGCCGCTAATGCTTGGTCGCGCTCTGAGCAATCAAGCGTCCCAGCGCTTTTTGAGTCTTTGACACTAGAGCAACAATATAAGGCGATCTTCACCCTACTGCGCAGCCCCCATAGAAACGTACGCGACTACGCTCTCACACGAGCTATCCAAAACGATTGGTGCGAGGACGAAATTTGGCAACGCGAACTGGCACAAGCCATTAATAGCGCAGATTATGTCAACGATGAGCTGTATGCTCAGCAGCTGCTGGTTTTACTATCTTACGAGTCGGCGCAACGCATCATACCCCACCGCGAGAAGCTTTATCTGGCTCTAGCCACCAAACACGCCGATTTGCGCTACCACGCACTCGTAGCCCTAGAGCAATCGCTAGAGACTGGAGAGCGCTACTGGGATCTGCTCCTCGATACTCTGCGCGGTCAAGATAGCGATATGCGCATCGTAGCAAGCCAAGCTTTCGTACGCCTCGCCAATAAAGACGCTCTCCCCGCGCTAGAAGTGGCGGCGCGTTACGCCTTTGGCGAGGAAGCCTTTCATATACTTATCGCGAGAATCGCCCTTGGCGAATCAAGCCTTGAAGGTGAGCTTTGCAAAGCACTATACAACGATGCAACCTCGTACGCCGCTATCCTTGCGATTGAACGCTATGGCAGCGCTGCTTCGCTCGAAGCGCTTGCTAGCATTTGGCGAAGTCCCTTCACCGAACCCACCGTACGCATTGCCGCAGCGCGCTGCGCAGCAAAATTCGGCGCAACTGATGCTCTGGATCTACTACAATCTTTGGCTAAAAAAAAGAGCGGTAACCCCGACTTAGCGCAGGATGCCTTGAAGAATCTCTAAACAATGCAAAAGCATTCAAAAAGCAGCTAGAGTAAAGCAAGAAAGTCAGGCGACCCTTCAAAATAAAGCCAATAAAATCAATACCTTATGCACACAAACGAGTTCCAAGGGCGCAAGCCCTTGGATTGGCTTTGGGGCGATTACCCCCATTCATCAGAGTTTCCTTAGCGGGAGACCAACCACTCCACTGCGTTCATAAGTAAAACTTTGTTGTCGTAGCCCGCATCATCAAAACCGCTGTTGCCGCTCTTAATTCCTAGACTATCGGTGTTGTCCCCAGCAATTGAGGAGTCGCCGATAGCAAAAAAGCGCCCCTTACCGATCTTCCCTGCAATAGCGTATGCTTGTCCCTTGACGCTAAGAATCGTTTCGATGCTACTACCATCATCTAGCGCAAAAGCAGTACCTGCATAGGATGCAACGCTTTTAACCTCACCATGTGTACCCTTAATGATAGCGTGTTCAACTGCGTTTTCGTGAGGCATTGCCGCTAGCGTAGCCATCGAAGTGTTCGTTAACGCCGTAAAACCAAATGGGTTGTTGCCATGCTTAGCGCTGAGCTTTTCGCTCATGTCATTAATGACCTGCACGCTGTCCCAGTTGTTGCCATCACGATCTGCTCCCGCGTGATCAGCAATAATCATGAAAGCCCCCCCGTTTTTCACAAATTCATGCACCGCTTCGATCTCGCTTTCGCTATAGTTTAAGCTTGGTTCCGTCGAAATTAGAAGATCGTAGTGTTTGAGATCTTGAACAGCATCTGTGCCGTAACTAAAAACACGGTCTTGTGGAAGTGTTTCGAGTACAAAGTGCTTTGTGTCCATTAGCGCTTTGCCCCAAGAGGAAAGTTGACCGTGCCAGTCGTCTTCTTTTTGCGGAATACTAGGGTAAGGGTGGCGCCCCGTTACGTCGATAATCCAGTCTGCGTTCCCCGCCATTTGATGATGCGCATTGTCGAAGAGTATTCGCTTGTATTCGCCGAGTGGGCAACTACCACCAGCGTGTAAGCAGTCGGGATCCTCGCAGTCTACAAGCGTATCGCCGTCGTTATCGATCTTGTCGCTACAATCGGCGCCAAGTTCCCACGCTACAGGCGCTGTGGCGTGGCAAACCGTGACGGTGGGGTTCTTAAAGCAAGACGGATCCGCACAATCCACGAGGTCGTTGCCCGAAATCTGTCTACCCCTAGGTGTCATGGCGTCATCTCTTGCGTTGGAACAGAGTTCATTCGTGTTTTCAAGCGTCTCGCAAACCGAGACAATGGGTAGCTGCGTACACCAATGGTTTTTGCAGTCAAACCACTGCGAAATATTACCCTGCTTATCGACGGTATTGTAATCGTTCTCGCCGTTTGAGCAGATAGCATTGTTGCTTTCGGCTTGCGGCATTTCGGCTTGAAGCCCAACATCATTGGCAAAGCACCAAGTCGTATCGAATTTACAATCGTTTGTGCAGTTTAAGCGCCCATAAGGCTTTGCGCTGTCGACATCTTTACACGTTTTATTGCCGAAGTTTTCGCCATCGCAGTCTTCGTCACCAGTAACTTTGCCATCGCTACATATAACAGGATCGGGCTCTCGGCAATTATCCAGCGAAATCGTACATTCGCTCGTACACAAAAGCTCTCCAGCAGGACGTGACGCATCAAAATCCTTGCAAGTTAAATTGTTAAAAAGACTTCCGTCACAATCCTCGCCCTTTTCAAGTACACCGTTAACATGACAACGCCCTTCCTCCGCTGAATCACAAGCCAAAACGCTAAAAAGGCATACACAAATAATGGAATTCGCCACCGTTAGTTTTCGCATTGTTTCTCCTTACTTAAAATTACGAAAAAATCTAAGCACAGTTCTAGCAACATTTGTAATTTTGGCTGTTCCAAAGCTCCAAAGCTCCAAAGCTCCAAAGCTTTCACAACAATCACGGACTTACTTACTAGTTTTTTGTACAGGCGATGTCAAGCGCAATTGTGCTAAATGTTCAATGTTATAAAGATGGAATAGATGCCAAATCAATGGTTATATGAAAATCGTGAGTAAAATTCGTCAAAATCTTGAAAACCCCAAATTTTCGGCTTACGCTGAGCTCGACTACGCTGTTTTATATAGATCGAAGCTGAGTATTCACGATAACGATTTTTTGCTAAAAAGTGGGGGGTAGCGCAAGATCACCCGATGCAGGGGCCGCAAAGCGCATTTTATGCCTTGGTTTGCCGAATAGGCAAAACGAGGCATAAAATTTTGCGCGCGCAGGCACATGCAGAGGGAAGCTTGCGCGTAGGGGGGCCTTAGCCCCCCAGCAAAAGAGTTGTCTACAAGGGCTTGAAGCGCGTAATTGGAATGTGTTAGTCTCTACCTTGCATTTTGGCGATTAAAGAAGGAGGCCATTGCATGCGGAAAATATTGTGGATATTCTTAGCAATCGTGTTGGTATTGAGCGTTTCATGCGAAAAGCGGCGCTCGTCCTCGGACTTGCCTGAAGCGCAAGACGACGAAAGACTGCAGCCCCCCAGTTCGCCAAGCGTAGCTTACGATGGCGACACACCAATGCTCGAAGCGCCAACGATTTTGGAGCAACGGGAAGGCAAAAGAGTCGACAACACAGAGCGCGCGTCGAAACGCTCGCAGGCCACGCGCCCAGGAAGTAGCTGGATTTACAACGCAAACAGCAAGGGCGGCGCCTTCGTTTTGGCGGCGGCGAGTAAGGCGGGAACGATAGGCGGCGATATGATTCGACGCATCGATCTGGTGGGTTCAAAACCCGTGGAACATGACTACAACCGCGATGTGAAAGGCGTACAAGGCGCATATATAATGATACCCGATGAAATGCGGGCGAGCGTGCCCTCGCGGCTTATTGATGCGGATGGGCTGTTTTCGGGAAGCATTTGTGCGCTAGTAGCGGGGCCCGATAAAACGATAATTGCGTTATCTGGAAGCATCGGAGGTGC
>Ga0265293_10009008_pt1 | contig 14520 bp, 19 predicted proteins | sample Munlanlewell138R_FD_192505 | JGI IMG/M metagenome (GOLD analysis project Ga0265293, IMG submission 192505) | Leachate microbial communities from a municipal landfill in Southern Ontario, Canada - Leachate well 138R | ecosystem: Engineered > Solid waste > Landfill > Unclassified | place: Canada...
TACCAGAAGCAATTGCATGTCATGGCTACTGATATTGATAGCCGGTGCGTTCACATGACATTCATACAAATGGCCTTACTTCATATTCCCGGTATTGTGGTTCATGGAAATGGATTAAGCCAAGAACGGTGGAATATTTGGTATACCCCCGCACACATCATGGGGGGCTGGTCAGATAGAATTTTAGAAAGGAATAAACAAGAACGGCAAATTTCCGTAAAAGAAATTCAAACAAACGAAATACATAACGAAGATTTAAGCGAAGTTAAAACTGAAAACTTCTTTCCTGAATTGTCGGTTAAGGATCTGCTGCCTGCAGATCAGCTTCAGCTTTTTTGATGGCGGGTATGCTTGCAGATCCTTTGGGATCTGGATAATGATACTTATCACTTACCACCCCACACTGGCTGATCTTAGCCAAATTAACAGACAGTCTGTTCCTCTAAAGCAACATAATAATGGTGTTCAAATTGAATCGGACTGAGCCAGCCATTGGCTGAGTGACGTCGGATTCGGTTGTAGTAAACTTCAAGGTATTCAAATAGTGTGTGTTGAAGTTGCTCTCTTGTGCGATATTTCTCTCCGTGAATAATGTGTCCTTTTAATGTATGGAAAAAGCTTTCTGCCACTGCATTATCCCAGCAATTGCCACGACGACTCATGCTTTGTGTTGCCCCATAACGCAGCACTAAACCTCTAAAATCTGCGCTGCAGTACTGACTCCCTCGGTCTGAGTGAATCAGCACCCCTTTTGGATTGCCCTGCACGAGCATAGCGGTACGTAAACTATTGCAGACTAAATGGCGATCAATTCGTGTGCTGGTTGACCAGCCAACAATACGGCGACTAAATAGATCTAACATCACGCAGAGATAGAGCCAACCTTCTTGCGTATAAATATACGTAATGTCAGTCACCCATACTTTATTCGGTTGGCTCACCGTAAATTGACGGTTTAGATGATTAGGAACAACGGGTAAGCGATGATCTGAATCGGTGGTCACCTTGAACTTACGTGCAATCTTACAGCGTAAATTTTGTCGCTGTAAGCAACGTCCTACGGTACGTTCAGAGACCTTAAACCCTTGCGCTTGAACATCATGAACAATCGTAGGCGCACCTGCACGTGAGCGATGTTTCATAAACTCCTGACGTACCGCTTGTTGTAAAGCTGAGGATCTCACGGCACGTTGACGCCAGGCGTAAAAACCTGAGCGGCTCACGGACAAGACACTTAGCAGCAGAGCTAGCGGATAATGCCCCAAGTTCTCCATAATAAACGTGTACCTTAGCGACTTGGATTTTTGATAAAGTACACGTGCGCCTTTTTTAAGATTTCATTGGCCTGTTTGAGCTCCAATACTTCTTTCTCTAAGAGGCGAATTCTCTCTTGTTCTGTCGATAAGGGGCGCTTACTGGTGCCGCCATGCTGTTGACGCACCCAACGGTCCAAGGTAGATTCACCTATGCCTAAATGTTTCGCTAAGGCCGCAATCGATTGATCGCTATTGGCTAAGGCATAGCTTACAGCTTGCTGTTTAAATTCTGGACTAAAGCGTTTGGGCATGTTAATTTCTCCTGTGAAATAAGCATACGCTTTAGAGGGGGTGAATGTCCACTTTTTTGACTAGGATCAGGCTTTATGTGGGGCTTCAAGAAAGGAACAAAGAGGATGCAAGAAGAAAACTCCATCAAATGCAACTGGTGCGATTGGACTGGCCAAGAAGAGGATTTGGAATTTGGTGTTGCCGAAGATTACCCGGAAGATGGTGAAATCCACAAATGCCCAGAATGCGAAAACCAAGGGTTTTTGATGGACGTTATGCCATCAGCACTTTAATCAATTATTTTTATCCATTTTTTTAAGGAAAAATTAATGGAACATATTTTAAACCTAACACAATACCCAGCCACCGCAGAACTGCGCAAGGCCGGTGTAATAGACATGGAAGGAACACAGCTTCAGGTTTTAAAAAATTTTCTCACCTTTGGTTCATTGCCCACAAAGCAAGAAATTCAAGAACGTGCAAAACAGATTGCAGAATTTGCACTGTTGTATGACCCTCAAAATACAGGTACTGGCATTCAGGTTAATTTGGCAATGATAGGTGGTGCGCCCTACTTTTTGTTGTCAGAACTGGAAAAAGCACTAAAACAATATGACATCACCCCGCTTTATGCGTATTCCAAAAAAGGAAAGTTGGTCTCCAGGTTGGACGGATCTGTAAACAAACACAATGTGTTAAAGCATATTGGTTTTGTGGAAGCGTAAATAACAGGATACAGGCTGCTCCTGGCAGAGCCTATTTTTTAACGGGATAATGACTTGAACTCGCAACAACTATATGCCTTATTGGATTTAGCAGAGAACGCCAAAAACTCCAAGGACTGGAAAACGATCAGTAAATTCATCGAAACCGTCAGCCCTGATTTGGTTGCGGAACTTTGCCAAGACCTGCTAAGTGTCCGCTCGGGCTTCAACAAAACACCAAGCATAATTCCGTCAAAAAATGCCATGGATCGAATTTTCCAAATGGGTGATAGTGATCCTAACAAGAATAAATTGGCCAACGGGTTCAGTCTTTCCTACCCACTTAAAAGTGAGGATAAAAATCTGCACCTTAACGAAAATCATAAACGAAGAATACAGATAATCGACCAGGCCACGAAAAATAACACAATGGCAGATTTGAAAGAACGGCTCGAAGATTTAGCGAAAATAGATTCATGGGATTTGAAAGTTGAAATAGGTTCAAGGAAAGATTATCCCTACAGTATTTCTTTCGTGTACACCCGCCAGAGGGATAAAGACCAACTGGAAATTTTATAACCCAAACGAACAGGGGCAAGACCTGCCCATTCCTCACTCTTGACCGGCCAGCAGCACAGGCCGGTATTTTTTGGACGTTGGGTTTGATGTTGTCGATGCAAATCTAAGACCATCTAAGGCCATATAAGCAGCCGGTAGAGGTATTACCTGCCATGAATGGAAGGGCTTGTGAAATGCCACCTGATATGGGTACTCCTTCACAAGGCCACCAGATTATTACCCCGTATTCCCTGGGGAATATTTAATATTAATCCTAAATTTCATCAGGTTACTGATATTTTTTATATTTTCATGTACTAAAAAAATTTGAGTCCAATCCATCACTGGCAAACAACCAAAAACTTGCAGATGTAACGCCCGGTGATTAAATAGTGATATACACATCACAGGGAAGAAAAAAATGCTTATCACAGAAGATGCTATTGTTATTGAAGATTCACCGTTTACCCTATCAGTTGAAAACCCATTGGGTAAAATTGATGTCCTCCTGCTGGATTATGAAAATGATAAGAATAAAATAGAACTACTTCATGATTCCCTGTCAAATATGGGTAATGCGCACTATTTGACATATCTTTTTGATAACAGAACGCAATATGTGTCTAACTCATTATGCACAGTATCCACAGCTCTTAAAAAGCTGGATGCAGAATATTGGAACAAGACGTTACGGTTAACCGACATTTATGAGCTAATGCCCCAAAACCGTAAAGACGAATGGAACAAAAGCATTGAGGATCTAACCATATGGGAATTTGAACGTACAGCCGTTATAGATACCGTCACAAGACTGCTAACCGAACGTGTCACCTTTCTGGCCGAATCGGTTGATCATATCTTTCGCAACCTATCTTCAGATCACATTACAAACGTTCCGGAAGGCTTTACCAAACGCATGATCATGAATTATGCCGTTACCAGGTATTCAGCAGGTTACTACACCACCAATTATGGCCGTGTAGGTTATTTGGATGATTTACGCAAAGTAATTAATAAATTGAATGCCAATAACTTTGATTTTCGTGGATTCCCCACGGACAAAAAAAATAAAGTTCAATTTGCCCATAGCAGTGATATTATTAATGCGATCATAAATCAAGAAAAATTCGGGCAATGGGTTAGCCTAGATAATGATGCGCTTAAAATTAAACTTTTCAAAAAAGGAACTATTCATATTGAAGTAAACCCCGAAGATGCCGCAAAATTGAATAATATATTAGCAAGCCTTTACCCCTCTGCCATACCAGCAAAATTCCGTCAAAAAACATCTAATCCGAATTTTAAAGCTAAAGAAAAAAAAGAAAAAACCATTAATTTTGACATCGTGAATTTGTTATTAAATTCAAAGGTGTACTCACGGGACGATGAATACTCTCTTCATTTTAATAATTTGAACGAAAATATTATTATTGGCTATGAAAATGAAATTAAGGAATTGATGAATTTTTTAGGCGGTAAAAAAAATGTGTTTTCATCTTCATTTATATTTGATTATGACCCCACCAATGTTATTAAACTGATTTGTTTATCCAGTACTTACCCCTGCTTTAAGTCCTATCAGTTTTACCCCACACCGGCCAAAATGGTTGAAATGGTCCATGAACTGGCTTGCTTTGAGGATGGCTTAACCGTTCTGGAACCAAGCGCAGGACATGGCAACCTGATTGAAAACCTACCTTATGAAATGGATATTAACTGTTTTGAGTTATCCCATGTTAATGCCTCTATTCTTCAAAGCAAGGGCTTTAAAGCAACCCAAATTGATTTTATGAAAGTAACGCCAGAACAGCGTTATGACAGGGTTGTAATGAACCCGCCCTTCACTGACAAGCAAGCAGTACATCATGTGGAACACGCCTTAAAATTCTTAAAACCGGATGGCATTCTCGTAAGTGTTTTACCCGCCAACTTGCTAGGCCATCAATTTTGCGAGAATGCCCATCATCATTACTCTGCAATCTATGAAAATGAATTTGATAAAACTTCGGTACGTACCGTGATTGTCGCCATATCACCCAAGCGGGAACCGGAACAATATCAGAATCATTGCTTATTCTAAATAGTTTGAAATAATGGGAATATTAATTTATTCCCATAATAATTTTATTTATTCTAAACAATATTTTTTAATCCTTAAAAATAAGAATCAAGTTTTGAGTTCAAAAAAATGAAAATTACAGATGTTATACAACTATATTTAGACTTTGGTGATATACCTGTTTCTAATGAGTCTTTGTACCAAAAAATAAACGAAAAAAATTCAAGTATAAATTTCAATGAAAAAAATGAAAAAAACTATAATGTTAATAAAAGGAAAATCCGGTGGTTCCAACAAACTTTGAAACATGCCGGTGTCATTGAAAAGGTTCAAGGGAACCGTGGACTATGGAAGTTATGCAAAGACAAAGAAAAAGAGCTGACACCCATTGATGATGAATTTTCTCTTGTGGGATTTTCAACAGATTTAGGAGTAGCCATCCTGGGTAACTGCCAGACTTTTTTTTCTAAAATGAATGAAAAGATTAACTTGATTTTGTTGTCCCCACCCTACCCGCTCACTGCCAGCCGGAACTATGGAAACGTATCTGAAAAAGTATATGTGGATTGGTTATGCAATACACTGGAACCCGTCATAGAATCCCTTGCGCCCGGTGGTAGTCTATGTATCAATGTATCAAACGATATTTTCTTATCAAAAATGCCGGCACGTTCTTTATATCGTGAAAGGCTCGTATTAACCTTGTGTGATCGTTTTGGCCTGTACAAGTGCGATGAACTTATTTGGAACAATCCATCCAAGCCCCCCGGTCCTGTCCAATGGGCATCATTGCAACGCCAGCAATTAAATGTAGGCTGGGAGCCGGTCTACTGGTTCACTAACGACCCTACGCAACTCGCATCAAATAACCAGCGTGTATTGCAGCCCCATTCAGAAAGACAGTTACGCCTTATAGAATCTGGGGGCATCAAAAAATCATCTGTTTGTTCTGATGGTGCATATATAAAACGTGTAGGCGCATATTCAAATAAAACAAAAGGGAAAATACCCAAAAATGTTTTAACCTTTGGTTCGGCCAGCAAAGAGTTAAATGCCTATCGTAAACACTGCCAGGATAACAACCTACCCGTACATGGGGCAACCATGCCTATTGCACTGGCCAAATTTCTGATCGAATTTACAACCCAGGAGAATGAACTGGTAGTCGATCCCATGGCCGGTTCTTTTACAACCTGTCTGGCTGCAGAACAAACGCACCGCAAATGGATTGGCACTGAAAAAATGTTGGAGTATGTCCAAGGTGCCCGTTTTCGTTTTAACGATGCACCCGGCTTCGCATACTAAAAAATGTTCCTTATTGCCAAAAAATGGCAAAACCACATGCGATTGATATTGGCTTTATGCGTCACAATAGAATTTTTTACAAAATGGAGCTAAAGCCATGTCCACTATTTTAGATAAATTATTACGTAACTTGGGTTTGATGCGAGTCAGCCAGGTCACCAAGCAACTTGATTTTGGCCATTCCATTGACAAACGCCTTGATGAACACCGGGAATTGGTTTTGACACTTATTGAAGATACTGACTTATTGGCAAACCAACCTTGGAAAATTAGTCATTTGGCCACGCAGGATGATTATCTATTACGTATTTTCCACATGGTCTATGGTTATTATCCTGAACAGGCCGTACAAAATCGCAAAACCCATAATGTTCGTCCACGGCCAACCGTGTTAGGCAAATGCAGCCTTCCTGAATTTAAGCAATTTTCATTAAATAGCCAATAAAAATATGAACGAGGATTTTAACTACAAGGGATCGTCCAATAAAAAAAATAGGACCAACTATAAATGGAGATTGTCCATTTTTTCATTGTTCCGTCCCATGCTTTTTTCATTTATGATTTTTTTCAGTGCATATTTAACCGTACCTATACTTTATGAAGTCGGTTATTTTTTGTACTTTTTGGCCGTTATTTATTCTTTATATATAATTATTCATTATTTTTCTTCTTACCTTTATATCAATCAATCTGGCATATGGTTCAAACGTGGTTTCTTACCATGGAAAAAAGGCATTACCGGTGTCGTTTGGCATGATGCAGGTGAAGTCGGATTTAAAAACAGTTTTATTGGATGGGTAATTAAAGCTTATCCCATTAAAGTCACTAACCGCTACAACAACCAGATTGAACTTAGCCTTCCATTTATTAAAAATGGTCATAAAGCTACATCAATAATTAATGCCTACATTTTGGAGTTTAAAAAAAAGTGATTTAGTTGCAGTTTTGGGTTTCGATGATATTTTTGAAATGAATATTTTTTTAAGGAATGAAAATGTTTACGACTTATCAAAGAAACCCAAATGCAACCCACTTCTTATACACCATTGACGGATTTAATGATGAAATCCGCTTTGCTAAGGAATTTAGTACCTTGGCCACTGAACCGGATCGCATTGTCATTGAAGCTGCTCAGCACTTCAAGAACCTGGTTATGCCTTCTATGAAAGAGGAAAAAATCACGATTAATTTATTCACCCAGGATGGTGATTATTTGTCGCGTGAAGATGTCACCCTCAGTAACCCACCTGAAATTATCCACGTAACCAAACCGACTAAAAAGTTTTGGGAGCCATTCAAACAAACTTAAGGACTAACAATGAATACATATCAGTACAATACAGAGAGCATGAATAGTAGTCATCCTGAATTTATGGATTGGCTGGGTAAACTTCACTCACAAAGCAAACATCCATTTTGCATGTGCCAAAACCCACCTATTGAAATGTACATAGCTAAAATTGGGAATAGTTATGTTATTAAAAGAATGCCCAATAGCGGTAAATTACACCATGTCAATTGCGACTCCTATGAGCCGCCCATAGAGTTATCTGGTTATAGTCAAGTTGAAGGCAGCGCCATTCAAGAAAATCCAGGGGAAGGCACAACCGCGCTTCGGTTTGGATTTTCACTTTCTAAAAATTCTGGTAAAGCCATGCCAGTAGGTTCCGGTCTACAAGCGGATAGCGTTCAAACAGATGGTACAAAACTTACCCTGAAAAGCACATTGGATTACCTATGGGAGCAAGCAGGATTTAATCGGTATACTCCCGCCATGAAGGGAAAACGCAATTGGTATGTTATTCGTAAATACTTGTCCCAGGCAGCCGGTGACAAATTTGCTAAAGGCCAGAACCTACGTTCAATGCTTTTTATTCCAGAAACATTCAACCTGGAGAAAAAGGATGAACTCAAACATCACCGAATGGAAATCTTCAATAAAATTGCTGCTGGTGATACCGGGGCCAGAAAACTTATGATCATGATAGGCGATGTAAAAGATATTGAAGTCGCACGATTCGGTTATAAAATCATATTCAAGCATTTGCCAGATTGCCCTTTTATGATTAACGAAGATTTGTATAAACGAATTTTTAAGCGGTTTAGTAATCAGATTGAAATTTGGAACGTTGAAGATAAATCGCATTTAATGTTAATCGGAACTTTTGGGGTCAGCCGAAACGGTATACCAACGTTTGAAGAAGTATCCATGATGAATGTGAGTGAAGATTGGATTCCGTTTGATGATGTTAATGAATTAAACCTATGCAAAAAACTAATCGAAGAAGAACGCTCTTTTATTAAAGGGATGCGTTACAATCTTCGCCCAGGCAAAGCAATGGCTTGCGCTGTACTTTCCGATACTGGCAATGAACCAACAGCCCTATATATTGTGAATAATGAGGACGAAGCACTCATTAAGGAAACGAACGAACTAATTGAAAACAGCCATATTTCCTCATGGAGCTGGGATGTTAATATTTCTTTACCGACACTTCCTGAAAAAATGGCGAAAATTGCTTATGAGCCACTATGAGGTACAATTCATAAGGTTTAAAGTAAATAAAAAATGGTTGTTTTTCACTGGAATTTTTCATTTTTTTCAAAGAAAAATGCATTATTGTTCTTTAAAATCATTGAATTACACGATATCAGGTAAATACAGGGACACTTTGTGCCCCTATTGAAACTATGACGATTTCGAGGGTGAAAAAGTTACGGGTAAATACAGGGACACTTTGTGCCCCTATTGAAACATAACGGTTCATGGATTCTGTAAGATGTGAGGTAAATACAGGGACACTTTGTGCCCCTATTGAAACTAAAAGGGCGGTTGAATTATGTTTACTTTTGGTAAATACAGGGACACTTTGTGCCCCTATTGAAACATGTAGGCTGAACTGTAAACAGATAAAGCCGGTAAATACAGGGGCACTTTGTGCCCCTATTGAAACGAATAGGATGGAACGGAGATGAGTTTTAAGGTAAATACAGGGGCACTTTGTGCCCCTATTGAAACAGATACGTTCCTTATTCACATCACGTCACGGTAAATACAGGGGAACGCTGTGCCCCTATTGAAACTCAAGGTTAAGTCGCCAGCGTAGTTTGGCAGGTAAATACAGGGGCGTTCTCCATCCCTATTGAAACTGATCTTGATATCTTTTAAATTGCTGACACGGTAAATACAGAGATATTTTGTATCCCTATTGAAACAATTTTCTCATATTCCCCGGGGAATAATGGGGTAAATACAGGGTGCTTTAAAGTACGCCTATTGAAATATCGTATAAGTCAGGCCCTGTCAAACCGTGGTAATTTCAGGGTGAAAAACCCGCTTCATTTTTTAACAATCCCTTAAACTAGAATTTAAGGGATTTTTTTTGCCAATTTCCCAAAAATGACCGTAAAGTTATACCAGGCTTTTGTTAGGCATCAATTATAATTCTTTCAGTAATGATAATTGATTGAATATTAGGCCCCCAGGACGGTACATGCCGGAAGTCTCACCGGTCAAGCAGGTCAATGGCTGCTTGGAATAGCAAGGTGGAGTGTGGCTACCTATTGATACAACCACAAGTGCAAACCAGACCTTATGTTTCTGGAGCCTGGAAGGCCACGGATATGGCTGCACCTAATCCGTTGACAGCCGAGAAAGGACCGGCATTTCTTTATTGGGGGTCAAAATAAAAAAACGCTCAAAATTTGTAGATTGTTTCATTATAGATAGCATGTAAAGGTAATAAATATAAATCTTAATCATCTTTAAAAGAGGTAAAAAATGCCAAATAATGAAAATCAATCTATTAATTTTGACTGGGCTAAAAACCCATACGTTAATTGGATTTGCCAGGATTCTGATGGCGAGTGGTGGGCATATCAAGATAAACCTGTTATGGCAGATGGCGCATGGATTCCATCCTCCAACAGCTATTGGGAGCTAATTGAATCAAAAACACCCAATCCAAATTGGAAAGAAACTTTAACCGCAAGACCGGAAAATTAATTAACTCTTAACTTTTGGAAATAAGCAATGACTATTCAAGAAATATCAAAACTGTCGAATGAGCAATTGTTGCAACATATCGAATCACTTAATTCAATTATTGAGCAAAATGAATCCGCTCTTATTGAATTATCTGAAAACATAAAGTCAGCAGAGATTTTAAAAAAAATCCCAACACCCGTCCAAAGTATGGATGAACTGGTCCCTAATACCACTTATTATATTGTCAACATCTATGGGCCATCAGGATTTGACTATGTAGTGGCTGATATGCAGCATTCATATCAAATTAAAGAATATGTGGATAAAAAAATATTGCATCATACATCACAAAATGCAATTGCTCACACAAAGGCTTTCATTGAACTAAATGGTGGAGTTTTTTGATCATGAGTTTTAATAAAGGCTTGATGATTGCAGGTATACCAATACCCCTGGTTTCTATAGCTATAGTACTTCTGGCATTTGCAGAATTATTCACCAAGGATCATTTCAATGATCAAATTTTCAAATCTGCATTTTTCTTTTTCATATTGTCGATCATTCCAATGCCTGGTATTTATCTATTTTTGGGTGAATTAGGTGCGGTACCTGCAAAACAGAATGATTTAATCAGCGCAGCAGCCTTAATGCCAGTGTTCAAATTTTTGACAATTTGTACGTTGGTTTTATCCTCTGTTACTTCTTTGGCCCAGGTTTATATAAAAACCCAAAAAAAGACACAATGAAAACAAACGTTCCAGATTGATTTAACGGAAAGTGATGGCTACGGCCATCACATATGACAACCCAAAGTAGCCATTAAAACAGGAAAGCGAGATACAAAACATTGCAGCAGTTGATATCAAAATTGGTGATCAAGTTATTCTGGCTGGTGATGACTCATGGGAATATTCCACATACACAGTACCAAAAATTGACGGATCACAAGCCACTCATGAGTGGTCAATCAGGTCAATTTTCAATTACCCGTTTAAGAGTAATTGATCAAACAAAAAACCAAGTCATTATCTAATCATCATTCTTTGACGCAAAATTATATGTTACCGCAATTTAAAAAAAGCATTGCTTTAATTTGTCTGATTGGAGTCAATTTATATACCCCACTTGCCTTGGCCAATCAACACGTCACATTGGACATTGGACACAGCCCTGGCCGTTCAGGTGCGATAAGTCCAACCGGCAACAAGGAATATGATTACAACATCAATTTAACCCAAATTATTTACGCTAAGCTGCAAGCCAACGACATCAAGGTTTCGTATAGCTTACCGGAAAGTAACCTTGAGGCCAAATTGACTGCGAGGACGGCCAATACCCATAATTCAGATCTATTCGTATCTATCCACCATGACTCTATGCCACAAGAATGGATTGACCAGGGACTGAATGAAACGCTTTCCGGCTATTCAGTATTTATTTCAAAGCTAAATAAATTCCCCGTTGAAAGTTATAACTGCGCACAGCACATCGGGTATGAGTTGGGCAATGGTTTTGAATCCCCTTCCCTGTACCACGCCATAGAATATAAGGGAAAATCCAAACCGCTTCTCAATAAGGATTTAGGTGTTCATCAGTTTGATAATCTGGTGGTTCTTAAAACCGCCCAAACCCCCGCTGTACTCGTTGAGGCAGGTGTTATCACCAACCCACATGAGGACATACGGCTTAAAAACCCTGAAGTCGTTGAAAAACTAGCCGATTCCATCACCAAAGGTATTATTTCGTGCCTTAAAAAATAGGATAAATATTATGAAATTCATTCCACAACTTATCAGCTTATGGGGAGAAAATGCCTTATTTGGCCTGGCACTCAAACAGAACTTTGAAAATTTCTACCTGAAATCTGATTCAGTTAAGGTTTGGGAAATCGTACAGGATCAGGCCAAAGCATTAATGTACATTCAGCCAGGTGAGTACGCTGATAATGGCTTATTCAATCCAGTAACCAAAGAAATTACTTATATTAATTCCAAGTCTTTGGGGCTGATAAGTACAAGCTGCATATTGAGCATTTTAAGAACAAGAGATTCTTCACTTGATTCATATTCCAATGCCCTTCTGACATATATAAATACTGATTATCCGCATTTGTCTGAATTGGAAAGTGACATTTCAAGGCATTTTCAATACAAGATTGCCAGTAATAATGGTCGCCATTTTTCTTAAAAATCAATCCTGAAATATAAGTCAGAAAGTTGTAGATTTTTTATGCCAGGCTATCCTATTTATATGAATCAAAACAGGAATAGTTATGAGCAAGAAAAAACAATACATGGTCGTTTGGAAAATGGATATTGAAGCGGAAAATCCCATTGACGCGGCTCGCCAGGCAAGAAAAATTCATCTTGATCCCGGTTCTGAAGCCGTGTGTTTTGAAGTAACAAGCCCGGCTGGTGTCATGATGCATGTGGATCTTCAGATTGAAGGTGAAGAAGAAAATGAGATCGAGGGGGAATGGCTGGAAGATTCTAAATCTGGCCGGTTCAAACGTGTAACTACCACGCACGAAGCATCAACCTGGGTATGCAAAGAATGTGGAAAAGCAGATGTTGACCCGTATGAAAGCGGTTGTGACAGTTGCGGGGCTGAACCTGAAAGTTATTGAAACTATAAATATGCCCTTAGTGTCCTTACTTTTTATCCAGAAAGCGCCAAGGAAAAATACGGAAAATTTGTGAAGGACATTGCTAATGGCGCTCTATAAGATATAGCCTACGGTATTAATCGTGGGCTTATTTATTTAATGCATATTATTTTAAACAGCCCTTAAAAATTCAAAAAAATTGCAGAAATAATGATTTGATTTACTCTAATAAATTATAAATATCAACACCAAGAGAATTTTATGAATAAAGATGTAATGCCCATAGCAACCATTAAAACAAAAACAATGGCCTCCAGCATTGATTATGTTTTACATACCTACCGCAAATTCAAAGAAGAAAATTCATCTTCGCTTTATCCATGGGCCAATCGTTTTATTTGTGGATTTCCCATTCCTGATTTTCAAAGACAAATTGTTTGGACATTGCCCCAAATGGAAGCCTTCATTATGTCGGTATGGATTAAAAATCCAATCGGTACCTACATGATTAATGACAACGTAGAAATTGGTGATCATGTCGATGGTGCTTTCCCCCTGTATTGTGATGCACTCCTGGATGGCCAGCAGCGATTGACTGCATTGCAATATTACTTTGACAATAAAATTTCCATAAAAGGGACTGACGGCAAACGATATGTTTGGTCTGATCTGTCCATCGTTACCCAAAGACGTTTCAGGAATACAAGCTTCGGTCGTGAGTTCGTTAGTGTAAAAGATCTTGATGTTCTCAAGGAACTCTACAATTTACGGAATTTCACGGGTGTTGCGCACCAAGAACATGAACGAGCGGTGTAATGCAAAATTCATTACGTTTTATTAACTTCAACAGTTATGTTACTTCTGAAAACCCGTTCTACTTGAACCTGGCACAGACGGATGAAAAATCCGAAAACCCTTTGCATTACTCTCGATCTGGCTGGCTGAGTGAAAAGGGTTTGAAATCTGGTTTGAAGCAAATTTTCAAGTATTTTTGGTTTTCTGAAGAATTTAAATTTGCCAAACTGATCATGCGCTTAGATGACCATGGAGATTATATTATTGAACACCAAAATTCTCTTAGGACAATCCAAATGGAAAAAATACCCAAACATAAAGGCTTGATTGTCGCAAGAAAAACATATTTGGGATTCATATATTCAATTATTTCAGATTATCAAAAACCATTGGTTTGATTCTTATCATGCTGCCTACCGCCCCTTTAACCACAAAAGGTTACTGGGGAATTTTTTTCAATACAGGTAACTGACCGGTACGCCTTTGATCGTAAACGCATGATTTCCAACGTGATTATTGAAGATATTCCCTATGGAACACGAGATTTTTAACTCCTATCCCTTCAAAACAAAAAAATTTGTAGATATTTTGATTCGGCCTATTCTGTTTGCATTAACCTAAACAAGGATTGAATATGAATACGAGGCCCTTAGATTTTAAAGAAGTAAAGCCAGATTTTTCAAACGTAGTTACCCGTGATGGGGCAAAAATTCTTGAACTTCACCGTGTAAATACTAAAAACCCCAATGTCCAAATCATAGCAGTTGTGCAACTTTGCAATGAAGATAATAGAGTGTATCCATACAGCATGGATGGGAAGGTTTTTGGCACCACAAAAGAACACCCCTATGATCTTTTGATTAAGAATGAAGATCCCTTAGCAGAAAAACTAAAGCCTATAAATTGGAATCAATTGGCAGTTGATACGATATTCCAGGATGAAGCAGGATTAACAAAGT
>Ga0265293_10009009_pt1 | contig 14519 bp, 10 predicted proteins | sample Munlanlewell138R_FD_192505 | JGI IMG/M metagenome (GOLD analysis project Ga0265293, IMG submission 192505) | Leachate microbial communities from a municipal landfill in Southern Ontario, Canada - Leachate well 138R | ecosystem: Engineered > Solid waste > Landfill > Unclassified | place: Canada...
GAAGCTCAAGAGTGCCAATTTTATTTTGCTTTGAACTTCTCATGAATCTACATCTCCAATGATCAGTACAAAAAGTTTCAGGGAAACCGTCAGGATACACCTTAACACCCCTGTTAGTAATCATTTGCAGACAAAAGCCGGACTCCCTCACTACTGCATTCAATGAATTACCAAGTACATCTGGATTTCTGTCAGATTCTGTCCAATCAAGAAAAATATCAATTCCGTCAAGCTCTTTAATCGGCTTTTGATAAGGAGATAATTTTATTTGAATTGGTTTGAAATCATGATTGAATTTCACTTCTTTCAGTATAATTGGCTTCTGCCCTAATCTTTTAATCAGTTCATCAGCAAATTCTTGAGTACCCACTCTCATAATAGAAGTACTTTTCTTATAAATGTCCGGAGTATGGTAACCATCTTCAAGGGTTTTTAAAAGCGCATTTTGAACTAATTCGGCTTTGTCTGTCATCCCAAGGTGCATCAGCATCATGACGGCACCGTTGATTAATCCGCTGGGATTTGCCACACCTTTGCCGGCAATATCCGGAGCTGAACCGTGTATTGCCTCGAACATTGCAAAAGAATCCCCAATGTTTGAAGAACCTGCAAGACCTACCGAACCTGCCACTTCGGCAGCTATATCAGACAATATATCGCCGTACAAATTAAGAGTAACAATTACATCAAAATTCTCAGGATAATCCGCGATTCTTGCAGCACCAATATCAATTATATAGTGGTTACTTTCAATTTCTGGATATTCCTTGGCGATTTCGAGAAAAATTGTATGAAAAAGACCGTCAGTTTGCTTCATGATATTGTCTTTCGTCATGCAGGTAACTTTTTTTCTGCCTAAAGTTCGGGCATATTCGAAGGCATACCTGATAATTTTCTCGGTACCCGGTTTTGATATAAGTTTCAAACATTGAATAACTTCACCTGTTTGTCTATGCTCAATACCTGAATACAAGTCTTCTTCATTTTCTCGAATTATTATCAAATCCATGTTTGGGAAATTCGAGTGGATAACATTTGTATAAGCCAATGTAGGTCTGACACTGGCATATAATCCCATGGATGTTCGAATAGTAACATTCAAACTTTTATAACCTGTACCTTGAGGAGTTGTAATCGGTGACTTCAAGAATACCTTATTACGTCTCAGAATATCCCATGATTCGGAAGCAATTCCTGACTTGATGCCGTCAAGATATACTTTTTCACCAATTTCAATTACATCATAATTGAAATTACATTCGGCGGCATCCAAAATCCTGAGTGTTGCAGTCATAATTTCCGGACCAATTCCGTTTCCATAAGCTACAGTTATATTTTTGGGCATCAAATAACCTTTTTAATTCAAAAAAAAATAATTAAGCAAAGTTCTTCTTGAATATTTCTACCATATCAGTATTTTCCCAAGGAAATTCGGCTCTTCCAAAGTGACCATAAGCAGCAGTAGCTTTAAAAATTGGTCTTCTCAAGTTGAAGCGTTCAATAATACCAGCAGGTGATAAGTCAATATTATCGAGTAAAAATTTATCGAGAATTCTGTCGTTTACTTTTGATGTTCCGTGAGTGTTTACCAAGATTGAGACAGGTTGGGCTATGCCAATTGCGTAAGAAAGTTGGATAGTGCATTCTTTTGCTATTCCTGAAGCTACAATATTTTTTGCCAAATATCTTGCAGCGTAAGCAGCGGAACGATCAACTTTTGTCGAATCTTTACCTGAGAATGCACCACCGCCATGGGGTGCTCTTCCTCCATAAGTATCTACAATAATCTTACGACCTGTTAATCCTGTATCTCCGTGTGGTCCGCCAATAACAAAATTTCCTGTTGGATTTACATGGATTTTGGTTCTGTCATCAAGATACTCATTGGGGATTACTTTACCAACGACATTTTGTATTATATCTTCTTTAATTTTTTTCTGGCTGATATCCGGGTCATGTTGTGTGGAAATGACGACGGTATCCACTCTAAGAATTTCACCATTTTCAGCGTATTCGATTGTCACCTGTGACTTTGAATCAGGACGCAGATAATCCATAATACCGTCTTGACGTCTTAAATCAGCGAGTTTTTTAACAAGTTTATGAGCAAATGTGATAGTAGCCGGCATTAACTCTTCAGTTTCATCAATAGCATAACCGAACATCATGCCTTGATCACCGGCACCACCGGTATCCACGCCCATGGCAATATCGCTTGATTGCTGGTTTATGACATTTATGACAGCGGCAGAATCTGCATCGAATCTTAATCCGTTTTTGTCATATCCGATTTCTCTGATAACACCTCTTACAAGGCTCTGTAAATCAACATAAGTGTTGGTTTTGATTTCACCGCCAACAACAATCATACCGGTTGTAGCATAGCATTCGCAAGCTACTCGGCTTGCAGGGTCATCGGTCAGCATCGCATCTAAAACTGCATCTGAGACTTGATCGCAAATTTTATCGGGATGCCCTTCTGAGACCGATTCGGAAGTAAATAAATAAGAATTGTTACTCATTTTGTACATTAAAATATGATAAAACAATAGACAACTAAATTTCTGATATCTGACTCGAATCGCCAACATTTAATCTGTGGAAATGACCTTTCACTTCGGCATCATTTCCAACTATTGACTCTTCAAGCAAAGATTTTGTTACTCGTGCATTAAAACTAATTATACTGTTTCTGATTATACTGTCTTTGACTACCGCACCATCGGCAACAGAAGCATGTGGTCCGATTACAGAACGTTCAATTACAGCCGATTCTGAAATAAACACAGGGGGTATTACAATTGAATCATTTAAATTGACATGGCAGGGCTTTTGTTCAAGCAGGAATCTGTTTGTAGATAACAGAGTTTCAGGTTTTCCGCAGTCATACCAACCGTCAACCGGAAAGCTTGTAAATTCTGCACCACTGTCAATCATCATTTGCAGAGCATCCGTTAACTGATATTCTCCACGTGTTTTAATATCTTTATTAATTAAATTATTTAAGCACGAAACAAGCAACTCTGTATCTTGTATATGATATAGACCTACTATTGCCAATTTCGATATCGGCTCTTCCGGCTTCTCTATTAACTTTATGATTTTATTATTAGCTCCTTTGACTACGACTCCGAATCTTCTCGGGTCTTCTACGGCTTTTACTCCGAGCGAATTGGCTCCTGAATTAAGAGCAAGTCCCAAATCCACGTCAAATATTGTGTCACCCAGAATAATCATTAATGGTTCTTTACCATAGGTTTCCTTACCTACACTGATGGCATGTCCCAATCCAAGCATCTGTTCTTGAACAACAAAATCAAATTCTATCTCAGTATATCGTTGCTTGACATACTCTTCAACAAGCTTGCCCATATAGCCGGTAATAATGGTTGCTTTTCGGACATTTTGTTCAAGAAGTGTATCGAGGATATGACCAAGAATCGGTTTTCCGGCAACATTTAGTAGTACTTTGGGTAATGAATATGTATGTGGTCTAAGCCTTGTACCTACTCCGGCTACAGGTATTACTGCTCTCATTTAAAATCTCTTAAATATTTAATTTTATGATTTATTGAAAATAATAATTTACTCATCATGTTTAGTTCGATTAAATATGTAAGTTATTTTAATATAAGAGTATATTACCAATAAGGAATATACGGATTTCTTTTATTGAATTCTTATTTGTTTGCCAACCATCAATTTTGTCTCATTCAGGTTCTTATTCAAGTTTTTCAAAGAATTAATGGTCACACCAAATTTACCGGCAATTTCACTCAAAGTATCACCGCGTCTGATTTTATAATACTTGGGTGCATTCTTGACTTTTGATGGTTTTGCAGAGCTGCTTCCTTTGCTGTCAATAGAAACATAAACAGTCAAATTGGTATTGGCATATACTGTATTTCCCTTGATGTCATTGGGGTTCCACTTTCTCAATTCAGTCTCGGTAACACCGTATTTAGCTGCAATTGTTGAAATATTTTCACCTGACTTAACATTATGAATCAGCTTGTTATCGCTTGTTCTCGCAGTATTATTAACGGCAACATTCTCAGTAATTTTAATCTTCAAAACCTTACCCTTAGAAATCTTGTTTGAGTTTCTAATACCGTTTAGAGTCTTGATACTGTTCATGGAAACACCGTAGTCATCAGCTATTTGAGCAAGCGTTTCACCGCGTTTGACCTTATGCTTAACAATTTTATCTTTCTTTTCAAATTTTGTAATTTCCGGATTATTATCATTGTTAAGAGCCAATTCTACTGGAATAGGCTTTACCCAAAGAATCTGTCCATAATTCAAATTTTCTTTATCTGGAGTAATGTTATTCAGTCTTCTCAATTCACTGACTTCCATTTCGTATTTTTTTGCTATACTGTATAGTGATTCTCCTCTTTGAACAGTATGCTTGACACTTTCCCTCTGCACGATTTGTGCAGTATTGTCACTTGCTGTCTTAGCTTCTTCTTTCTGCTCTTCAGCAAGTTTATTCAAATATTTTCCACTGACCGGAATCAGAATTTCTGAGCCTCTTTTGAGTTTTGAACGAGTACTTCTCAGATTATTCACAGCGACGATGTCGGAAACCGGAACATCGTAAAGTTTAGCAATTTTTGTAAGAGTCTCGCGATATGCTACCTTATGATTAACAAATGGCATTTTTTCTTCGTCGGTCAGCATAGGATAATTGGCAGTAAATAATTCTTTAGTACCAATAGGCAACTTAAGCGGATACGGTGACATATCCGGCGGAGTACAGTCCTTGATAAGTTCGGTATTAAATAATTTCAAGGAATCAACCGATATGCCGGCTGCTTTTGCCAAAGCGGCAAGATTAACAGCTGAATCTATAGTCACAGTTTCATAGCGATATTCATCTTGGAATTCGAGGGAGTCTAAATTAAAGCCGTATGCGACAGGGTCCATTGCTATTCTGGCAGTTGCTATATATTGAGGTACATATCCTCGAGTTTCACGGGGGAGATTATCTCTTACTTCCCAATAATTAGGATTTTGTTTATTAGTCCTGCGTATGGAACGAGCAACACAACCTGCTCCGCAATTGTAAGCCGCCATTGCTAAGTACCAGTCACCGAATTCATTGTAAAGGTCACGCAAGTGTCTCATAGCTGCTCTTGTAGCTTTTTCCGGTTCCCTTCTTTCATCAATAAATGGAGATTTGACTTTGTTCAAGTTATACATTTCACCGGTAGCTCTCATGAACTGCCAAAGTCCCAATGCACTTGCCGATGAAATTATTGTCGGGTTTAACCCGCTTTCTATCATTGAAAGATAAATAATCTCCAATGGCATATTTTCTTCGCGAGCTATTCTCTTCATCATCGGAAACCAGCGGGAGCTCCTTTCAAGCCATCTGCTGAATATCTTTTTTCCCTGACCGCGTGTCAAAAACTGGATACTGCGTTCAACCGTGACATGGTCATCAAGTGGTATTAACAGTGTATCGGGAGCTTTAGGTAACTTAGGTAAATTGAGTGATACATCTTGTCCTTCTGCTGATTCTGTTTCTTTTGCAGCTATTTCTAAAGGTTCAATTACTTCAATCTCTTTGAATAAAAGCTCACGAATAATAAATATAGGTGAATTTTCATCTAAAAATTCTACGCTTTTGACATAATTTTCATAATCATCTATAATTGATTGTGCAAGGTCTGCAAATTCTTTACTTTCTTCGATTCCGGGAGTACCCGACATTTCATTTAATTTATCCAAAGCTGCATCAAAATACCTTGCTGCACGTGCTGTGTCACGTTTTTGTATTAAAATAAGCGCTTGGTAATATTTTTGTCGTGCCTGTTCAAGCTCATTGATGAATTCATCAGATTTAAATCTATTCTGAGGAATATTTAGGTCGTCTAAATCAGAATACTCATCAGAATATACTTTTGCTTTTTGAACCTGCTCCTCTTTCATCAAACGACGTTCACGAGGATCTGTATTCGGATATCCTTTCAACTGCGCCGATAAATCAGTCGAAAAGACAAATAACGTTAAGATTAATAACAGTAATTTTGGAAGTACTGCTATTGATATTTTTCTATTTTTCATCACAAACCTGAAATTTGGCACAATAGAATTTACAATATAATGGTTTCAAATTATTAAGACAAATCATTTTTTAATTTATTGATTATTTTTTGATTTTATTGTTAATTACAGCAAAAACAAACATTAAAGCTTGTAGTACGATAATCACTGCTCCACTCGGCAAATCGAGGTAATATGAAAGAATCAAGCCGGCAATAGAACTGCTTACACCCATAATTACAGCTATTGCAGTCATGTTTACAAATCTACCGCTCAATATTCTCGCAAAGGCACCCGGAATTACAATATAAGCTGTGATGAGTATAATGCCGACAATTTTTATAGCTAGTACGACTGTAACAGCAGTCATGAGCATCAATATATAGTCGTCGGCGATAACCCTTAATTTGTCTGCAGCGGCAAGCTCTCTGTCAAATGTTGCATATGCCCATCTGCCCCAATATGATTTGAAAGTCATTACAGTTGACAATGCAAGTAAAACTGACAAGTAAACATCTGTCATTGATACTGTAAGAATAGAGCCGAACAGATATGTATAAGCATCAGAGGTATAATCTGTTTTCAAAGCTAAAAATATTATACCGGCTGCAACAGAAATTGAGTATAAGATTCCTATTATTGAATCAGAAGATATTCTTGTATTTTCTCTTAAATATACTGTCAATAATGCAATTATTAATGTAAATGGAACAGCACTTATTAAAGGCTCAATACCCATAAGTAAACCTAAGGCAACTCCCCCGAATGCTGCATGAGCCAGACCTGAACCAATATAACTTATTCTTCTCTGAACAACAAAAACACTGTAATAGCTGGCAGTGAACCCTATCAGGATTCCTGCAAGTAAAGCACGTTGCATGAATGGATGAGAAAAAACTTCAAGCATCGGCATTTCCTTTTAGACCGAATTTGATTCCGTGGTCATGACCGAAGTGCGAAAATGTCTGTTGGAGATTTGCATCACTGAAAGCACTCGAAGATTTACCGAAAAATATTTGTGATTTATTCAGCAAAAGTGTATAATCAGTGTGATGATAGGCTGCCGACCAATCATGAGTAACCATAATTATCGTGGTTTTATGGATTTTATTATAATGTGCAATGATTGAATTGACACTTTTTTCACAAACTAAATCAATCCCTGTTGCAGGTTCATCGAGTAGGAGTACTGCTGGATTGGTTATGAGGCATCTGGCTAAATAGACTCTTTGTAGCTCACCGCCGGATAGACTATTCAGTTGACGATAGGCAAGACTGTCTGCTGATAATTGTTCCAGCATTTCCATCGCTTGTTTTTTACTTTCTTTTGAGAATGTACCCAACCATGTTTTTTTTAAACCACTTAGTACAAGTTCCAAAGCTATGGCTGGAAATGTCCTGTCCAGGGTTTTGATTTGTGGCACATAAGCAATTTTCCCTGAATTGTCATGGCTACTGTCTGGAAAAGCAACAGAGCCGGAATATTTTCCTGTCAATCCGAGGATAGTTTTAAGCAATGTAGTTTTTCCAGAACCGTTAGGTCCTACAATCGCAACATAGGCTCCGGCAGGTACTTCAAATGAAATATTTCTTAAAATATTTAAGCTGTCGAAGCTTACATTAAGATTTTCTATCCTTAATGCTACATCCATACTATTCAAGAGCTTTCCTGAAGATTTCTGCATTTTTAACCAGTAAATCTCTGTAGTTCTTCATGTTGTCCGAATCACCTACCGGATTAAGTTCATAAAGATTAACTCCGGCTTCCTGAGCAATCACTTCAGCATTCTTAGAATTCAACTGAGGTTCAGAGAATATTGCTTTAACACCGCTTTGTTTTATCTTGGCGATTAGTGTTGCAATGAATTTCGGTGAGGGTTCCTTGCCGGGACTTTCTTCGATTGCTCCCGCATAATAAAATCCGTAACGTTCGAGCATATAATTGAATGAGGGATGGTGTAAGAATACTTCCTGTCCTTCAACTTTCTCTAAAATTGTCTTTGTTTCACGGTGAATCTGCTCTAACTTAGTTGAAAATTTATCTGCGTTCTGTTGAAATTCCTCACTATATTCAGGTAATATTTCAGACAAAGTTTCAACTATTCGTGGCAGAATTTTATTTACTAATACAGGATCCAACCAAAAATGCGGATCAATTTCTTCCTTGTGTACGTGATGTTCTTCCGGACCTTCGGAATGATCATGCCCGCAGTCGAAATATATAATTTCATCTTCCGGCAGCATATCAATTAACTTGACCTTTACTTCAGACGGGAAATCGGTAACCCAACCGTCTAAGTTAGTGGCTACATAGAATAAAGCTGCTGCCGAAGAAGCTTTCTTGACATCACTCGGCTTGGGCATATATGTATGTGGTGAAGCTCCGGTGGGAACGATATAGTCTGTTTTAACATGTTCTCCGGTCAGTTCGCTGATAATTACAAATACAGGATAAGATGAAGTCATAATAAGGGGATTTTCCGGGTTGTCTTCATCGTTGCAGGACATTAAAGTAATCAATAACAGAAGGGAAATGTAAATCAACAAGGATTTCTTAAGCATCAGTCTTTAATCTCCCAATAAAGTTCTTTTCTGAGTTGAACTAACCAATCAGCATAAAGTTTGCGTTGTTTGTATTGTACTGCCATTGATTCAATTTCTTTATAGTCATCTTGAATATTAGCTTTATGCTCAGGAACAATTTTCTTGATAAAAACTAAATGATACGAAGGTTCTACGGGGTCATTTTTATAAGGGAGCGGTTCACTTAATCCTCCCTCACCTATTGAGTCCACCAAAGATTTGACATTTTCCGGTAAATCAGACAAAGGTAGCTTTCCAATAAAACCGCCGAAGCCTTTGGTTTCCTTATCATCTGAATATTCTTTAGCCATAGCTTCAAAGGATTCACCTTTGTTTATTCTATCTTTGATTTGTTTTAGTGTATTTATTGTCTCCCGGACATCTTTATCGGCTTGTTCAACCTTAAATAATATATGCTTTGTATTGATTGCATCAGGCTTCTTATCTAATGTCTGAATAATATGAAAGCCGAAAGGTGTTTCCACCGGCATGGATATTTCACCTGTAGATAAGTTGAAGGCAGCTTTTTCAAATTCGGGGAATAACTTACCTTTGTCAAACCATCCTAAATCACCGCCTGATGCTGCTGTCCCCGGGTCGGAACTGTATCGTTTTGCAAAATCCGAGAAACTTCCGCCGCTAAGTATAGAATCCCTGACCAACTTAGCCAAATCGTAGGCAGCCTTCTTCTGGTCAACACTCGGCTTTACCTTCTTGACAATATGATAGAGTTCAATTGAAGGAGGCAACTGAGGCATGGAATCCTTTTTACTGTTAAAAAATTCCTCTACTTCCTTCTGAGTTACCTTGATATCTGCGAACTTAGTCTGAGTTAAAGTCATAACTAATAAATTTTGTCTGACTTTTTCTTTTATATCATTTTTAATTCGAGGTAACGACATGCCATACACCTGCTCAACTCTTTTTTCGGAACCGAATCTCTGAATTTCGGATTGAAGGTGCATCTCCATTCTTTGATTGACCTCTTCTTCAGAAATCGTGACAGAATCCAATTTTGCCTTATTGACAAGTAGCAGATTGTCAATCATACTCTCAAGAATTTTCTTTTTTGCATTTTCATCGTTAACATCAATTGTCGGGTCATACTGAGTCATAAAATACAACTGACCGTCAACATCTGACTGCATGATAATTTCATCACCGACCACAGCAAGTACTCTGTCCAAGCTGGCACCCTCACGAGGCTCAGTTTGCAAGGCGTATGATGCCGAAAAACATAGAAGTAACAGTAAAGTTAAAGCAGATAACTTCATTTTATTTTTTCTCGCTTATTAACTTGTTTAATTCTTTTTCATGAATTTTTATAGGAAATTTCTTTTTAATAGAATCAATCCATTGTTTTGATAATTTACTTTGCAATATCTCCTGATATTGCGGGGAAAAATCAGGGATGGCTTCTTCAAATGTTTTAGGTCTCGGAGGGAAATAATCATTAACTTTAACGATTGAATAACCCGGTTCATTCTTGAAAGGCTCAAGAATTTGACCTTTTTTTGCACCCGTATCTTTTGCTCTTCTTGCAAGAGAATTAGTTTTTACATTTACATGACCCCAATGTCCTTTCTTTTCACGAAAGCCCGATCTTTGAGTTTCATTTGCAGCAATAATGTCGAAATCTTCACCTGCGACAATACGATTATAAACAGAATCTGCTGTATTTTTGTCCATGAAGTAAATTTCGGATACATCGTAAGCATCATCAGTGATATATTTTGATTTAGTAGAGTCGTAATATGTGCGAGCAAGAGCAGAATCAAATTTCATTTTGTCCCAGACTTCCATTGCTTCGACTTTGAAGAGCAAGATACCGTCACGAAATTCACTCATCAGAGCATCGAAATCAGGATAATCAACTTCAAGATTTTTTGTTGCTTCATCGAAGGCAACAGACTCTGCAAGTGAGTTGATAAGAGCGACTATACCTGAAGGATTAAGATTCGCTCCGCGTAGTTTCACATCTTCATTCATAATTTTTATCAGCTCGCTGACCTTGACTTGCTTTCCATTGATTTCGTAAATAACGTTATTTTTCACTCGATCGGCAACATCTGCATCCCAATTATCGGCTAAATTTGTAGCATTTGTATCGAGGAATGAAGTAAATTGGAAGAGTACATCTTCATATAGTTTGAATTTATATACTTTTTTCAATGAATCAAGTAATTCTTTCTGGTCATACTTGAAGTACAATCTCTTGTAAATCTTTCTTAAATCTTCAGATTCTTTATTGAAATCAGGCGATTTTGATGTTTCTCTGAGAATAATATGTGCTCCGAAACTGGTATGGACAATATCGGACATTTCACCGTTTTTTAGATTGAACAATGTTTCTTCGAATTCATTAACCAACGGAAAGTTAGTTCCTTCCATTCCTGTAGCTCTTGAATAGAATCCTCCCATATCGCCACCGTTAACGGCAGTTGTCAAATCATCGGAATTTGTTTTGGCTAGGCTTGCAAAATCACTTCCGCTTTTAAGGAGTTTTAAGATACTGTCTGCTTTATGATGAGCCTGAGCACTGTCTCTGTCTTCATTTACGGCTATGAGTATGTGGCGAGCTTTCACCAGTTCCCTTTTTGATTCATCAAGTACCTTGATGAGGAAGTATCCGTATTGTGTTTTTACCGGTTTCGGATATACCTGACCGGGCTTTGTTGAATATATTGCTTCTTCAATAGGTCGTTGAACCTTTCCTGATGTTATGTAATTTGGTATTACGCCACCATTTTTTCCTGTTTCATAATCATCTGAAAGGGTTTTTGCAATTTCTGCAAAATCCTCACCGTCCTTGACTCTATATAGAGAGCTCATGATTTTGCTGTATGCTTCGGTAGTATCAATCATATCTGCATTTTGTTTAATATTAGCAAGAATGACAGCTACTTGATATTCTTTCTTACGCATATCCAAAAATCTATTAACATTCTTCTCGGTTAACATTTTATCGTAATAAAAGGATTCAGCAAGAATTCTTCTGTTTTGTTCTATTTCTGCAAGAACAGAACTATCTTTCAAGAAACCTCTTTCAATGGCATCCATGACTTTAAGTCTGAAAGTGATGTATAAATCCAAGAAATCTTCGATACTGTCTTTAGACATTTTAAACAGATTATCTGTTGTTCTGCTCATATTTTTCTTGAATGCTCGTTCGAGTTCGGGAGCCGTTATTTTATAATTACCGATTTCTGCAACGACAGTTTCTGAACCGGCTTGCGCACTTTGTGAAAATGACTGCGCATTTATTGCCATAAATGATAATGCAACAAACGTGATAAAGTATTTCATTTTATCGGATAATCCATTGTAAAACATAAAATTCTCTAAATTGGGTAACCAAGACAAACACAAACTATACTTTTTTTTGCATATAAATTGGTTTGACGGATAGACGAACAACGATTAAAATTGTTAAGTAAGAAAACTTTCGGAAGCGTCACAAATATTGCCTGCACCGATGGTCAAGAACAAATCTCCTTCACGAAGGAATTCTTTAGAAAAGTCAATAACCCCTTGTACTGTTGGGATATAGTGTACTTTCGATTCTGATTTATTTTTCATTTCGTCATAAATCATCCTGCCGGAAACACCACTGATAGGTTTTTCTCTCGCCGGATAAATTTCTGTTATAATTACATGATCGGCATCATTGAATGAATTGGCAAAATCCTCCCACATAGCTTTCGTTCTTGTGAAGGTATGAGGCTGGAATGCGGCCACGATTCTCCTGTCGGACCATCCTGTACGTGCTGCCGATAGTGCGGCTTTTATCTCTGTAGGGTGATGAGCATAATCGTCAATAACCAGAATACCGTTAAATTCACCCTTAATATCAAATCGTCTATAGACTCCTTTGAAGTCTTCGAGAGCGGATTTGATAATATGGAAATCTATATTCATTTTTCTGGAAACCGATATAGTCGCCAAGGCATTTTTAAGATTATGAATTCCCGGAGTTTTTAGATTTATTCTACCAATCTTATTACCATATTCAGTGACATCTGCAGAGATTCCGGTACTGTTGGTTTCGATATTTAGAGCTGAGTAGTCGGCATCATCACTGATTCCAAATGTTACCGTCTGTTTGTTGATTCTTCCGGCTACAGCTCGCACTCCTGCATCATCAATACCTAAGGCGACAAGTCCGTAAAAAGGTACTTTTCCGGCAAATTCAGCGAAGGTGTCTTTAATATCTTCAAAATCACGATAAATATCAAGGTGTTCGAGCTCAATATTATTGATAACAGCTACTGTAGGTAGAAGTTGTAGAAATGAACGATCATACTCATCTGCTTCAACGATAGTCCAATTACCTTTACCGAGTCTTGAGTTTGTTCCGCCAAAATCAGCCAGTCTGCCACCGACGATTACCGTGGGGTCATAACCTGCTTTTATCAAAATCAGTCCAAACATTGAGGTTGTTGTAGTCTTGCCATGTGTTCCCGAGATTGCAATGCAGTAGTTCAATCTTGTTACTTCTGCAAGCATTTCTGCACGGCGTATGATAGGTATGCCGGACTCAAGTGCTTGCATGGTTTCGGGATTCTCTTCAGGATTAACGGCACTCGAATATACAATCACTTGTGCGTCGCCAATGTTTTCAAGCCTGTGTCCAAACATAATTTTAGCACCTTTGCCCAGTAAATAGTCAGTATTTGCAGATGGATTCAAATCTGAACCACTTACTTCAAATCCTTGATTTATCAGTATTTCGGCTATGGCACTCATTCCAATCCCGCCAATGCCTACAAAATGAATTCTCTTTACGCTTTTAAACATATAATATATTATTTATTTCTTTGTAAATTCTTTAATTGCTGATTTTATTTCTTCGGTATCATTTCCGATTATAAATGTTTTGAGTACGCTGTCTTTGTCGGAAGTAATTATAATTCTGGCTTCTGCACTTTTTGTAAATTTGAATCCGTTTTGTGATGAAACTCCAATACTAATTTGTTCGGTATTGTCAATAGGTATTACATCCTTGACGAGTGTTTTGTCCCATTCCTCATACATCATAACAAGAGTGGGAATAAAGTAAGTGTCTATTGCTTTGAATAAATCCTCGTCTTTCAAGTGTTCGTTTATATCAATATTTTGAGTAAATGAATTTGAAACAAAGATTAATGTCGGCTTACTTTGTAATTGTGATTGATATTTGGCATCATCAAAGTTTAGGAACATCATAGTCTTGAAATTCAATATTCTACGAGCGAATTCCATAAAAACAGAAGAAGACCAAGAATTATCCAAATAAGCCACTCCTCTGCCAAATTTATCGGCAACAATTGAAAAGTTGGGATTATTTGTCTTATACTTTGTATTTGCTATTGTCTTTTCATTTGCCTTGTCCAAATCAAGCGATGTTGCAATGAATTCTGATTGAATAAAACTCACAACAGAATCATTGGAAAAGATTGAATTTTCAGCTAATTTAGTTCTTCCGGAATATTTCTGCATAGGAAAAATCAATAATGGCTTGCTAACAGATATTGCTTTTTCAAGAGCTTCCTTATAATCCATCCAATTTACGTTTCCTTTTGACGGAAAAAAGAAGTTGACAAGTGCAACAGTGATGAAAATTACAAATGCGACACCTGTATATTTACTGTATGTATTTGATGTTTGCTGCATGTCTAATCCGAATTTATGTCTATATTAATACGGTTAAAATGTATTAAGCCCAATGTCAGAAATAGTGCCAAAGCTGCAAATCCCCATGCAGAGAACTCCCAAACCATGCCCCCTGAATTTCCAGCGGCAATAGCGGCTTCTCCGAACCCTGATGGGAAGAAGAAGTCGCTAATCAAGCTTCCGGCTGTGTTGTTTTGCAGCCATATTTGCAATACTCCACGTATCACAACATT
>Ga0265293_10009010_pt1 | contig 14516 bp, 16 predicted proteins | sample Munlanlewell138R_FD_192505 | JGI IMG/M metagenome (GOLD analysis project Ga0265293, IMG submission 192505) | Leachate microbial communities from a municipal landfill in Southern Ontario, Canada - Leachate well 138R | ecosystem: Engineered > Solid waste > Landfill > Unclassified | place: Canada...
GGTGGACGAGTCCGACAACTGGGCGTTGGTGGCCCTCCAGGGCCCGGGCGCGCCGCTGCTACTGAGCCGGCTGCTCGACGACGACCTGGGAACCATCAAGCGCAACGGCACGCTGGACGTGAACATCTCGGGCGTGCCGGCCCGCCTGAGCCGCACCGGTTACACGGGCGAGGACGGCTTCGAGATCTTCTGCCACCCCAACGACGCCGCGGCGCTGTGGCAGCTGCTGGTGAACGAGGGCGCGCAGCCGTGCGGTCTGGGCGCGCGCGACACGCTGCGACTCGAGGCCGGCTTCCCGCTGTTCGGCCACGAGCTCGATGAGAACAGCAACCCACTATGCACGCCGTTCGCGTGGGTCGTTAAAGACAAGGAGTTCTACGGCCGCCAGGCAATGTGGCAGCCGGAGTGCGGCCGGCGGCTGGTCGGCATGCGCCTACTGCAGCGCGGCATCCCACGCGAGGGGTACAAGGTGCTGGCCGACGATCAACAGGTGGGCGTGGTCACCTCCGGTGTGCTCTCTCCCCTCACGCGCGACGCTATAGCGTTCGCGTGGGTGCGCAGCGACCTCTGTGAGCCGGGCCAGGAGTTGGCCGTCGAGATCCGGGGCCAGTCGGTCGCGGCGCAGGTAGTGGACCTCCCCTTCAACAAGGCATGATGCTGCTACAACGCTCCGCCGAGGCGGCTGCATAAGGAGTAGTGAAGATGAACATCCCGCAAGACGTACTGTTCGACGAGTCCCACGAGTGGGTCAGGCGCGAGAGCGAAGACACCGTCACCGTAGGCATCAGTGACTACGCGCAAGATCAGCTCGGTGACGTGGTCTTCGTGGAGCTCCCCACTGCCGGCAGCGCCGTCACGAAAGGCGACCAGGTCGCGGTCATCGAATCGGTCAAGACCGCCTCAGACATCTACACCCCGGTCAGCGGCACCATCGTGGAGGTCAACGGCTCGCTGGAGGTCACCCCGGAGCAGATCAACGAGGCCCCGTACCAGGGTGGCTGGATCTTCCGCGTGAAGATGAGCGACCCCACGGAGCTCGACGCTCTGCTGGGAGGCGACGCCTACCAGGCCCTCACCGAAGGAGAGTAAGTGCATTACCTGCCGCACACGCCCGAGGACGTAGCTCGGGCGTTGAAACTCATCGGCGCGCCCTCGATCGACGCGCTCTTCGAAGACATCCCTGCAGAGCTGCGCGACCCGGACATGCAGGTCGCGCCCGGGCTGAGCGAAGCCGAGCTCATGGCGCACCTGCGCCAGCTGGCCGCGCGCAACGAAGACCGGGGCGCCGACTTCCTGGGCGGCGGCGTGCGCCGGCACTTCATGCCGAGCGTCACCAGCCACCTCGCCATGCAGAGCGAGTTCGTTACCGCTTACACGCCCTACCAGCCTGAGGTGGCGCAGGGAATCCTGCAGGCCACGTTCGAGTACCAGACCATGATGTCGGAGCTCACCGGCTTGCCGGTCAGTAACGCCTCCATGTACGACGGCGCTTCCGCCGTGGCCGAGGCTGCGCTCCTGGCGGTGCGTCAGACCGGCCGCGAGCAGGTGGTCGTGAGCCGTGGCGTGCACCCCGAAACGCGCGAGGTGCTGCAGACGTACCTCTCGCCCTTAGGGATAGAACTGACCACCATCGACCTCGACAGGCTCACCACGCCGGTGCCGGCCGAGGATGACCTCGCCGCGGCCGCCTGCGTCATCGCGCAGCAGCCCAACTACCTCGGGTACCTCGAACCCATGCAGCAACTGTCCGACGCCTCGCACGCCGCTGGCGCGCTGTTCGTGGCCGCGGTCGACCCGCTCAGCCTGGCGGTTCTCGCCGCGCCGGGCGACTACGGCGCCGACGTGGCGGTCGGCGACGGCCAAACTGTCGGCAACCCCGCCAACTTCGGCGGGCCCGCCTTCGGCTTCATGGTCGTCAAGGAGGCGCTGGTGCGCCAGTTCCCGGGGCGCGTGGTGGGGCAAACCACCGACGTCGACGGCAAACGTGCGTTCGTGCTGACCCTGCAGGCGCGTGAGCAGCACATCCGCCGCTCGAAGGCCAAGTCGAACATCTGCTCCAACCACCAGCTCACCGCGCTGATGGCCGCCATCAACCTCGCCGCGCTTGGGCCCCAGGGCCTGCGCGACCTGGCGGTCGGCTCCGTGCAGCGCGCTCACCAACTGGCCGACACACTGACCCAGGCTGGCTTCGAACCGCTAACCAGCGCGCGCTTCTTCAACGAGTTCGTGCTGCCCGTGGCCGTAGAGCCCGCCACGCTCCGCCGTGAGCTCGCGCGCCGCGGCGTGCAGGCAGGAGTTGCGGCCGGGCAGGAGTACGGCCTGGGCCACGCCGTCGTGCTGGCGGCCACCGAGAGCACCACCGACGCCGACATCCAGCAGCTGGTCAGCGGCCTGCGTTCGCTGGAGGCCGCCGCCATGGAGACCGCCGATGCCTGATCACACCTCCAACCAGAGCACAGCGGCCGACTTCCCCTTGATCTTCGAGCGTTCCCGCCCCGGGCGGCGCGCCGCCCACCCGCCCAAGGTCGGCGAGATCGATCTGGCCGCGCTTCTCGGTTCCGAGAACCTGCGGGCTGAGGCGCCGCGACTGCCTGAAGTGTCGGAGCTCGACCTGGTGCGGCACTACACCCAGCTCGCGCACCGCCAGATGAGCATCGACGCCAACTTCTACCCGCTCGGCAGCTGCACCATGAAGTACAACCCGAAGGTCAACGAGGAGGCCGCCAGGCTCTTCCAGGACCTTCACCCCTACCAGGCGCCCGAGTCCGCGCAGGGCGCCCTCGAGCTGCTCTACAACCTCCAGAGCGACCTGGCCGGCATAACCGGCATGGCTGGCGTGAGCCTGCAGCCGGCCGCCGGCGCTCACGCCGAGCTGGCGGGCGTGCTCATGATCCGCGCGTACCACGAGTCGCGCGGCGAAGGCGAGCAGCGGCGCCTGGTGCTGGTGCCCGACGCGGCGCACGGCACCAACCCGGCCACCGCCGCCATGGCGGGCTACGACGTCAAGGAGGTGCCAACCGGTCCCGACGGTGAGGTCGACGTGGCTGCCTTCAAGGCCGCCCTCTCCCCCGCCGTAGCAGCCGTTATGCTCACCAACCCCAACACCCTGGGGCTGTTCGAACGCAACATCACCGAGATCGCCAAGGCCGCGCATGCGGTCGGCGCCCAGCTGTACTACGACGGCGCCAACCTCAACGCCATCATGGGGCGCGCCCGGCCGGGAGACATGGGCTTCGACGTCGTGCACCTCAACCTGCACAAGACGTTCACCACGCCTCACGGCGGCGGCGGCCCCGGCACCGGACCTGTGGGAGTGAAGGCGCACCTGCTGCCGTTCCTGCCAGCTCCCGTGATTGCCAGGCGCGGCGAGGGTGAGGAGGCGGAGTTCTACCTAGAGTCCGACATGCCCCTCAGCATCGGGCGCATGCGCAGCTTCTACGGCAACTTCGGCAACCTCGTCCGCGCCTACACGTACATAAGGGCACTCGGCAGGGAGGGCCTGCGCGACGTCAGCGGCCACGCCGTCATGGCGGCCAACTACATGCGCGTGCGCTTCAAGGAGCTCGGCTTCAACGTGCCCTTCGACAGGGTCAACATGCACGAGTTCGTGGCGCAGCCGCCCGAGGGCCTAAAGACGCTCGACATCGCCAAGGCGCAGCTCGACTACGGCATGCACCCCGCCACCGTCTACTTCCCGCTCGTGGTCAAGGAAGCCATGATGGTGGAACCCACCGAGACCGAATCGCTGGAGACCCTCGACCTCTACATGGACGCACTGGCTGAGGTGCTCGAGCGCGCCGCCCACGACCCGGAGTACCTCCCCAACGCGCCTTACACCACCCCGGTCAGGCGCCTCGACGAGGTCAAGGCGGCGCGGCAGCCGGTGCTGCGCTTCGATTTCGCCGACGAGAGCTAGCTGCACCAGCTAACGGAAAACAGGCAACTAAGCGGCGCCCCCCGACTCCTGTCGAGGGGCGCCCAACTAGCTATGGTTTCGCCGTGAGTCGGCGGGACCTAACGGAACTCAGCTGCAGCTGTCGTCGGGGCCCTGCGGCGCCGCCCGGCCGTCGGTGCGGAACGAGTGACCGCAACCGCAGTTGCTGCTGGCGTTAGGGTTCTCGACGCTGAAGCCGCCGCCCATCATGTTCTCAACGTAGTCGAGGAGTGAACCGCGCAGCAGAGGCCAGCTGCGCTCGTCGACCACCAGCTGCACGCCCTGATCTTCGAACAGGCGATCGCCAGCCATGTAACGGTCCTCGATTGCCATGCCGTACTGGTAGCCGCTACAGCCGCCAGACTTGACGAACACGCGGATGGCGGCGTTGTGCTTACCGCTGTTGGCGATAAGCCCGGCGGCCTTCTCGGCGCCCGTGGCGGTGAAACCCATCTTCTCGGAGGCGTCAACCTGCGCCGCGTTGGCCAGGGCCTCGGACTGTGTACCCTCCTGCTGCATGGCCATACCTTATAGCACTAAGGCCCACCGGTGGGTAGCCCGAAAAGTAACGGCGCCCCATGTGGCGGGGCGCCGTTCGAACCTGGCGGGGGCAGCAGGACTTGAACCCGCGACCTACGGTTTTGGAGGACGATTCAGCGCGCCCCGACCTAAACGGGCTACTAGGGAAAGTCCGTGCTGGACGGCGCTCTATCCTGTTCCGTGCCCTGGCTCGCCCTGCTCTGCCCGGCCCATCGGTCGTACATCGGTCGTACCATCGGCCGTAGCGCCAGGCTCCTCTTTCGGCTTCTCCCCCAGGTCATCGAACGACACCGCCAGGCCATCCATCTGGCTCTCGAACACGTCAACGTAGAAGTCGAAGGTCGTGCTCGTGCGGGAGTGCCCAGCTCGCTTGCTCACCATCGCCGGGTCAATGCCCATGTTGATGAGGCGCGACAAGTGGTAATGCCGCAGGTCGTGAATGCGGATCTCCGGCACCTTCGCCGCGGCCAGCATGGCCTTGTAGTCCTTGCGGATGACGTCGAGGCGTATGGGCACGCCGGACTCGTGAGGGAACATCAGCGCACCATGCACCTTGACCTTGTCGAGGCCGTCCTCCATCTCGAACTCGCGCAACTCCAGTAGGCCGCGTTCCTGTAGCGTCTGCCTGTGCGCTACCAGCATGCCGTGCACGTCCGCGCCGAGGCGTATGCGGCGGATGCTGCGCTTCGTCTTCGGCGTGTCCAGCACGGGCTTACCCACGGTGCGCAGCGCTCGCCGAACCGTCAGGGTGTCACCTTCTAGGTCGTGCCACATGAGCCCGAGCGCTTCCCCTATCCGCATGCCGGTGCCGAGCACCAGCAGGAAGAGCGGACCGTGCTCGAATCGCTTGGCGGCCTGCACGAACCGGTAGGCATCTTGCGGTTCCCAGCGCCTCAGGTCCGCGCGGGGCGTGGCCGGCGCCTCGGTCACGGCCACCGGGTTACGGACTATGCGTTCCTCGAGTCGTGCGCGCTCCAGGGCGTTGTGCAGCACGCTCCGCGCCTTCCTGGCGACTGACGCGCTGGACTTGTTTGTGATGGTGCCGATCATGTGGTTCACATGCGCTGGCGTCAGGTCGCAGAGGCGCACGTTGCCGATGCTTGGGATGATGTGGTTCTTGATGTCGGCCTTGTACGTGTCGCGAGTGCGCTTCTTGATGTTCCGGCCTTCGACCCACGCTAATAGGTAGTCGCTTAGGCGCTCAGTGTCTGGCGCGATGCCGAGGTCGCCTTGAGCTCGAAGCGCCTTGAGGTCGGCTAGGGCTTCGGCTCTGGTCTTGCGGAGTGGCCCGTTGGGCCGGTTGCGTTTCCCGTCCGGCCCGGTGCCGAGGCTTATGACAGCCTGGTAGCGAATGTACTCGGTACCGTCACGCCGCTTCCGGATGCGCTTAGTGACGCTGCCCTCGTTACGGGCCCTCATCGGTTCCTCCTACAGCAGAGAGCGGGGGTGTTCGCGAGGGCCTAGGCCCTATGGATGCGGTCCGACATGTAGAACAGGCCGAGCAATGTGGTAACAACGAGATTAGCGGCTGCGAACAAGTAGACGAATAGCCCCAGCCAGCGGGCTGTCCATTCTAGCCACCAAGTGAAAGGAATTGCGGCAGCTATCTGAGGCGCAAGTAGGTTAGTGAATGCTCCGACGAAGTATAGGCCGATGCTGGCGAAGGCCAAGTAACCGAACATCATGCTGAGGAACTGGCGTCTCGTTAGGTTCCGTTGGATGAGTTCCCCTCTGCGCCTGTCTCTAAGAGTAGGCGGGTCCCCTTGCATGAGGTCATCCATTGCGGGGCGGTTGAATGTGGCCACGGCAGCAAGTGAAGCAATGTAGAAGCCCACCAGGATCTGCAGGATTCCTGTGAAGATGCTGAGGAGGCCATCAGGGCCCAATATCTTTAGGTCCCCTGGGAGGAAGGCTAGAAGCGCCGTAAAGGTGCCTGCAGCAATGTAGGGGTAGAACCAGTCGTATCTCCCCTTGTCATCATGTTGAATCCTCAAGTAGTCCAGTGGCCTTAACAGCCGCTTCGACATCGTTTCCCCCCCCCTCCTACTTTCCGCCTAAGGGTCTTAGCCTAGCCTCCTCCAAGATATCAGCCATGCGTGATCGGAGCTGTGGGCTGATCCAAGTTCTGGGAATAGAGTGCGGAGACGAGAGTTCAATCAGATCATGCTTTATGAGTAGCGCATCGGCCGGGCTGCTCTCGGCCAAGTCGATCTCGAGAGATGTAATCCGCTTGTCGTGCTTTACGCGTACATCCAGTGTTTGGGCGCTCTTGTCACGACCTCGTTTGACGATCTTGTTTATGACACGCATAGCTATGCGAGGTGTAGCTCCTTCACGAATCTTGAAGGTTAGTTCCTCTTTGGCGTCCTGAATCCACTTCTTTTCATCAAGCCCATCGCTTGCCAGTTGTGTCTTGACGAGCGAAACATCTCTGAGCACACCGGTTTGGAGTGCATTTCGGAGCGTCAGCGAGGGTCGCGGGTTGAGCCTGATTACTGGCCTGTTCTGCAACTCCTTACCGGTGGTTGGGCTCTCGTATGTAAGCCCGACCTGTGACGAGATGTCCTTCGCAACTGCAGTTAGGAGCCGCTCAATTCTAGTGCGCGATATGCCGGGCACTGTCTCAAGTAAGGCAAAGTGGCTACAGTTCCCGGGGCTAGACTCGTCTAGGCTTACGACAAGTTGCGCAGCGGCGGCGCCACCTTCATCCTCTTCTTTGCGTGCATATCGAACAGTGAAGTTCGTGAACTTACCGAATCCCGGGTCAGCTGCTCGATTGTCATAGGCCTGGAATAGGAACGTAACGTGGCGTCGCTTCTTGCTTAAGTAGACCCGAGTAGCTCCGAACGCCACGCTGTCGCGCTCCATCAGCATGTTTGCGGAACCGTCAATGATTCTCCGGCGTAGTTCCGGGAGGATCCGCTCAAGAGGAATAGAGTCTGCTTGAGTGTCCTTCGGGCGAAGTGTCAGCAAGCAGTGACTTACCCAGCGTTGATCTTGGCGCAGCAAAGTTGGCCCCCTCTAATGATTGACTTGTTATGCGCCATTTGCGCTCACGGTGTTCTTACCGGTTCGGATAGCGACTGCCGTCGTTCTCATAGCAGGAAGAAGATGATGATGGCCAGGAAGATGATTACGCCGAGGGTGATTAGGCAGCCGATGGCCATGACTTGCGCTTCCGGGTCGGGATCGGTGCCTTTTGGGGCTGAGCTGACTTTCTTGGAGTAGCTGAGCCCAGTGCCGGGCAACCCGACTGTGGCTCGCGTGCCGGTCTTGGTGTTTGTGCTGACGCCGTACCCGCGGCCGCCTACTCTCACGCCGACGCTTGTCTTGCCGACGTTCAGGGTGACGCCGCGCGCGATCTTCACCCGCTTACGGAAACGCATGCTGTTCCCCCTTTCGCAACAGAGCCCTCCATAGTGCAGCTCATTGCCTTTCTCTCAGTCTTGAGTACGCCGAGTTGATGGTCTTCATGCGCTCTTCGGCGAGCTGCTGGAACTCAGGCGCTAGGCGTGCCACCTTGTCGGGATGGTACTGGCGCGTTAGTTCCATGTAGGCGTTGCGGATGGTGCTGGAGTCGGAGCCTGGGCGAACTCCGAGGATGACGTGAGGGTCAGCGCTCGCCCATCGCGCATCCGCATTACCTGCGGCCCTCGGGCGTTCCTGCGATCGAGCGCGCCGGCGCCTGGCCTCAGTGGCGGCCGCTTCGGCTTCAGCGGCTGCCCTGGCGGCGGTAGCGGCTTCAGCGGCGCGCCTCCACTCGTTGACGATTCGTTCTTGCTCACGCCTAGCGGCGGCTACGTACTCTTTGGCGGCTTGCTGCTCTGCCCGCTCGGCTGCTTGCTTCCGCGCTTCGGCACGCTGCTCGGCTTCGCGCTTAAGGCGCTCCTGCAGCTCTTGCTGCGTCCTTATCGCACGCCGGCGTTCTTGCCATTGCGCGTAGGCGGCGTAGAGGAACAGCGCTGGAAGCCCAATCGCGAACATCCAGGCGAGGGTTGGGCTGATTATGCGGAGGATCGTGTAGATGATCACGAACCCGAAGAGCGCCATCACGAACCTTATGCAGCCCACGAGTGCTCCCTCAAGCCGCCACTTAACACTCCAGGCTGCTCCTGTTCATGGCCGGAATTACTTGCTGGCGGCGGTCTAGGAAGCGGATACTTGCTTTGCTCATCGCGGGGTTCTGGTTGGTAATCACGCTAAATGGTGAAGACTGGCCCGGCAGGAGCGCGGTGAGTTCCAAGTAAGTCCAGTCGGACGTAATGAACTGGCCGCTGGACGTGGTGTACTCGACAAGCACTCTGGCGTACTCGATGGTCCGATTGGTGTTGTTAGTGACTCGACCTTCAGCCGTTACATACCTGCTGCTGGACCTGCTCCAGCCCCAGTTCTCGATAATCAGCTCTACCCTGGCTTTTTGACGCTGGCACTCTTCTAACGCACGTCTATTCCGATCGGCTTCGGCTTGAGCGCGTTGTTGATGTTGCTCTTCAGCTGTAGTCCGCTCCACCCACACGCTTATTGCCTTGTTTTCATCTGCAGTGAACGTCCCGACGAACGGTTTGTACAGCTTGTAATCTAAGTAGGGTTCTGCGGGCGCGACTCTATATTCGTAGTTCCTATCTGCAGCGAGTTCAAGCGTAAGTGGCGTAGTGCCGCGTTGCCTCCCGTCGATGACCACGAAGGCTCCGATGGGGTCGCTTGTTATCTCAATTGTGACTTGGCGGCTGCCGCTACTTGCGGCGCTACTTGGTGCCTGGCCCCCAGGTTCTGATGTGCGTGGAATGAACTGACTAATGCTGATGGCGGCCAGCGCCAGCAGGACGATAGCCCAAGTGATTCTCTTCATCTGTTCCCCTCCCCCCACTTGCGTTACCGAATCTCGGTGAAGTCAACCTTCCCGTAGACGTGGCCGACGATCCTTACTTGGTCAGGCCGCCACGTTTCGTCAGCCTCGGGGTTGTCGCTCATGAACAGCCACTCGCCTTGAATCCTTTTCAGGCGCTTGACGGTCATTCCGTCACCGATGATCTCAAGTAGGAACACCAAGCCGCTCGCAGGCTTCGTTAGGCTCGTGTCGACGAGCACCCAATCGCCATCCTGGATTCCGCGGTCCTCGCCGATGGCCATGCTGTTGCCCTCAACCAAGTAGGCGCGCGTGTTATCGCCCCTTACGAGTTCTGGAATGACCGGAACCCCATAATCGGAGGGTGGCCCTCCGTTGGCTACCCCCACAAGTGGCACCATCACTAATCCCCCAACCAACCGAAGTCTGTTGTCTGTTGAAACCGTGATGCGGCCGGACGCTACCGGCACGCCGACTTTCTCCTCGAACTCCTCAGCCGTCCACTTCAGGAGCTTCGCGAGCGCCCGGAGTCTGGCTGGGGAGCTGGCGCCGATCGCGGCGCCGGTCTTATCGGATTCCCAGCGTGAGAGTGTCTGCTGCGAGAACTTCGCGTATAGGGCCGGGTTCTCGAGGCTGAGCGCCTCCGACTGCGCGGCGAGGTCAGGGCCGGTCACACCTAGTACGTCGCGGCGTTCGTAGATTGCTTCCCCGTACCTAGACATTAGCCATGTGGGGAGCGCCTGGGTGCGCGCTTGTGGGGAGGGAGTCGTGGTCATGAGCGCCGTCTCTCTTCACTCATTGGATGGTACCCGTCCGTGAGTAAAGGGTGCTCGGATACTAGTGGGTTGGTATTGACAGGATTCTTACCCGCGTACTAATATGCTGGTATGACTACGCAGGAGCTAGCCGAGATCCTTGCAGAAGAGATGAGTAAGCGCGACTGGAACGTAAGTCGACTAGCGAAAGAGGCGCGTCTCCCCTTCGAGACAACCCGCCGCGCAGTGCGTGCAATGGGGAATCTAACCCTTGAAACTACCACCAAACTGTTAGTAGCTGTTGATCGCGAACTCACCACCGTCGAGGTTCAGGCATGACTCTCGAGGAGCAAATCCGTGACTTGGTGGTCGGAGCAGTTGAGTCCGCCGTGGCGCAGGCCCGTGCAGTTGACTCTCCCCTACTCCTGAGCATCAAGGACGCGCAAGCCCGGACGGGCATCGCTCGTGACCGCCTCATTCAGGCGTTCCACGCGGGTGACATCGAGGGCATCTGGTCCGCCGGTTACGGCCGCGGGCAGATCCTCCTGAAGACCGCGTCCGTTGAGCAGTGGGTCAACAACCTCATCCTCTCTCAGACCAACAACCGACCGGCGAGCCCGAAAGCCCGCCGGTAAGCCTCTGCCCCGCCCTGCCAGGCGGGAGAAGAAAGGAATCAACGTGAGTATAGCCGAAAGCATCATCTGGTTCATAAGCGGCGTGTGGGAAGCGGCGTTCCCGTTCCTCCTCCTAGCTGCCGGAACCAGCGCCCTCGTCGCCGTGCATGACGGCATCGAGCGGTTCGTGGAGCGCGGGCTACGCCGTCGTCGCGCTCGCCTAGCTGGTGACCGCTCATGAGCCGCACTAAGCCCGTCACCATTGAGGACCTCCGCTGCGCCCTACAGGCAGTTCAGGAAGCCGAGCGCAGATGGGACGCCGCGCAAGCAGCGCTCGAGGCGGCAAACCACGAGCTGGGTCGCGCCACCGCCGCGCTTGAGGACGCCTTGCTGGCCTACCCCAACCCAGGCGCCCTCGTGATCGACGGGCACGTAATCACCAGCGACCCGCGCGACGGGCTCCGCATCACGCAGGCGGTGACCGCATGAAGCGCATCGAGCTGGTCAGCTTGCGCCTGGGGAACTTCAAGGGCGCCAAGGACTTCACTCTTGAACTGGCCGGCGACAGCGCCGCCGTGCGCGGCCGCAACGCCAGCGGCAAAACCACGCTCTTCGACGCCTTCACGTGGCTGCTGTTCGAGAAGGACAGTCACGGCCGCAAGGACTTTGACATCAAGACGCTCGTGAACGGTAAGGCCCTCAGTGGTGTCGAGCACGAGGTGGAGGGCGTCCTCCGCGTCGACGGTGAGGAGATCACCCTCAAGCGCGTGTACCAGGAAGTGTGGACGAAGAAGCGCGGCGCCGCGGTGGCTGAGCACACTGGCCACACCACAGACCACTACGTGAACGGCGTGCCCGTCACCAAAGGCGAGTACACGAGCAAGGTGGCGGGCATAGCTGACGAGGCCACCTGGCGGCTCCTGTCGGACCCGGGCGCGTTCCAGGCGCTGCACTGGACCGACCGCCGCAAGGTGCTGCTGGACGTGTGCGGCGACGTTAGCGACGCGGACGTGATCGCGTCCGACCCCGCCCTGGCGGACCTGCCGGAGATCCTCGGCGAGCACACACTCGACGACGCCCGCAAGATCACGCTCAAGGCGCGGGCGAAGGTCAACCAGGAGCTGGCCGAGTTGCCGGTGCGCATCAGCGAGGTGCAGCGCAACCAGCCGGAGACCCCGGAGCAGACCCGCAAGCAAGTGGAAGCGGGCCTGGCTGCCACACGCCAGGACCGCCAGGACGCCAGCGAGGCGCTGGCAGCGGCTAAGGCCGGCGCTGGTGACGTGACAGCGGAGCGCAAGCGCTTGCGTGAGGTTGAGGATGCCCTGAGTGACCTCGACCGGCAGGCGACTCGTGCAGCCACTGAGGCGCAGGACGCCGCGCAGGGCAAGGTACTGGCCGCCAAGCGGAGCCTGGAGGACGCCGACGAGCGCCGCGCCCGCTTCGAAGGCCAGGTGAAGGAGTTCCAGGCGGACCTGGAGAGCCTGGAGGGCCGCCTAGAGGGCCTGCGTGGTGAGTGGTCGACGGTGGCTGCTCGCAAGGTCGAAGCGGACATTGACGGCACCTGCCCCGCCTGCCAGCAGGCACTCCCCGCCGATCAGGTTGAGGCCGCGCACCGCACGGCCACCGCGGAGCTGAACGCCAAGAAGGCGAAGGAACTAGCGCGCATCAAGGCGGACGCGGCCGAGCTGACGAAACGCAAGGATGCTAAGGCCGCGGAGCTGGCCCTGACCGAAGGCAAGATCGAGTCTCTGACGCGGAGCCGTGAGGGTCTCGTGGCCGGCCTGGCGAAGGCCGAAGAAGAAGCCGCCCAGACCGCCACCACCAAGCCGAAGAAGGACCCGACGCAGGGCCCGGAGTACGCCAGGCTGGCTAAGGAACGCGACGAGCTCACGGAGCGCATCGAGCGACTGAGCAGTGGTGACGCTGCCGAGATCGAGCGCCTGACGGCCGAGCTGGGGCGACTCGACGACCTCGTGAGCGCCTTCGAGCGTGACCTCGCCGCCTACCAGCAACGCCAGGCCGGCGAGGCGCGCATCGAGGAGCTGAAGGGCCAGGAGCAGGAACTAGCCGCCAAGTTCGAGGAGCTCGAGCATCACCTGTTCCTGATGGATGAGTTCACCCGCCGCAAGGTCAGCATGCTCGAGGAGCGGGTAGCGGAGCACTTCCAGGTGGTCTCGTTCCGACTCTTCAAGCCCCTCATCAACGGCGGTATCGAGGAGGCGTGCGACACGACCGTGAACGGCGTGCCGTACGAGTCCGTGAACCACGCCGGCCAGATAGCCGCCGGGCTCGACATCATCCGCACCCTGCAGCGCCACCACGGCCTCTCGGCGCCCGTGTGGGTCGACCAGGCCGAGAGCATCCATGACATTCCCGAGACCGGCGCGCAGCAGATCGCGCTCGTCGTCAGCCCCAGTGACAAGCAGCTCCGCGTCGAGCTGCAGGAAGCAGCCGAGGTAGCAGCATGAGCAAGGAGATCACCAAGCCCGAGCAGGCGCTCGCTAAGCCGAAGCCGACCCTGAGCGAGCGGTTCCTGGCCGACGTGGAGAAGCAGTTCATGGCGCAGATGGGCCGCGGCGTGCAGCTCAACGCCCTCGAGCAGCGACTGGTGCAGCACATGTACCTCGCCGTCGACCAGGCGCTCAAGGCGGCGGAAGAGAAGCGCACCAAGGGCTGGACTGAGGCGAAGCTCGCCACCGCCAGCGAGGACCCGCGCGCGTTCACCTGGCACCACGTCGACCGTCAGAAGCTAGCGATGGACACCGTGCACCGCGTCTCGCTCGGCCTCGACGCCCTCGTGCCTGGCCACCTGTGGCCCATCGCGTACTTCAACAACGCCAAGGGCCTTTACGACATCGACCTGCGCATCGGGTATGTCGGTCGTGACTTCGTGACCCGCAAGTTCGCTGTCGACTCGCCCGTAGCCATCGTGTACGAGCTGGTGCACGCCACGGACACGTTCAAGGCCCTGCCGCGCTCAAGCACACGTGAGGTTGAGGGGTACGAGTTCGAGATCAACAACCCGTTCGACCGCGGCGCCATCGTGGGCGGCTTCGGGTACGTGGTGTACGACGACGCCCGCAAGAACCGCCTGTTCATCGTCACTCCACGCGACTTCGACCGCGCTAAGGCCGCAGCGAAGACCAACGACTTCTGGGGCAGCAACGAGCACGAGATGAAGCTCAAGACCATCTATCACCGCGTCACGTCGAAGCTGCCGCTCGACCCGGCGAAGGTGAACGCCGAGGCGCTGGCCATCGTCCTGGCGGACGATACCGACCCGGTGGACGTCGCTCACCGTGAGGTTGACGTGGCCGTGCAGCGCACGGCGAACAAGCAGCTGATGGACATCGCGCCGGAGCAGGTCATCCCTGAGCCCAAGCGCGTGCCGGCGGAGACAGTCGAGCCCGAGCTGGAGACTGTGCCGGCTGGTAACGGCAGCCTGTTCGAGGGCGAGACGATCGATGTGGATCCAGAGGCGCCGTTCTGATGATGCAGTTCGAGTCGTTCGCTAGCGGCAGCGCTGGCAACCTGTACCAGGTGACGGCTGAGGGCCACTACCCGCTTCTTATCGAGGCGGGGGTGGCCTACAAGGTGCTGCGGCGGGCTGTGGGCTTCAAGGTGACGCAGCTCGCCGCGTGCCTCGTGTCGCATGCGCATGGTGATCACAGTCGCAGCGTGCCGAACCTCCTGGCGGCCGGCGTGCAGTGCTTCATGGGCGAGGAGACGGCGGAGGCGCTGGGCGTGCGTGAGCACCACAACGTGCACGTCCTGAAGCCCGGCGTGGCGGTCGTGACGGGCAGCTGGACGGTGCTCCCCTTCGAGCT
>Ga0265293_10009011_pt1 | contig 14515 bp, 13 predicted proteins | sample Munlanlewell138R_FD_192505 | JGI IMG/M metagenome (GOLD analysis project Ga0265293, IMG submission 192505) | Leachate microbial communities from a municipal landfill in Southern Ontario, Canada - Leachate well 138R | ecosystem: Engineered > Solid waste > Landfill > Unclassified | place: Canada...
AGATATCGACAGCTTCGTGCCGCGCGATAGCATCGAATGGATCTGGTACGACAGGCCCCATTATCTGACGCCGAATGATGCCGTCGGCGAGGAAGCATTCGCCGTCATCCGCGAAGCCATGGCATCGACGCAGATGGTCGGGATTTCAAGGCTGGTAATGTATCGCCGGGAGCGGGCCGTCATGCTCGAGCCGCGCGACAAGGGCATTATCCTCTGGACTTTGCGTTATGGTGATGAGGTTCGCGACGAGAGCGACTACTTCGGCCATATCAAGGAAGGAAAGCCCGACCCAAAGCTGATGACACTGGTCACGAAACTAATCGATGAGCGCACCGGCCCCTGGGACCCCGGGATGGTGGACGATCCCGTCCAGGACAAACTGCTCGACATCATCGCCGCCAAGAAAAAGGGCAGGAAGCGCGTCGCTAAGGCCACGCCGACGTCAGGAGAGCCCGCCAGCAACGTCATCAATATCATGGACGCGCTGAAGAAGAGCATCGCGTCCGAGAGGAAGGGGCGTTCGCGATGAAGAACTTACCTCCAGACGGCCTTTCGGAGCCAGAGAGCGAGCTGTCACCCAAGGTTCATGCGTCGTTCGACAGCAAGGATAGGCTGATCCTTGCGCTTGCTGCGCTCTTGCGGGCGGAGCGGGAAACACGCGGAGCGCTCGAGGCTGCTCTCGAAGACGATAGCATCTCTCGCGAAACCCTTCTTGCCATGATCTCGGACCCGGTGCCGGTCATCACTCAGGACGACATCAACTTCGCTGAACGATTTGCATTGTCGCGGCATCTGCCGTTATCGAAGCTGGTATAGAAGCCGAACCGCGCCACCCTATGCCGCCTTCCTGCGCTTTGACAGTTTAGACGTCAGCGGTGCGGCCGCCGCACGGAAGCTCTCCCACGGATCGGATGTAAGCGCCGCCAGCCGGGTTGGCGTATTCTCCACGGTGAAATAGTCAGGTCCGATGCCCGGATTGAGTTCCTCCCACGCCAACGGCATGGAAACAGCAGCGCCGGGTCGGGCGCGTGTCGAGTAGGGCGCCACGGCGGTCATACCACGCTGATTGCGCAAATAGTCGATCAGGATCTTGCCGCGGCGCTTGGACTTGGTGATGGTCGACACATACTGGTCCGGGCTGTCGGAAGCCATGCTTTCCGCCATGGCCTTGGTGAACGCCTTCACTGCTGGCCAGTCGGCCTTCGGCGTGAGCGGCGCGACCACATGCAGCCCCTTTCCGCCCGAGGTTTTGACGAAAGCATTCAGGCCGGCATCCCTGAGGCGCTGCCGAACTTCCCCGGCGGCGGTAATTATGGTCTCCCACGCGACGCCATTGCCGGGGTCGAGATCCATGATGATCGTGTCGGGGTGTTCCCAGTCGGCAACTGTCGACCCCCATGGGTGGATTTCCAGCACGGCGGACTGCACCAGCCCCATCAGGCCGTCGAGATCGTTAATCGAAATCAGCGGTTCGTCGTCCTTGTCCTTCGGGTCGTTGACAAGCACGGTGTGCTTGTTGAGACCCTTCCACGCATGCTTCTGGAAGAACATTTGACCGGTGATGCCGCTCGGGCAGCGCAGCAATGCCAAAGGCCGGCCGACGATATAGGGCGCGATGTAGCGCCAGACTTCGGTGTAATAATCGGCGAGCCCCTCCTTGGTGACGCCTTCGTCAGGCCAATAGACACGATCCGGATGGGTCAGCGTGACAGTGCGCCGCTGGGCCTTCGGTGTCGTCGCCTTGTTCTTCGGGATTTCACGAACGATTTCAGTTGCAGCCTTGTCCTCGCGCAGGCCCCGAAACGACGCATGTCGGAGGTGCCCATCTGCGGTCCATGCCCTGAACTCAACCTCGGCCACGAGTTCGGGGCGAACATAGCGTGCCTGCCGCGCTTCTTCTGGGGTCAGCGTGCCGGCGAACGGGCTGGCAGTGATGCGCATGCGGTCGAGACGCTTGAACAGATCCCCGGCCACAGCGCCAGTAAAGCCGGTGCCGACGCGGCCGACATGTTCCAGCTTGCCACCGTCATAGACGCCTAGCACAAGCGAGCCGATCGCCTTGCGCGATGTCGAGGACGGCACATAGCCTGCAATGACGAATTCCTGGCGGGCCGAGCATTTGGATTTGGCCCAGGACTTGCTGCGCCCGGATCGATAAGGCGCATCCCTGACTTTGGAAATGACGCCTTCAAGGCTCAGCCGGCAGGCATGGCGTAGTACCAGACCGCCATTCTCATTGAAGTGGCTGCTGTAGCGGATCAGCCCCGGCTCAGAACCCACCAATTGCTCAAGCAGTGTTTTTCGTTCGATTAGGGGGGCGGCGCGCAGATCGTAGCCGTCGAGATACAGCAGGTCGAAGACATAGAAGACAAACCGATCAGACCGTCCCACACTGAGATCGGCCTGCAGGGCCGAGAAATCGGATGCTCCCGAACCGCTCTCGACAACCAGTTCGCCATCGATGATGGCCGTTCCGACAGGCAACCCCTGCAATGCGGCGACCACGTCTTTTCCGAACTTTTTGGTCCAGTCGAGACCACTGCGGGTCAGGAGCTTGATGCGGCCGGCTTCGATGCGAGCCTGAAGCCGATAGCCGTCAAACTTGATCTCGTGGATCCACCGATCCCCCGCCGGCGGCGCCGACATGAGCGTGGCAAGCGTCGGTTCGACAAAATCCGGTAATGAAGATTTCTTCGCCCCTTTGATCGCGGCGGGATCAGGCAGCACCACTGTGATCTCGCGCTCCGGTGCCTTCTCCGTCTTTGTCGGCTTTCGCGTGGTTTTCCTGGTGATCTTCCCGGTCTTCGACGACCAACCGGGCGCCTCGCCGGCAACCTCCCTGATGTCCCGACCCGTCTTCACCGATTCCGGGCGTTCCTCGAGGATGTCGGGATCGGCGGCTGTTCGGGCCGCATCATCCTCGCTCTTGATCAGCAGCCAGTTTTCCCGCTTCTCGGATGGCTTGCCCTGCATCCTGACCAGATGCCAATGTCCGGAAAGTTTGTCGCCCTTCAACTCGAACTCGATGTGACCTTTGGCATATCCCTTGTGGGCATCATGTACGGGGGTCCATGTGCCCCGATCCCAGATAATGACGGTGCCGCCGCCATACTCGCCCTTCGGGATCGTGCCTTCGAAGTCGTTATATTCGAGCGGGTGGTCCTCGACATGAACAGCCAGCCGCTTTTCGCCGGGGACAAGGCTGGGCCCCTTCGTCACCGCCCAGCTCTTCATCACCCCATCCAGTTCCAGCCGCAGATCATAGTGCAGCCGTCTGGCAGCATGCTTCTGGATGACGAAAGCGTTGCCGCTCTTCCTGCCTTTCCGGCCCCTTGGTTCGGCGGTCGACTTGAAGTTGCGTTTCTGCCGGTAGGTTTCGAGGGGCGCCATGCTCAGCTCGCTTTACGACGCGCCGGCGCAGCCTTTGCCTGTGTGGCCTTCGTTTTCGATTTCGCCGACGCGCGCTTGGCTGTTTTCTGGCCGGAAAGGCCGGCGCTTTCGCGTAGCGCAGCCATGAGGTCGACGACCTTCTCTTCCTTCGGTTCCTTGCGGACCTCGATCTTGCGCCCTTCGATCTTCGCCTTGACCACCTCGGCTAGGGCGGCGTCATAGCGATCGTCAAACTCCCTGGGATCGAATTTGCCGCGCTTGGTTTTGATGATGTGCTCGGCAAGCTCGAGCATTTCGCCCTTGAGCTTGAAGTCCGGGACGTCATTGAAAGCATCCTTCGCCGAGCGGACCTCGTAATCGAAATTGAGCGTGGTCGCGATGAGGCCTGTGCCGTGCACGCGGATCAGGACCGTGCGAACGCGGCGGAAGAGGACCGTCTGGGCGAGCGCGGCGACCTTCTTCTTGCGCATGCCCTCGCGGATCAGGATGTAAGCCTCTTCAGCATGCCTGTCGGCGGGCGCCAGATAGTAAGGCTTGTCGAAATAGACGTCATCGATGTCTCCACAGCCGATGAACGTCGAGACCGACAGGGTCTTGTCGCTGTCAGGAACCGCCGAGGCCACCTCTTCAGGATCGAGCATGATGTATTCGCCCGAGCCTACTTCATAGCCCTTGACCTGGTCCTCCCGGTCGACGGGCTTGCCCGTATCGCTGTCGATGAACTGGCGCCGCACACGGTTTCCGGTTGCGCGATTGAGGGTGTGGAAGGCGATCCGCTCGGAGGTCGAAGCGGCCGTATAGAGGGCAACCGGGCAACTGACCTCGGCAATTTTGAGAAAACCCTTCCAATTTGCTCTTGGCGCCACAACTGCCCCCCAACGCAATACTTGCGTCCGAAACGCCTGCACCGGCCTATTTGTTCCCCGGTCAGAATAACGGCAGCTGACTGTGTGGTTCTGTTCGGCGCTCGATCTTTTCAAGCCGCTCATATAGATGCTTTCGGCTAAGGACCTTGAACAAGCCTGTCGTTCACATCTCGATGGTCTCAGATTGACTCTCGGTCGGAATGAGAACAAAAAGAGAACAAAACAGCGAGAATCCACTGTGACAACCCTTGGAGTACCCCCCGCGCATGAGTACGCGCCCCGTCAACCCGGCCTTTTTGGCGCTGCGTGAGCGTATCGCGCAGCTGGAGGGGGATGGTGCGCGCACGCGGGAGGTTCTGCCCTTCGGCGTGCCAACACTGGATCGGAGGTTGCCCGGCGGTGGGCTTGCGCTTGGATGTCTGCATGAGGTCGCAGGTGGCGGAAATGGCGCCGTCGACGGTGCGGCAGCCGCCTGTTTCGTGGCCGGAATCGCGGCCCGCACATCGGGCAAGGTTCTATGGTGCGTGGCGCAGCAGGATTTGTTCGCACCGGGACTGGAACAGGCCGGTCTGGCGCCCGATCGCGTCATCCATGTTGAGGCCGGAGACGACAAATCTGTTCTGGCCTGCATGGAGGAAGGATTGCGGCATGGCGGTCTTGGCGCAGTAGTCGCCGATATCGCCCGCCTGCCGATGACCGCCTCGCGGCGGCTGCATCTGGCCGCCAAGGAGAGCGGGACCATAGGCATCGCGCTGCGGCGGTGGCGACGGCAGGCCGAGGCCAGCGATTTCGGACAGCCGACGGCGGCGATGACGCGGTGGCGCATCTCGGTGCTGCCATCGCGGCCCCTGCCGGTTCCGGGCGTCGGACGCGCGCGATGGCTCATAGAACTGATCCGCGCCCGCGCCGGGGAATCCCTCGATATAGAACTGGAGGCGTGCGATGGCTCGGGTCATCTCGGTCTTCCTGCCGACATGGCCGACAGACCGGCTGCGGCGGAAGACTGGCGACACAGCGCTGCCGGTTGAAGCGCCTCTGGTCCTCGTCGGACGCGACCGCAACAGGCGCATTATCACGGCGGCGGATTCTGCGGCCCAGGCACTCGGCCTGCGGGTCGGGATTCCTGTCACCAAGGCGCAGGCTCTCGTGCCGGGTCTCGCCATCGAACCGGCCGACCCCAAGGCCGACGCGGAGAGCCTGGAACGTCTCGCCCTCTGGGTCTTGCAGCGCTTCAGTCCGATCGTCGCGGTCGATCCACCGGATGGCATCGTCATCGAATCCACCGGCGCCGACCGTCTCCACGGCGGCGAAGCCGCCATGCTGGATGCGCTTATCGGGCGTCTGACCCTTTCGGGTGTGGCCGCCCGAGCCGCCGTCGCCGACACCTGGGGCGCCGCCCATGCGCTGGCGCGCTACCGGGCAGATCCGGTTCTGATCGGAGGTGCCGGCAATGGAGAGGCCCTGATTTCGCCATTGCCCCTTGAGGCACTTCGCCTCCCGGATTCGATCTCCGCCGGCCTGCGTGATCTCGGCTTTGCCGCGATCTCCGACCTGATCGCCCAGCCTCGCGCGCCACTCACGCGCAGGTTCGGTCCTGAACTCGGCCGCCGGCTCGATCAGGCGCTCGGCGCGGCCGCCGAGCCGATCACACCGGTGCGTCCCGAGGATATGATCGAAGCCAGGCGCAGCTTTGCTGAACCCATCGGGGCGGTCGAAACGATCGCGCGCTATATCGGGAAGCTCGTCGCCTCCCTCTGCGATACGTTGGAGCAACGTGGCCTTGGGGCGCGGCGCCTCGATCTGCTCTGTCACCGGGTCGACAACCGCATCGAGACGGTGCGCATCGGGCTTGCCCGTCCCGTGCGCGAGCCAAAACGACTGACCCGACTTCTTTGCGACAAGATAGAAATCATCGATCCCGGCCTCGGCATCGAGATCATGTCGCTCGCGGCCACCCTTGTCGAACCTTTGGAAGCGCGGCAAGCGACGACATCACTTATCGACACGCCGGAACCCGATCTTTCCGGGCTGATCGATGTCCTGGCGAACCGGGTCGGCGCGCGGGCAATCTATCGCTTTGCTCCCGTCGCCAGCGACGTCCCGGAACGATCCATCTGCCGCATTCCCGCACTTGCGGCGGAGACCGGCGCAGGCTGGCCGGATCATTGGCCCCGCCCATCGCGGCTGCTGATGCAGCCTGAGCCCATCGAGACCATGGCGCTTCTGCCCGATCATCCGCCAAACTGGATTTCCTGGCGCGGCGTAAGGCGGCGGGTGCGCCGGGCTGACGGACCTGAACGTGTCTTCGGCGAATGGTGGAAGCGCGATGCGGAACTGGCGGCGGTGCGCGACTACTTCCGCATCGAGGATGACGCCGGCGAACGCTTCTGGGTCTTTCGCGCCGGCGATGGCGAGGATGCCGCCACCGGCTCGCATCGCTGGTTCATGCACGGGATCTTCGGATGACGGACGCCTCGAGAAATGGGCCGCGCTATGCCGAATTGCAGGTGACGTCGCAGTATTCCTTCCTGCGCGGCGCCTCCTCGGCCGACGAGCTGTTTGCGACCGCCGCCCTCATGGGGATCGAGGCGCTCGCCGTAGTGGACCGAAATTCGGTCGCCGGGATCGTCCGCGCCCATGAGGCCGCCAAGGTCACCGGCGTCCGGCTGATCGTCGGCTGCCGCCTCGACTTGGCCTGCGGCATGTCGGTACTGGTCTATCCCACCGATCGGGATGCATGGTCGCGGCTGTGCCGCCTACTGACCCTCGGCAAGGGCCGCGCCGGAAAAGGGGGATGCCATCTGGAATGGGCTGATCTGGTCGCCTATGGCGAAGGCATGATCGCGGTCCTGGTGCCCGATCTGGCCGATGCGGTCTGCGCCCTGCGGCTGCGACGACTGCGTGACACCTTCGGGGATCGCGCCTATCTGGCGCTCACGCTGCGCCGCCGTCCCAACGATCAGATGCGGCTGTGGGAGCTGTCGATGCTGGCGCAACAGGCGCGAGTGCCGACCGTCGTGACCAATGACGTGCTGTTCCATGAACCGGGCCGCCGCATGTTACAGGACGTCGTGACGGCCATCCGCCACAACACTACGATCGACGCCCTCGGTCATCGGAGGGAACGCCATGCCGATCGATACCTGAAACCGCCCGCCGAGATGCACCGTCTGTTCGCGCGTTGGCCGGAAGCGCTGGCGCGCACAGTGGAGATCATGCGCCGCTGCACCTTCAGCCTTGACGAACTGCGATACCAATATCCCGAGGAACGTGACGATCCGGCCCTGACGCCGCAACAGACACTGGACAGACTAACCTGGGAGGGTGCGGCGACACGTTATCCCGAAGGCGTGTCTGACGAAGTGACGGCGGCGCTGCGCCACGAACTGGCCCTGATCGGCAAACTCGACTACGCGCCATATTTTTTGACCGTCAACAGCATCGTCCAGTTTGCCCGCTCGCGCGGCATTCTCTGTCAGGGACGCGGTTCGGCGGCGAACTCAGCCGTCTGCTATGTCCTCGGCATCACCGCCATCGATCCCGGCCGCAACGATCTGCTCTTCGAACGCTTCGTCAGTGAGGAACGCAGGGAGCCGCCCGACATCGATGTGGATTTCGAGCATGAACGCCGCGAAGAGGTCATCCAGTGGGTTTATGAGCATTATGGCCGGGACCATGCCGCGCTGACGGCCACCGTCATCCGCTATCGTTCCAAGGGCGCGCTGCGCGATGTCGGCAAGGCCATGGGCCTTCCTGAGGATCTGCTCCACACCCTTTCCGGCCAGCTCTGGGCCTGGTCGGAAACCGGCGTATCGGATCAGCAAATCCGTGAGTTGAACCTCAATCCGCAGGATCGCCGTCTGCGCCTGACCCTCGAACTGGCAGCGCAGCTTCGCGGCGCACCCCGGCATTTGTCGCAGCATCCGGGCGGCTTCGTCCTGACCCATGACCGGCTCGATGATCTCGTACCGATCGAACCCGCCGCCATGGTGGATCGCCAGATCATCGAATGGGACAAAGACGACATTGACGCCCTGCGCTTCATGAAGGTGGATGTCTTGGCTCTCGGGATGCTGACCTGCATGCGCAAGGGTCTCGATCTGATCGCCGAACACAAGGGGATCGCCGTCGATCTGGCGACCATCCCAGCCGAAGATCCACGCACCTACGCCATGATCCGTAAAGCAGACACCCTCGGGACGTTTCAGATCGAGTCTCGCGCGCAGATGTCGATGCTGCCCCGGCTGAAACCGCGGACCTATTACGATCTGGTGGTGCAGGTCGCCATCGTTCGACCGGGGCCGATCCAGGGCGACATGGTCCATCCCTATCTGCGTCGCCGCGAAGGGTTGGAAGAGGTTCACTACCCAACGCCAGAGCTGGAAAAGGTGCTCGGCAAAACCCTTGGAGTGCCGCTCTTTCAAGAGCAGGCCATGCGCGTGGCCATCGAGTGCGCGGGCTTCACTCCTGGCGAGGCCGACCTCCTGCGCAAGAGTATGGCCACTTTCAAATTCACCGGCGGCGTCTCGAAATTCCGCGACAAGCTGATTGAAGGCATGGTCGCCAATGGCTATGATCGGGAATTTGCCGAACGCACCTTCCGGCAACTGGAGGGCTTCGGCTCCTACGGCTTCCCCGAGAGCCACGCCGCCTCCTTTGCCTTGGTTGCCTATGCCTCCGCCTGGCTGAAATGCTGGCACCCCGATGCATTCTGCGCCGCTCTTCTGAACTCCCAACCCATGGGCTTTTACGCCCCTGCACAAATCGTCCGGGATGCCCGCGACCATGGTGTCGAGGTGCGTCCGATCTGCGTCAACGCTTCGCGATGGGATTGCACGCTGGAGCCGACAGACGACGAGACCCGCTTTGCGGTCCGCCTCGGTCTGTGCATGGTGAAGGGACTGGCCAACGCCCATGCCGCATCCATCGTCGCGGCCCGGGCCGATGAGCCATTTGCCTCGGTCGATGACCTCTGGCGCCGCTGCGGCGTGCCTGTCGCCGCCATGACCCGGATTGCCGAAGCCGACGGTTTTGGCCCGGCCTTCAGCCTTGCGCGCCGGGAGGCGCTCTGGGCAATCAAGGGATTGCGGGACGAGGAACTGCCGCTGTTCGCGGCTTCCTCAGAGCGCGAAGGCGGAACCGTCCCGGAGGTCAATGAGCCTGCGATCGCGTTGCGCCCCATGGCGACTGGACGCGAGGTGGTCGAAGACTATAGCCACACCGGCCTGTCGCTGCGCCGGCATCCGGTCTCCTTCCTGCGTGCAGATCTCGCGAGACGCCGGATCGTCACCTGTGCCGACGCCATGGGGAGGCGCGACGGACGATGGCTGGAAGCGGCCGGGATCGTACTTGTCCGCCAGCGTCCCGGCTCGGCAAAAGGCGTGATGTTCGTAACCGTCGAAGATGAAACCGGCACCGCCAATCTCGTCGTCTGGACCAAGGTGTTCGAGAAGTTTCGCCGTATCATCCTGTCCTCGGGCATGATCGCCGTGAACGGCCGCATCCAGCGCGAAGGCGAGGTTGTGCATCTCGTCGTGTACCGGATTACCGACCTGTCACGGGAACTGGCCAGTGTCGGCCAGCGTGACGGTGCTTTTCCCCTTCCGCATGGTCGTGGGGATGAATTCCACCACGGATCGTCCTCGCCAGATCCCCGCGGTCAACCGCCCAAGGTGTCGAGAACGCGCGATATGTATGTGCGCGACCTGCATATCGACGCCATCAGGGTCAGAACGCGGGATTTTAAGTGAAATCGGGACTGCCGGTATAATCAGATCAGCGGCGGCGCACCAAGCTTGACCGCATACGGTCACTAAATCATCGCCGTTGCTTCCGCCGACTCTATCCAAAGGCTTGGGGACGCCGTCCCCGAGCGCGGCGCAAGGGATCGCTGACGCTCGATCGGGACGGTTTCCCCGGCCTTCCTCCACTTCGTTCCTCCGTTACGTGCATGCCGGGTGATCCCCCTCCATCCCGATCGCTCTTGCACCTTTCACCCCCCGGTCTCGCCGACGGGCAAGGGTTCAGGAGCGCGCGCTTCGCGGCTCTGAACCCCAAACCGGAAGGATTCGAGACATGACCAACAGCACCCAAAACCCCCGCAATGTGATTTTCAATGGCGATTGCATTGACGTGATGCGATCGTTTGACCGGGCATCAGTGGATTTCATCCTGACCGACCCGCCCTATGTGACCAACTTCCGAGACCGACAGGGCCGCACCGTTGCCAACGACGATAACGGCCGCTGGCTTCGCCCGGCGTACAACCAGATGCACCGTGTTTTGAAGGACGGCGGCTTTTGCGTCAGCTTCTATGGATGGAACAAGGTCGATCTATTCATGGACGCATGGAAAGCGGCAGGCTTCCGCGTTGTCGGGCATCTTGTTTTCCGCAAGCGTTATGCGTCATCAACCCGCTTCTTTCGCTATCAGCACGAACAGGCTTATTTGCTGGCAAAGGGTAATCCGACCTTGCCTGCCCAGCCTATCCCTGACGTGCTGGACTTTCCTTACACAGGCAACCGGCTGCATCCTACGCAGAAACCCGTCGAAGCCCTGACGCCGCTTATCGAGGCGTTCACGAAGCCCGGCGATTTGGTGCTGGACCCGTTCAGCGGCAGCGGTTCGACCCTGGCGGCCGCGCAGCAGACTGGGCGTAACTGGACCGGCATCGAATTGGACAACGCCCACTATCACACCGCCAGACAGCGCCTCGCGGAGCTGCAACGCCACCGGGTGGCCGCATAACCACTTTGCGCCGACGCTCGTCGATGGGGCGGGCGCCATCATGACTCCATTTTACGAAAAGGATTTCACAATGCGCTGGATTGTTACGGTTGATCACCATGGCGGCTGCATGGGCTTGGGCGAGGATGCGAACGGCGTTCCGGCACGCGGAAACCCGGAGCAGGCCGCAGCCTTGCCGACGGATTTCAGGCTTCACCTCGCAAGCGGTGAAGTGCTGTTCGAGGGCCGTTGCGGTGACATTGATGCCGATTGGTGGCACGGTTTCGAGCCGCTGAATTACCTGTGGCATCCGTTCCGTTGCCGCCGCCTGTCATATCGCCGTGCAGGAACTCAAGACGCCTGGCACTGGCTTCGCCCATAAATTGCATGGCCGCAAGCCGCCGCCGCCGCCGCCGCCGTCCCAGCCGGGACGGCGGCTTTCGCGCGTTCATTCGGCATCGCGTTGGAAAAACACGCTCGCCGGGCGGCGCCCGGCTCGCAGGACAATGCAGGCATTGTCGGAAACCATTTCGGCACTGATCGGGTTACGCGGACCAGTTATCTCACAACGAGGGCTACCCCTGTGGGCGAACGTTCCGAATGATCTTTATGCGGGCAGCGCTTGCGCGCCCGACATAGGAGGAAACGCCGTGCTCAGCATCGATTGGCGTACTCCGGCGGCTTACAGGCACACCAGGAATTTGCCCGCCGCCGGTTTCGCCTGGGAATACCTTCGCCGCAACAACGAATACCGCCAGGAATACAGGGCGCTGGCGGCAAGTAAGCAGCCGGATTCCGAACATCTGGAGGCGTTCGTCGAGCGTTGGGGTGTGCGATTTCCCCAGCGATCCCGACAGGCTGCCTGAACAGAAGACCATCATATGGTCGCCAAAACTCCAGCCACAAGCAGTAAGGTTGTCGTCGATTGAGGCCGATACTGGTCACGACTGCCCTTTGTTCACGCTGACAAATCTTGATGGTCTGGAGCTTCGCCGAGCGGCTGACGGCTGGCACGGCATATGGCGCGTCGATGGAATAATGCACCAATTCTGGTTGCCCGATGCCGCACCAGACACATCAGCCCGCTATGCAGTGACTTTGCCGCTGGACAGCTTTCTGGAATTGCGTGTCCACGCGACAAGGAGACTGTGGCGCTCCCTGACACGTCGCCCGCCAGGGCCGGCCATCGGCACGCTCCCAGACCAATTGCGTGAATGGCACATCCTTTCCTTGCGCGCGCTCGACGCGAAACTGCGCGGCGAAAGCTATCGCGCCATTGCCGAAGTCCTGCTCGGATTTCGCGGGACGAAAGAAGATTTTGAGAACGACCCGCGCAAGAACAAGGCGCGCCGGCTGGTCAAGCATGGCATCAGGATGATGCGCGGCGGTTATCGTCTACTTCTCCATTACCCGGTTAAATCGGGCAAGTCCTAACACGTTGATCCCAGCATCAAGCTTTGTTTGCGGCTGCTTGCTCCAGAATCCGTTTATAGCCTTCACGCGAAAGCCATTGGGCGCGTTCCAGGTGGCTTTGCCAGCAGCGGTAGGTTCGCAGTTCTTCGCCGATCGGATCTCGGTGGAGCACAATCTGCGCCACTTCCTTCCAGTCCGCATCTTCGGCCTTGGCATCAAGCAGCCGAAGGTAGGTCACAAAATGCTGCTCGTCATAGGACGTGATCTGATCGCCGGTCGGAGCGACGTCATCGACATCGGGATCGAGTTCAGTGGGTGTTTTCATGTCACTCCCCATCCGAAGAAGAGCCTTGCTTGCGGTGCGCCCCCGCAACTGGCCCCTTTGACCTGGTGATCGGGGAGTTAGTAACCGTGTTGGACGGCCCCATGGCCTTTAGACGGGTAGCCCTGGACATACGCCATGGGCTCCCCGACCATAGGGTCAAGGAGTTTGGTGTCGTCACGGCCGACACCAACCGCCAACAGGGGTTACTAAGCCCCGGAACAGTGCGTCTGCTCCATCGGCATTCATAGCTGAACCACACAGGATTGTCTTCGACAATTCGATGGGGCGGCGATCTCGCCTCTGAAATCTCACGTCTTTTTCCGTGCCGGCTCCGTCTTCCAGGGGGTGCCGCCAGCGTATGGTCGCAAATGCGGCACGCTACACGCCGCCGGCGCCTCGCCATGGTTCGCCACAGTCCGCCGTCCCCGCGACGGACTGTCTGTCTGACCAACCGGAGGCGATCCCATGACCCACGGCCGCAAAGCCGACCTGCCGCCGCGCCTGCTTCGGACCCAGGAAGCTGCACGCTTCCTCGGCATTTCGCTGCGCACCCTTGAGAAACACCGGACCTATGGAACTGGCCCCGTCTATCGAAAGATCGGTGGCCGCGTCCTTTACACCCTGCACGACCTTGAGGCCTGGAGCGCAGTTGGCTCACGCAAATCCACGCGTGACGAAAATGCCGGCACGGTCTTTCCGGCACGCCCGCTCACCCCTGCCGAGAGGGGTGATCTTTGAATGCTGCGTACCGACGATCATAAACCGTCGAGGCGCGATGCTGTCAGCGAGCGCAGCCACCTCGATCCATTCATCGTAGCGACCGGAGACGCCGCTCCGCGCGATCAGCGCGACCTGATGGAGCGCCCCTTTTTCTCCCTCGCCAAATCCCGGCGTATCAAACCCATTCTCTACAAGGCCGCCGATGTGGAGGTGCAGGTGCTCGCCATGCCCGAGCACGGCATGGCGACCATCTGGGATGCCGATGTTCTGATCTGGGCCGCGTCCCAGATCGTCGCGGCAGAGAACGCCGGTTTTCCTACCTCGCGCTTCTTTCGTTTCATGCCCTATCAGCTCCTGCGCGCGGTCGGCCGGTCCACCGGCAACAGGGATTATCTGCTGCTGAAGGCCGCACTTGCGCGGCTGCAATCGACGGTCATTGCCACCAGCATTCGCAACGGCGCGCATTGGCGGCGGCGGCAATTCTCATGGATTAACGAATGGGAAGAGATGACGACGCGCAAGGGTCACGTCGAGGGCATGGAGTTCGTCCTGCCCGAGTGGTTCTATCAAAGTGTCGTCGATCGCTCGCTGGTTCTGGCCATCGACCCCGCCTATTTCCAACTCAGGGGCGGCATCGAGCGCTGGCTCTATCGCGTTGTCCGCAAGCATGCCGGACATCAGCCCGAGGGCTGGGCATTCGAGTTTTCTCACCTGCACCATAAATCCGGCAGTCTCTCACGGCCGTCCGACTTCGCGCTTGATCTGCGCCGGATTGCAGTCCGCCAAACGCTGCCTGGATACCGGCTCCAGATCGAGTGGCAGGACGGGCGAGAACTGCTGCGCTTTCTCCCTGAAAATCTATCCACAGGCACTGTGGATAACCCTGTGGACGCAATCGGGACATCGGGCGCACGCAGTATCGGGACATCAGGCGCAAATCGCCGCCGACACTCTATAGAAGACTCTAACAATAAAACTAACTCTTCTTCTTTGACGCGCGCGCATCCGAGCCATGGTGCCGGTGCCACCTGCCGAGGTGCGCCATGATGCGCGCTCTCGATCTTTTCAGTGCAGC
>Ga0265293_10009012_pt1 | contig 14515 bp, 16 predicted proteins | sample Munlanlewell138R_FD_192505 | JGI IMG/M metagenome (GOLD analysis project Ga0265293, IMG submission 192505) | Leachate microbial communities from a municipal landfill in Southern Ontario, Canada - Leachate well 138R | ecosystem: Engineered > Solid waste > Landfill > Unclassified | place: Canada...
TAACGCACTTCTCGGACCGTGGCAGCCAGGCGCAGCAGAGCGCGGGGAGCCTGCCGCACCTGATCCGCACGCAGGGCTACACGCTGCCAGCCCCCGGCGCGTACGGGGTCTTGGCGCGGCGCTTGAGCGCACAGCCCGCAGACCTGGTGCACGCCCAGTTGCCAGTGAGCCCGCTCGATTTCTTACTGCCCCGTCTGACGCGCAAACTCCGGATTCCCCTGATCGGCACCTTCCATCACGGCTGGGACTACCGACCGACCAAGTTCGGTCTGGTCGGTCAGGCCGTAGCCCGCGCTTACGCCCCGGCGCTGGCGCGCTACGACCGGGTCATAGTTTTCGGGCCCCGGTTACAGCGCGAGTTCACCAAGCTCGGAGTGGCCGAGGAGCGGCTGGCAGTGGTGCCGAACGGGGTAGACGTACAGGAGTACCGTCCCGGCGCGAGCGAGTACAGGCTTGCGGACAAGCTCAGGGTCACGTATATGGGCCGCATGTCGCCCGACAAGAACGTGCAGGAGCTGGTGGAAACGTTCGTGGCGGCCGCGCGCCCTGAGCTCGTACTCACCCTGGTTGGCGCCGGCCCGCTGTACGCAGGGTTGCACGCCCGCTACGGGCAGCATCCCGGCCTTCAGTTCGTGGGTTTCGTGGCGGACGCTGAGGAACGTAAGAGCATCTGGCGCGGCACGGACGTGGTGGTGCTCCCCAGCCCCATCGAGGGCCTGAGCCTAAGCCTGCTGGAGGGCATGGCCAGCGGCTGCATGCCTGTAGCCACCGACGTAGGCGAGCACGAAAGCGTGCTGCAGGGCGTGGGCCTGACCATGGATCCGCGCACGGTGAAGACGGATCTGGCAGCTGCCTGGCAGCACTTGGCTGCCGGCAGGCAGGGCGTGGCCGCCGCCGGCCGGGCAGCGCGCGAGCATGTGGTGAAGCACTTCTCAGCCGAGCTGCACTGGCAGCGCCTTCGCGCCGTGTACGACTCCGTGGTCGAGCAGCGCCCCGTAGGTGGCGCCTAGGCGCCACCGCTCTCGTCCGCTGCGGGCGACAGCTGATCGGTCGCCGCTTTGGCCGCCGCCTGCTTCACGATCAGGTAACCGCCCAGCAGCGGACCGAGCACGAACAGGGAGTAGAAGGTGAGCAGGCGCCACACGAACACGGCGACCGGGCCCGCCTCACCGCTGCCCCTCCCTACCAGGAACCAGCTCAGCACTATCTCCAGGAAGCCGCTGGCGCCCGGGGTAGGTATAAACGTGCTCATGACCGTCACTACCGTCTGGCCCGTCAGCGCCAACCAAACGTCTATCCGCACGCCCAGCCCCGCCAGCAGGAAGTAGAGCACCATGAAGTACGCCGTCCAGGCGAGGGCGGTGAGGAGCTGGATGACGCCGTGCTGCCAGAGTGGCGCAGCGGCTAGCGTCTGGCTACTGGCGATGAAGCCGTCCGCGAAGCGGAGCGCCTTGCGGCGGAAGCGGAGCAGGGGACCGCGCATGAGCCAGCTCAGGATGGGCCGTAGCCACGCCACGCGGAAGAGCAGCACGTAGGCCAGGGCCAAAGTCAGCACTATGGTCACCACACCCAGGGAGGCCCATAAGGGCGTCCGCGGGTAGGCGCCCATGCCGTACAGGGTGATGAGCGAGAGCGGCATGGCCCACGCATGGAAGGTGGTATCCGCCGCCAGCGTGGCTATGGCGGCGGCCCAGGCTTTCGCTTGGCTCATGCCCTGGAGCCCCAGCGTGAGCGCCAAGCCGGGCATGCTACCGCTGCCACCGGGGGTGACCGCGGCCGAGAACATGCCGAGCACGTGCGCCCTAACCGCGTGCGGCAGTTTGACCTTGAAGCCAAGTAGGCGCGAGATGAACTGCAGCCGCGTGGCCGACAGCACGAACGACGCCAGCAGCGCCAGCGCCGCGAGCAGCAGGTAGGTGGGGTCGAGCTCCCCCAGTTTCAGTAGCGCGCGGGGTCCGCCCACGCTGTAGAGCGCGAAAGCCATGCCCAGCGCGGACAGCGCTGTGGAGATGAGGAGCGCGTTGAGGACGGGGCGTTTCATGCGCCCATCTGGGAAGCGGCCGGGCGCTCCACTGAGTGCAGTGCGGAACGCTTGCGGGTCATCTGGGTCGTCCTGCTCATCCGGGTCATCCGGGTTGACGCGCCTTCTCGGTCACGCTGCCGGCCAGTGACTTGGCGGTAGTGGCTTCGAAGCTGGCTGCCGCGGGCGCGCCTCCAGGTGAGGGTGGGGGAGTTTCGCCGCGCGCTACGGCGCTGATGTAAGCGGCCACCCGGGCGCTCATGCCCCCGAAATCGAGCGCTTGGGCGGTCTCTGCCGCCGCGCGGCGCCTATCGGGATTCCGCCACGCTTCCAACTGAGCTGTGAGCGCTCCTAGGCTGGGCGCGTAGCCGCCCAAGCCGCGGGTCTGCAGGAACCGCACCACGCGCTCCTCGTTCAGACCCGCGTAGGACGTCGCCAGCACTGGACGCCCCACCGCCAGCGCCTCCATGGTGCTGGCCGGCCCTGCCTTGCCCACCACCAGGTCGGTGGCGGCCAGGTAGGCGGGCATCTCGTCCGTGAAGCCAACCGCGTGGAACCGCGGGTAACTCCCACCTAACCGCTCGAACTCAGCCTTCAGCGCCGCGTTGCGCCCGGCCACCGCCACCACCTGCACGTCCAGGCGCGCCAGCGTCTCCGCTAGCTGTACCGCCTCGCCAGCCAAGCCCTCAGCGCCCAGGCTGAGCAGGCACGTGAAGCCGTCGTCCAGCCCGAACTGAGAACGGGCAGTGAGCTGGTCGGGCGGTTCGAGGAAAGCTCGCCTCACCGGGTAGCCCACCACGGCCACGTGCGATTCGGGAACACCGAGCCGCACGAGGTCCTCCTTGGCGGCCGCCGAAGGCGCCACGACCCACTCGGCCTTAGGCTCCGCCCACAATGCGCTGGCGTCGAACGGTTCGGTGGCGAACACCAGCACGCGGGTGCGCATGCCGTGCTTGGTGCGCGCCAGGGTCAGTGCCGTGGCGAGCCAACCATGGTTGGCGACCACAAGGTCGGGCCCTAGTTCGTCGAGCCGTTGCTGGGCCGCCCTAGCGAAGTCGTTGAGGAGGGAGTTCTGAGCTGCCCGCGTGAGGCCCGGCGCCGCGTCCATCACGCGCTGCCCCAAGCGCACCAAGCGGGGCCTCTTGAGCATCTCGCGCCAGCTCTCCTTGTGGCGCCGGTCGAGCGCCTCGAAGCCGAACTCGGCCATGACGTCGGCCACGCGCGTGGTCACGCCGTCCGGATGCAGCCGCTGCAGCTCCTCGGCCATGGCGTTGGCCGTGGCCACGTGACCGCCGCCCGCTGCGATGGTGGCGAAGAACACCGACATCATGTCAGGCACCTGGGGCGGGTGAGAACCTGCCCGCTCACCCTTCCGCCCGCCTGCTGGCCAGCGCGGCGTAATGCTCGGCGGTTATGCGCAGCGCGGCGCGCCAGCTGTCCTTCGGTTGGAAGCCGAGTTCCTCGCGTGCGTGCTGGGTGCTGAAGTGCACGTCGCGCGACATGAGGCCGGCGCGGTAGCGCGTTATGGGCGGCTCCACATGCGGGAAGAACGCGCTCCAGGTGGCCTCCACGCCGCTCGCCACCGCCGCCGTGGGGCGGCCCGGCAGGCTCAGTTGCGGCGGCCGCTTGCCCAAGTAGCGGCTCAACTCGGAGAAGAGCTCGCGCCAGGTGGGCATGCCCTCGTCGGCCAGTACGTAGACCTGACCCGCCGCCTCCGGGCGGTGCGCGGCCAGCCGCACACCGGCCGCGAAGTTGGGCGCGTAAGCGGTGTTAAGTACCGCCTCACCGCCCCGCACGAGCGGCAGGGTGCCGCGCTCTATGGCGTGCAGGACGCGTTCGAACGTCACATCGTTCTGCCCGAAGGGCCACAGGCCCGGCCGCACCACCACGGGCTCGAGGCGGCGTTCCGCCATGAGCAGGTCCTCCGCCAGGATCTTCGAGTAGGCGTAGGGGCTGTCGACGTTGTTGCGGGGCAGGGCGCGGGTGTCGGCGTCGCGGAAGCCCGTGTAGCGGTGCACCGCCACGCTGGAGATGAACACGAAACGCCCGGAGCCGGCGGCTATGGACTCGTTCAGGAGCGTCCTGGTGCCTTCCACGTTCGTCTTCTCGAACGCCTCCCAGGGGCCCCAGTCGGCTACCCTGGCGGCGGCGTGCACGACCACGTCCACACCGTCGCAGGCGCCGCTGAGGTCAGCGCGTTCCGTCAGGTCGGCGCGCACCACCTCGAGGTTCGGGTCGTCCAGCTGGTGGCGCAGGTTATGCGTCTCGCCCCAGGGCGTAACGAGCGCCCTCACGCGGTCGCCGCTCTTCAGGAACTCTTTTGTTATGTGGCTGCCCAGGAAGCCGTGCGCGCCGGTGACGAGGACCTTCATCCGTAAGAGTGTAGCCCCCGCTAAACGAGAACGGCCGTGGTCACCAGTTCAGCGCGCCGGCACGCGCTAGGAGAGTGACGTCGAGGGTGAGACCGATGATCAGGTGCAGCAGGGCGGGGTAGAGGATGGAGCGGCTGCGCAGCGCCAGCACGCCGAAGAGGAGACTCGCCGGCGCGGCCGCCAGCAGTTCCGGCAGCGGCTTACCTAAATGGATGAGCGTGGCCATGATGGCCTGCAACCACAGGGCGGCGGGCACGCCCACGGCGCGCGCGGCTGTGTTCAGCACGAAACCGCGGTAGAACGCCTCGAAAGACACGTAGTACAGGAAGTAGGCTCCAGCCCACACGAGCAGCGTGACCGCGCTCTCACCGGCCCAAAGCCCGGGCCACGGGTAGGTCAGCGCCAGGCTGGCGTCGTTGCTGGACAGCGCGATGATCGGCACGGCCACGACCGAGAGGCCCAGCACTGCCGGGAACCCGAACTTGGCGTCGCCCCACGCGAGCCCCGCGCCGTCCAGGCGCCCAACCACCAGGCGGTAGATGATGGCCGGCACGAGTAACAGGAAAACGAGGGACCAGCCGACCGCGCTACCGGCCGTTATGGGGTCTTTGGTGGCGAACTTGAGGAGCGTGGGGCCGGGCGTGGCCATGTACCAGAAGCCCGCCTGCAGCACCAGCATGGCGAAGAGCAGGAACCACGTGCGGGTGCGGTCCGGTGCGAAGAGCTTGGCGAGGTCACCGAGGAGTAGCCGCACCGCGTGAACCGCGGACCTCATAGCTCCTTCTGGAACATCCGGTAAGTCTTGTTATGCACCCCGCCCGTGGCCACGATGGCGTTGTTTATAGCGTGGTTATCCTCCAGCGTCCAGCCGAGTTCGCCCTCGATGATGCCGTGGTCCTTACCGCGCCTGATGACCTCGTCTATCAGCAAGATGTCGAAGCCGCGCGTGCGGTGCTCCGGCTCGACCCCCAGCATGACCAGGCGCACGCGGTTCACGATCTTCTTGAGCCGCAGCAGGTGGAAGATACCGAACGGCAGTAGGCGACCGTTGAAGCGGGCCAGCACCTGGTTCAGGTCGGGGATGGCTATGCACACCGCCACGGGTTCGCCTTTGTACTCGAGGAAGAGCGCCATCTCAGGGATGACGATCATCTTGAGCTCGTTCGCCAGGTGCTCCATCTCGGCGTCCGTGTACGGCACCTGGCCCCAGTTCTTCTCCCACGCCGCCGTGTGGATCTTCTGCAGCAACTTCACCTCTTCGTGGAAGCGCCTCATGTCGGCCGGGCGCACCACGGGCTGGTAACGCTGGCGGGCCCGGTCGGCTATGCGCCGCAAGCGTTCCGGCGCCTGCCCGGGGTTGGGCATGTGGAAGGTGAAGAGGTCCTTGACCTTGCTGTAACCAGCCGCCTCCGCCCAGCCGGGGTAAGCGGCCGGGCTCTGCGGCATCATGACGTACGGCTTCTCGTCGAATGCGTCGATCTGGAAGCCGGCACCGTCGTTCATGGTGGGGTTAGCCGGCCCGCGCACGGCGTTACGACCGAGGGTGCGGGCCTCAGCCTCTACGGCGGCGTACAGAGCCTTAGCCACGTCAACGTCCTCAGCCTCGAAGAAGCCGAAGAACACCAGGTTCTCGTCATGCGTGGCGTTGTGGTTGTCGTCGTCGATGAACGCCACGCGCCCCACGGTCCTGCCGGAGCGCTTAGCGAGGTAGAGCGTCCGCCGGGCGTGCTGCCAGAACGGGTGCTTGGCCGTGTCGAGCATCTCCTGCTGGGAGATGCGTAAGGGCGCAACCCAGTTCGGGTCGTTTTTGTACTTGCGGTACGGGTAGTCGATGAACTCGCGCAGGTCTGCGTGCGAGTCGACACGGTGGACGCTGACCACTTAGGAGCGGCTCGCTAGATTACGCCCAGCCGCCGTCCGACCAGCGCGAACGCTGCCAGGAGCCGGTCGAGCTGATCGTCGGTGTGGTTGGCGTTGACGCTCGTACGGATGATGGCCTGCCCCGCTGGCACACCGGGTGGCAGCGCGGGGGTTGTGAAGATGCCCTCCGACCAGAGGCCCTTCCAGAAGGCCATAGCCAACTCGTCGGGGCCGACCAGAACAGGCACGATGGGTGTTTGTGACCCCAGCGTGTCGAAGCCCTGGCTGTTCATGCCGTCGCGCAGCTTGGCAACGTTGCGCCACAGCTGATCGCGGTGCTGCGGTTCGGTCTCGATGATGTCGAGAGCCTTGAGGGCCGCCGCCATCTGCATGGCGGGCAGCGCCGCTGTGAAAATGAACGGCCTGGCTACGTGCTTGACGTAGTTGACGACCTGGCGGTCGCCAGCCATGAAGCCACCGACCGAAGCGAACGACTTGGAGAAGGTGCCCACTATGACGTCGACCTCGTGCTCGAGACCGAAGTGCTCGCCTGTGCCGCGCCCGCCGTCGCCCAGCACGCCGCTGGCGTGCGCGTCGTCGACAATGAGGCGCGCGCCGTAGCGCTGCTTCAGTTGAACGAGACCCGGCAGGTCGGCAATGTGGCCGCTCATGGAGAACACGCCGTCGGTAACGATGATGCGCCCGCCCGGCCGACCCTCGTCCGCGCGCAGCAGGCGTTCGAGGTCCTCTAAGTCACCATGCTCGAACTTGCGGAGCGTGGCGTAGGAGAGGCGCGCAGCGTCGTAGAGGGAGGCGTGGTTCTCGCGGTCGTAATAGATGACGTCGTGCCGGCCAGCCAGGGCCGAGACCACCGACAGGCAGCCTAAGTAGCCGGCCGAGAAGGTGAGGACTGACTCCTTGCGGAAGAACTCGGCCAGGCGCGTCTCGAGCTCCTCGTGCAGCGTTAGCGTGCCTGTGAGGAAGCGGGAACCGGTGCAGCTGGTGCCGAAGTTGTCGAGAGCCCGGCGCGCGGCCTCCTTGAGGCGGGGGTCTTGCGTTAGGCCCAGATAGTCGTTGGAACCCGTGATGACCATCTCACGGCCGTTAACGTCTACGGTGCCGCCCTGCTGTGAGGCGATCGGTTTGAAGTACGGATGCATACCGGCGGCCACGGCGTCGTCGGCCCTCCGGAACTCGTATGCCTTGGCGAAAGCATCGCGTACCGGACGGGTGTCCGGCAGGCTGTCTTCGCGGCGCGCGACCTCTGACAAAGGTTCCTCCATCGAGCGGCAGGGCAGAGGCGCTAGGCCTCCACTGGGTGCCTACTAGAGCCGCCTCAGCTCCCGCTTGAGGCGGGCAGGACTACTGCGTAAGCCCCAGAGCATGCGTCACCCTATACAAACGAGAGCCCGTTCGCAAGGTGTACATGTTACTTCGCCGGTTTCGTATCCCGCTACATGCGCGCGAATCAGCGCACCGGTTGCATACCGTTCAAGGCAGGGCGAGCACGGCAGAAGCCTACTGAGTATCGGTTGTAGCCACAGGACACGGCCTGCCCCGGGGCACCGCTGGTAGACTGAGCGCGTGCCGTCCTTGGCAACAAGTCGACCAACAACGCTCCGCTCGGAGACGTCACCACCCGAAGGGGTGAATGCATTGCACCCAACCCTGGTTCCGGTCCGGACTCGCTCCGCCACCACACTCGACGCACCACTCGTTCACGATCTTTACACCGCCACTCCGGCTTATTTCGACATAATCTCTATCCCCGTACCCACCCTTCAGGAGGTAGCCACCGACATAGCTACCGCCATCCAGGACCCGCGCCGGTTCATAGAGATAGTGCTGCTGGAGGACGCCGAGCACGAGAGGGTGGGCGCCGAAGCTGGCTGCCTCCCAGACCCCGTCACCGGCCTGCCGGTGGCCGGTTACCTCGATTACAAGCTCGACTACCCGCAGGAGGGAGACGCCACCGTCAACCTCCTGCTAGTCCGTCACGGCCTGCAGAGCTACGGTGTGGGCACCGCCTGCGCTGAGGACCTGGAGCGTCGGCTGGCGGGGCGAGCGCAGCGCATGCTGGCCAGCATCTACGGCGAGAACCCGCGCGCACGCAAGTTCTGGGAGCGCCTCGGTTACCGCTTCGCTATCGACGCCAAGCCGCTGCTCGACTGGTACGCCAAAGAGCTCACGTAAGAGCTCACCTAGGGGCTCACCGCTAGCGCCACGCAGGGCGGCGCCGTGCGGCTGTGTCTTCGCGCCGCGTCCCGTTGGCCTCATGCGGCCCGGGCCGTGGTGATAACCTTCGCCAGTGCTAGAAGTAGTCAGCGTATCGCTCGGTTCCGTGTCACGCGACACGGATCAAGTCGTCCAGATCCTAGGGCGCGACGTGCACGTGCGCCGTGTGGGTGTAGGCGGCGACTTGGGGCGCGCGCGTGAACTGATCAGTGAGCTAGACGGCAAGGTCGACGCTTTCGGACTAGGCGGCATCGACCTGTACGTGGCCGTGCGGGGGCGCCGCTACTACTTCCGGCAGGCGCTCGAGCTGGCGCGCGCCGCTAAGCGCACGCCCGTCGTCTGCGGTGCTGGGCTCAAGGACAGCCTTGAGCGCCTCACCGTGAGGGCGTTGGAACACGAGTTCGACATAGCCAGCAAACGCGTGCTCATGGTCTCGGCTGTGGACCGGTTCGGTATGGCGGACGAGCTTTACCAGCGGGCGCGGAGCGTGCTCTTCGGCGACCTGATCTTCGCCCTGGGGCTGCCGTTTCCGATCCGCACCATCGGAAGTCTCGAACGCGTGGCGCACACGCTCATGCCCGTCATCGCCAGGGTGCCGTTCAAGTGGCTCTACCCGGTGGGGGAAGTGCAGGAGAAGGCGCCCGACACCGAGAAGTTCGCGCGTTACTACGCGGAAGCCGACGTTATTGCGGGCGACTGGCACTTCATCCGCCGTTACGCGCCTAAGGACATGGCGGGCAAGGTGCTCCTCACCAACACCACCACTCCCGCCGACTTGGAGTTCCTGCGGCAGCGCGGCGTGCGCACGCTCATCACCACCACGCCCAGGTTCAACGGTCGCAGCATCGGCACGAACCTGCTCGAGGCCTCGCTCGTGGCCATAGAAGGCGCCCCCGGCGAGCTCACGAGCGAGCGCTACGCGGAGCTCATCAGCACGGCGGGCATAGAACCGGCCGTGGCTGACCTCACCGCGGCCACGGAAGCGGGTGTGTCGGATGCTAAGATTATGCCGACTTGAACCGCGTTGCCGCGCGTCTGGCGCTTCACTACCGGGCCGCGCGGCGTACTGAAACGTAACCTCGGAGGAAATCGATGATCAGCGTTACTGACCTACGGACCGGCACCAAGGTCGAGATGGACGGCGGCCTCTGGGAGGTGGTCGATTATCAGCACCAGAAGATCGGTCGCGGCGGCGCCAAGATGGTGGCCAAGTTCCGCAACCTGGAGTCGGGCTCAATAGTCGAGCGCTCCTTCAACGCCACCGAGAAGCTGCAGGACATCTTCATCGAGTACCGCGAGATGTCGTACCTGTACGCCGACGGTGACCAGTACACCTTCATGGACCTTGAGACCTACGAGCAGCCCACGCTCTCGCGCGCGCAGATCGGCGACGGAGCCCGCTTCCTCAAGGAGAACATCAACGTCACGGTCGACTACTACCAGGGCCGCCCCCTCAAGGTCACGCTGCCTAACATCGTCGAGCTGGCCATAACCCGCACCGACCCCGGCGTGCGCGGCGACACCGTCTCCGGCGGCTCCAAGCCCGCCGAGCTCGAGTCGGGCGCCACCGTCAACGTGCCGCTCTTCATCGAGGAAGGCGAGGTAATCCGCGTCGACACACGCTCCGGTGAGTACCTGGGGCGTGCCTGATGGAGACCAAAGAGATCCGGCAGCTCCTCAAGGCCCTGGCCGATTACGAGGCCAGCGAGTTCACGCTCGACACGGGTGAGTACAAGCTGACGGTCAAGCGCGGCGCGCAGGTCATCATGACGCAGGCGCCCGCCCCGGTCGCCGCCGCGGCCCCGCTTAGCGCCGCTCCAGCGGCGGCTCCGGCCGCTGAGGCAGCTCCCGCTGCGCCGCCCGCCGCCACGCCGAGCACCAACTTCGTCGACGTGCTGGCGCCCATCGTGGGCACCTTCTACGCCGCCCCGTCACCCGACGCGCCCGCCTTCGTGAAGGTCGGCGACCGCGTGAAGGCGGGCACCGTCCTCTGCATCATCGAGGCCATGAAGCTCATGAACGAGATCGAGGCCGAAGTGGGGGGCGTCGTGCGCGAGGTGGCCGTCGAGAACGAGGACCCCGTCGAGTACGGCCAGGTGCTCTTCCGCATCGAGCCCGACTGAGTGGCTGCGGGGACTGACGCCACGGTGACCGACGTGACTGACGCGCCGAAGATGTACAAGAAGATCCTCATCGCTAACCGCGGCGAGATCGCGCTGCGCGTGCTGCGCGCGGCACGCGAACTCGGCGTGCAGTCGGTGGTGGTCTACTCAGAAGCCGACGAGAACTCCCTGCCCGTGCTCTTAGCCGACGAGGCCATCTGCATAGGCCCTCCGCCCACGGCGGGCAGTTACCTGAACGTGCGCAACATCCTCGCCGCCGCCGTGGTCACGGGCGCGGAGGCCATCCATCCCGGTTACGGCTTCCTAGCCGAGAACGCAGAGTTCGCCGAGATGTGCGAGGAGCACGGCCTAGACTTCATAGGCCCGCGCCCTGAGAGCATAAGGCGCATCGGCGATAAGGCGTCGGCCCGCGCGCTTGCTGTGGAGGCGGGCGTGCCCATCACTCCGGGCAGCGACCCGCTCAAGAGCATCGACGACGCCCGCGGTTTCGCTGAGAAGATCGGCTTCCCGCTCATCCTCAAAGCGTCCGCTGGCGGCGGTGGGCGCGGCATGCGCGTGGTGCAGAGCATGTCGGACCTGGAACGGCAGTTCGTGAACGCTCAGGAGGAGGCCCGCGCAGCCTTCGGCAACCCCGAGCTGTACATGGAGAAGTACCTAGAGGAGCCGAAGCACATCGAGATCCAGCTCTTCGGCGACGGCGAGGGTGAGGTCGTGCACCTGTTCGAACGCGACTGCTCCATCCAGCGCCGCTACCAGAAGGTGCTCGAGGAAGGCCCGAGCCTCCTGGCTCCCGAGCTGCGTCAGCGCATAGCGGACTCCGCCGTGAAACTCGCGAAGCACATCAACTACCGCGGCGCGGGCACGTGCGAGTTCCTGGTCGACAAGGCCGGCGAGTTCTACTTCTCTGAGATGAACACCCGCATCCAGGTCGAGCACCCGGTGACGGAGATGATCACGCGTCAGGACCTGGTGCAGGAGCAGCTGCGCGTGGCGAGCGGCCTCGGTCTCTCCTTCACGCAGGCCGACGTCAGTGTGGAGGGTCACGCCATCGAGGTGCGCGTGAACGCGGAGGACCCCGACCATGACTTCCGCCCCTCGGCGGGCGTGGTTACGGACGTACACTGGCCGGGCGGTCCAGGCATCCGCGTGGACTCGCATGTTTACGCCGGCTACCGTATTCCACCTAATTACGACAGCATGGTGGCCAAGATCATCGCCTGGGCCCCGACCCGGGAGGAGGCGATCCTGCGGATGGAGCGCGCGCTCAAGGAGACCGTGATAGAAGGCGTGAAGACCACCATCCCGTTCCACCTGAAGGTGCTCGACAACGCCTTCTTCAGGCGTGGTGACGTGTACACCAACTTCATCCCGCGTAGGATGAACCGATGACCGACACTACCGACCTGGCTATATCACCGGACGTCCTGTACGGCATCGTCCAGTTGGCGCTGGAGGAAGTGGAGGGCGTGAGGCCCATCCAACCCCCAGCCCGGGTAGGCGAGTTCCTCGGCGGGCGGCGTAGCCGCGGCATCGCCGTGGAGCGCGACGGCAACGACGTGTGGGTGGACCTCACCCTCGCGGTGTCTTACGGCAAGGTCATCCCTAAGGTGGCCGTGGCCGTGCAGCGCGCCGTGCGCGAGGCCGTGTCGTCCATGACGGGGCTTGCCGTGCGGAGCGTGAACGTGGCCGTGGAGGACGTGGAGCTGGCCGAGGAGGAACTGCCGAGTGGGTAGGCGCCGCGCCCGCGAGCTTGCCTTCCGTACACTCTTCCAGTCCGACCGCGGTGGGCAGTCGCTGCTGGAAGTGTGGGCCAGCGTCCGGCAGGAGCTGGCGGAGGAAGAAGCAGACGAAACCGAGACCAGCTCGTACGGCGAACCTTTAGACGCCGAGACGGTGGCGTTCGCTGAGCAGCTCGTGAAGAGCTACGCCGCTCATAGCGAGGCCATCGACGAGCGCCTGGCCGCCTCCATTACGGGTTGGACGTTCGGGCAGATGTCGCAGACTGACCTCAACGTGCTGCGTTTGGCCGTGACGGAGATGTTGCACGGCGACGACGCGCCGGAGGTGGCCATAGAGATGGCCGTGAGGCTCGCCAAGAAGTTCGGTGGCGACGAGTCGGGCCGCTTCGTTAACGGCGTGCTGGCTAAGGTTCTTAGAGCGCTGAACAGGGCGGGAACGGCGGCCGATGACGTCTGAGACGAGAGCCGTGCGTCTCGATGGTAAGCAGGTCGCGGCTGAACTGATCGACCGGCTGAAGTTCGAGGTGGCAGCGCTGCCGTACACGCCTAAGCTGACGTTCGTTCGCGTCGGCGACGACCCCGCCAGCGCCTCTTACGTGCGCTCCAAGGAGCGTCTGGCGCAGCGGGCGGGGGTGGAGTCGGAGACGTTCGTGCTGCCCGCCACCACCCCACAAGCCGAGCTGCTAGAGCTCTTGCAGCGGCTGAACGAGGACTCGGGCGTGGACGGCATACTGGTGCAGCTGCCGCTGCCGGCCGGGCTCGATTCGCAGGCCATGCTCGACGCCATAGACCCACGCAAGGACGTGGACGGCCTTCATCCTTACAACGTGGGTTTGCTGTGGGGCGGCAGGCCCGGCCTGGTGCCTGCCACGCCCCTAGGCGTAATGGAGTTGCTCGCCAGCTACGGCGTGAGAGTGGCCGGTAAGCACGCGGTGGTGGTGGGCCGCTCCGAGTTGGTGGGCAAGCCGCTAGCGGCACTCCTGCTACGGCGCGACGCCACGGTCCTCATCGCTCACTCGAAGACCCCTGACCTGGCGGCGGTCACCCGCCGAGCCGACGTGCTGGTCGTGGCTGCGGGCCGCCCGGGTCTGGTGGGCGCCGACATGGTGAAGCCGGGCGCCGCCGTACTGGACGTGGGGCTCACGCGGGTGGACGGGCGCATAGTGGGCGACGTGAAGCCGGAGGTGGCGAGCGTTGCCGGGTGGTTGACCCCCATGCCGGGTGGCACCGGACCCATGACGGTGGCTATGGTTATAGCCAACACCGTCACAGCCGCCAAGTGGCGCAGGTCCGCATGAACGAGCTACTCTCCAACATCCCTCTGATCGCCGCGCTCATCGCCACGTTAGTGGCGCAGTTGCTGAAGGTGTTCCTGGTGCTGCTGGCCGAGAAGCGCTGGGCGTTCGACCGGCTGCTCGACACCGGCGGCATGCCGTCTTCGCATAGCGCCGCTGTGTCCGCGCTGGCCATCAGCCTGGGCGTGCTGCACGGTTGGGGCAGCCCGGCGTTCGCCATTTCGTGCGTGCTCGGCTCCATAGTCATGTACGACGCCACCGGCATCAGGCGCGCCGCGGGCAGGCACGCGGAGATGATCAACGAACTGGTGAAGGAACTGAGTCACCTGTTCGACGATGGCTTCAGACCGCAGGTGTTGAAGACCCTGCTGGGGCACACTTACCCGCAGGTGGTGGTGGGTGCGCTGCTGGGCATTACGACCGCGCTCATAGCCACCCTGTAACAGCAACGCTGGGTACCGACCTACTTTTCCGGCCCTTAGCACCTTCCGGCTGCGAAGCGTATCCGGGCGACCGGCCGTTATCAGGCGCCGAACCCGGCTGGTGGGGGCTCCAGTAGCGCCAGCGCCTTGGCCAGTTCGGCTCCTTCCTCGTGCGAGGGTGCGGTGCGCGCTACCACCGCAGCTCTGACCTCGGCGGCGCCCGCCGCCGTGAGAGCGGTGCGGGCCGCCGCCAGCGTGGCGCCGGTGGTGAGCACGTCGTCTACCAGCAGTACCTGGCGGCCGGTCACCGGCCGCGCTGCGAAGGCGTGAGCCAGGCTAGCGGCGCGGGCGGCGCGGCCCTGGCCCACCAGCTTGGCGCTGCTGACGCGGCGTTTCAGGAGCCCCATGTGGGCCGTGGTGGCGCGCTGCGCTAAGGCGGCCGCCAGTAG
>Ga0265293_10009014_pt1 | contig 14512 bp, 13 predicted proteins | sample Munlanlewell138R_FD_192505 | JGI IMG/M metagenome (GOLD analysis project Ga0265293, IMG submission 192505) | Leachate microbial communities from a municipal landfill in Southern Ontario, Canada - Leachate well 138R | ecosystem: Engineered > Solid waste > Landfill > Unclassified | place: Canada...
GTCGTGGGTGGCCACCGGGGTGTTGCCCGTGCCAAAGGTGATGTTCACCGAAGCGGTGGGATCCATGGTGACCAGCACGCGGCCCTGGGGCAGGTTGGTGTACTCGCCGCTGGAGACGCTGGAGATGGTGGTGTCCGCCGGGCCTTGGAGGGCCACGGTGACCGGTGTCGCGTACTTTTGGCAGTCGGCGCTAGCGCCGTTGGCAAAGGAGAGCGTGGTGCCGGAGAGTTGGGGCGCTCCGCAATGGGCGCGGCTGCGGCGATACTTGATGAGGTCGACGTTGCTGGCCATCCACACTTGGCGGGCCGCGATGCGGTCGACGACGTTGTCGAGGTGGCGGATGTACAGCTCTTCGGTGACCGCGCCCCAGCCGTGGCCGGTGATGCCGCACGAGGGGCGAATCGAGTGGAGCTCACGCAGGGCCCATTTGCCGTCGCGCACGGCGGCGTTGAGGTACTCGGAGAGCATTTGGTCGGCGCCCTTGTCCATGTGGCGGGAGGCCCACTTGGTGTCCTCGTTGTAGGCGTCAAAGGTGATGCGGAAATCGGCCAGCGGATCGTTGAGGTCGACGTCCCAGCTATTGAGGGTGCCCACCATGTCGCGGTCGCCACCGCGGGCGCCCCAGTAGTTTTGGCCCTTGAGAATTTGGAACATGTTGTCGTCGGCTACGTCGAGGGGGAAGACGTAGAAGTTGAGGTCGATGCCGGATTCGGTCTTGGTGTCGGCGCCGGACTGTACCAACTCGACATTCACTTGGCTGGCCGACGCGTTGTTGAGCACGCTGATGTCATCGGAGACCAAGTCGCCGTTGATGTCGCGCATGGCGGAGGGGCAAACCTCGTTGCAGTGGTCTACGCTGGTGCACTTGGCGCACTGGGAGAGACCGCGGATGTCCGGGTGGGTGTAGGAGTGGTTGGCGATCTCCTGGCCGCCGGCTTGCATGTCTTTAACCAAGTTCCAGTAAGGCGTGGTGTTGGTGCCAGCGGGGTCGCCAAAGCCCAGGCGCTGGCAGCGGCTGACGATGATGCCCCAGCCCACGGGCAGGCTGCGGTCGCGGGCGAGTTTCCAGCCCTCTTCGGTGCCGGTCATCTGGTAGTCGCAGATGTCGTCGTGGACGATGGAGTAGGCCGCGCGGGAACCGTAGCGCCAGTCGGTGGTGCCTTCGACTTCAACGGCTGAGGTGGGGGTGGGCATGACCATGGTGCCATCCACGCTGATCGCGCCATTGTTTAGTTGTTCTTGAATGCCCAGTACCTTGCTGTCGGGATCCGGGGGGACGCCGATGTCGGGGTTGTCGTTGTCGTTATTCCCGGAGTTGTTGTTGTTATTCTCGGAGTTGTTGTTGTTATTCTCGGAGTTGTTGTTGTTATTCTCGGAGTTGTTGTTGTCCCCGGAGTTGTTGTTGTTGTCCCCGGAGTTGTTGTTGTTGTCCCCGGAGTTGTTGTTGTTGTCCCACGGGTTGTTGTTGTTGTCCCCGGAGTTGTTGTTGTCGTCCCAGGGGTTGTTGTTGTTGTCCCCGGAGTTGTTGTTGTTGCTGTCGGAGCCGGTGGGCGTGCGGGCCGAGTCATCGCCGCAAGCCAGGGGCAGCGCGCTCAATAGCATTGCGGCTGCCAGCCATATCCAAGTTTTTTGAATGCCCATCATGAAGATTTCCTCCTTGGGATAATGACAACCGCTGCGCTGCGCAGGGCTGTGGTTAAACGATGTGATTTTGGGTTGTGATGCACGACGTACCTCTGGGTGCTCCGGCCGCCGCTGGGAATGCGGGGGACACAACAGTCGCTATCATAACCACAATTCATCGATTAAAAAGGGCAAAAGCATTGATTAGAAATGAACATTTGCCATTGGGACGCTGACGGCGAAAAAATGTGCGTCCAGTGGAAATTGCACCGGTTCGCAGGTGTCGCTGGTGTGGCGCGGCTGGCGAGTGGTGGCGGCTTACGGAGTGTGAGGGTTGGGTATTTTCAGGGCTTCGTAAATGAGATCGGGAATGCGGGGGGCGCTGCGGAAGGTTTGGCGGTCCACCACGGCGTGGATGGTGGTGGCGGTGCAGCGCACGTCTTCGGGATCGCCGGTGCCGGTGATGCGGTAATGGACCCGGTAGCTCGACTTGCCCGCCGAGGCCCCGGTGATGGCGACGGTTACGGCGTCTCCAAAGCGCATGGGGCTTTTGAAGTCGGCCTCGCAGTGCACCAAGGGCATGATGTGGGCGCCGTGGGCCAGCTCGTGGGGCAGGTCGATGCCGCGATCCGCCAGCAGCGCGAAATAGGTGTCGTGGCAGTATTCAAAGACCCGAGCGAAGAACAAAATGCCCGCTGCGTCGATGTCCTGCAATCTCACGTGAATGTTTCGACTGTAAATGCACATGGCAGGCCCATAACCGCTTTGCCGTGTCTTTGTCCAGCGGTGAAGGCGATTTTTGGGGTAGCTCGGCAGGCGCGGTGGCGTTTCCCGCAGTGCATCATAGGGGTTTTGGTTGCATTTTGGCGGTGGCCCAAGGCATGTTTGTGGCGGCATTTGGCGCTGCTATTTGGCGGTTAGGAGAGAGCGATATGAAATTGTGGCATTGGTGGCTGTGCGCGGGGCTCTGGGTGGCGGGGTGTCAGCATCCGGCCTGGGCCCCCATGCAACAAGGGGCGCTGTTTCGCGGCGAGATGACCCCGGCCTTTGGGCCCTCCGCACATTGGCGCGGCGGTGACGCAGATGCCCCCTCCGCCTCCGCTCGGCCTTCGTCGACGGTGCGCGAGAAGATGGTAGCGGCGGCACAACAGTGGTCTGCGCAAACCGGTGCCGTGGCTGATTTTGGCGAGAGCGACGTGCGGCGCATTGCCCATGAATCCGCAAACCACGCCTTTTGGCAGGCTGGCGCCCCGGTGTCTCAGTGGGTTGAGGGCGCGCGCCAGTGCCATGCGTATGAAACCAAACGCCTGCCCAGCCCGGGAGACGTGGTGCTCTTTCACAACCAGCACGACCAAAACGTCAATTCTCGCAGCGACGACTGGTACACGGGTTGCGCCATTGTCACTTCGGTGCGCGGCGCCCACATCGAGGCCGTGACCCGTACGGGAAACGAACCCCGCCGCATTCACCTGTGGCTCGATGGTCCGGCGGTGCACACCCACAAGGGGCGCGTGGTCAACAGCTTTGTGCGCACGCCTAGGCGCAGTGATCCCGCCGACGCCGAGTACCTGGCCGCGCGGCTCTACGCGGGCTTCATCGACATCGAACGCCAGGTGGACTGCGCCGCCAGTGCCCCGTGAGTCTCCCATGAACCGCCCCCGGCGCGAGCGCATCGATGTATTGCTGGTGTCGCAAGGGTTGTGTCCTTCGCGGGAGCGCGCCCAGGCCCTCATTATGGCGGGTCGGGTGCTGGTCAACGACGCGGTGGTGAGCAAGGCCGGGACCCGCGTAGATGCGGCGGCGGCCATCCGGTTGCGGGGCGCGGACATGCCCTTTGTCTCCCGAGGCGGCGTCAAGCTCGACGGGGCCCTGCGCGATCTGGGGGTAAGCGTTGCGGACAAGGTTGTCCTCGACGTGGGGGCCTCCACGGGCGGCTTCACCGATTGCTGCCTCCAGCGCGGTGCGCGACGGGTGCTGGCCGTGGACGTGGGCACCAACCAGCTCGACTTTCGGCTGCGCAGCGACGCGCGGGTCCTGAGCTTCGAAAACGTCAACGCGCGCCACATGGCCCCCGACCTCTTTCCCGAACTGGCAGATGTAGCGGTCATGGACGTCTCGTTCATTTCGCTCACCCTGGTGTTGCCGGCCACCGCGGCCTGCTTGCGCGCAGACGGCGAAATCGTGGCCATGGTGAAGCCCCAGTTCGAAGCGGGGCGCGCCCACGTGGGCAAGGGCGGCGTGGTGCGCGATGAGGCAGCCCGCGAGGCGGCAGTGCAGCGCGTGATCGACTGGGCCAAGGACAACGGCTTTGCGGTGCTGGGCCGCGTGGACTCCCAGCTCCCCGGTCCCCATGGCAACCGCGAGGTCTTCCTGCACATGCGCCGTGTCGCAGCGGTGTCGCCGTGATCGTCGTGGGCGGCGATGAGAACGGCCTGGGTCCCCTGCTGGGGCCCATGGTGGTGACGGCCTGCGCCTTTCGCACCCCCAGCGCCGACCCCGAATACCTGTGGCGCCTGCGCACTCCCGACTTGCCTGCCGACGACTCGAAGGTGGTGTTCGCCCGCAACCGCCTGGCCCGGGGCGAAACTGCCACGCTGCGCTGGCTCTCCCTCTTTGGCGTGCGACCGGCGCATTACGCCGCCTTGGCTTCGGCCCTGTGTGCACCGCCCCTGGTGCCCTTGCCCTGCGCAGGAGCGGGACACGCGAGCTGCATGCCCGCCCCGGATGTGTCCTTGCCCCTCTGGGCCGATCCGCAAACCGCGGCGCTCCCCGACGACACGGCCCGCGCGGTGGCGCGCAACCTGAACGACCTGGGCGTTGTCCCCTTGGCGCTGCGCCTGCACGCCCTGTGTCCCGGCGAATTCAACGCGGTGCTGGCGCCGGGCGACATTAACAAATTTCGCCTCGACCTCTCGCTGATGGTGGGACTGGTCTTGCACATCGCGTCACGGGAGTCCGGGGCGCCGGTGCTGGCGATCTGCGGCAAGGTGGGGGGCATGAAGTCCTACTTGCCGTGGCTTTCGGCCTGCGCCACTGGAGACTGGGAAGTGCTGCAGGAGCACCCGCAGGAGAGCGCCTACCGCCTGGACCACCGCGTGACTTTTCGCTTCATTAAAGACGGCGACGCCGCGCATCTCCCGGTGGCGGTGGCCTCCATGGTGGGCAAGTACTTCCGCGAGCTCGCCATGCACCAGCTCAACCGCACCTGGCGCCCCGAGGGCCGTCCCGTGAGCGGCTACCGCGATCGCCTCACTGCGGCCTTTGTCGACGAAACCGCGCCCCAACGCGCCCGCGCCCAATTTCCCGATGCCTGCTTTTTGCGCCGCCGTTGAGGGGGCACCCCAGGGCATTTCTAAGACATGGCTTGTGTTGCATAAAATGCATGTATCGCACCTAAGGTGTTTTTGTTTCGCGATCGGCAAGCGCTTGTAAGGCGCGGCGAAACGTGTAATCTCAGCCCATCGGACACGGGGTGTCCGGCATCGATTTCAAGGAGAAACGCATGACGCTGTCTTACGATAAAAAGGACAAAGCCCACGACGGCACCACCCTGGATGTCGTCGTCGACGAAAAAGAAGTGCTGCCCCACGGACTGGTGCGCCTGCGCTCCGGGGCCATCGCCCTGACGCACGTGTACTGCCCCAACGGCCACAACCTCGTCGACCCCAACTCCGGAGCGCGCTTCAACGGCTATCCGGGCATTACGGTGAAAGTGAAAGGCAAAAACCGCGAGGGGCTGGTGGTGATTAGCCCCATCCACGGCGACGACACGCGTTTTGGCGAATCGCATTTCGAGCCCGGAGAGATCACCGAGATCCGCTGTCCGGTGTGCGACGTGGAACTGCCGCGCCTGCACGAATGCGGCTGCACCCCCGATGCCCGCTTGGTGGGATTGTATCTCGACGACAGCCTCACCGAGGGCAACCAAGTGGTGTTTTGCAATTCCTGGGGATGCCTCCGCTCCCGGATCACCGATCGATTTCAAATTATCTCCAAGCTCGATTGACATGTCTCCCCCAACACGGCGCGTTGTTGTGGCGCGCCAGGCGCGTTGCCGCTATCCGCTACGGCCCAGAGAAGGCGTTGGAACGGTGGTCGCAGCCAGATAGGCGGGCGCGGTAGTTAATAGATGGAAGAAACGATACGAAATATCATTTTGCTGCTGGTGCCGATGATTTTGTCCCTCTCGGTGCACGAGTGGGCCCACGCCTGGGTGGCTTATCGCCTGGGGGACGACACCGCGGCGCGCCAGGGACGGCTAACCCTCAACCCGGCGCCCCACATCGACCCCATCGGCACGCTCCTCATCCCGGTGGTGGGAGCGCTGACACCGGGGGGCTTTAGCTTGATCGGCTGGGCCAAGCCGGTGCCGGTGAGCCCGCATCGCTTTCGCCGGGGCATCACCATGCACAAGGGCATGATTCTCACGGCCCTGGCCGGCCCCCTCTCCAACGTCATCATCGCCCTGGTGGTGGGGCTCTTGGCGGTGCTGATTATGGGGGACGTCATCGCCATCATTCAGCGCAGCCTGCCCATCGGCCCGGCCCAGGCGTTCTTCATGCTGGGCAACACCGACTTTTTGTCGCAAAACAGCGCGGCCCTAGCCACCGTGGGCTTTGGCTCGAAACTGCAGGTGGTGTCCGCGGTGCTGCTGAGCCGCATGTTCTTGCTCAACATCGGATTGGCGGTGTTCAACATGTTGCCCTTGCCGCCCCTGGACGGCAGCCGCCTGCTCCCCGCCTCTGTGCAACAAAGGGCCGTGCAATACCACATGTTTATCTTCATCGGCCTGCTGGTCCTTATCAATACGGCGGGGCGCTACTTGTCGATGATCGTGTTTGGCGCGGGCGATTTCTTGCTCAACATTTGGTTGCTGCTGTTTGGCGGGGGCATCGGTGGATAGACAGCAAACACTGAACATCGACAACCGCTATCGGGTGGAACTCGACGTCTTCGAAGGACCCCTCGACCTCTTGCTGCACCTCATCGGCAAGCACGAAATCGACATCTTCGACATCCCCATCGCCTTCGTCACGCAAAAATACATCGAGTATCTCGACGTCATGCAGCAGCTCAACCTCGACCTGGCCTCCGAGTACCTGGAGATGGCCGCGCAGCTCGCCTTGATCAAGTCGCGGATGATGTTGCCAAAGGATGCGTCTCAGTCCGATGACGATGCGCTGGACGATGACGTTGATCCGCGTGAGGAACTGGTGCGCCAATTGCTCGAATACCAAAAGTACCGCACCGCCGCCGAATCCCTGTCCGAGCGGCCGCAGGCAGGGCGCGACGTCTTTTACCGCCCGCCCGATCCCGGAGAGATCGCCCCCGAACGCCCCCTGGATCCCCCTGGGCTATTTGCCCTGATGGACGCGCTGCGCCAGGTCTTTGAGCGCCTCGAACTCGATGAGAACGCCTCGGAGCGCGAGATATCCATTACGCGCATTTCGGTGACGGCGCGGATTCACCAAATCCTCGACCACTTGCGCGTTGTGAAGCACGTGCCTTTTATGGAACTCTTTGTCGACCACGTGCGGCGCACCGATATCGTGACGACGTTCCTGGCCATTCTGGAGATGACGCGCCTGGGCCTCACGCGCATTCACCAGGCTGCGCCCGGCGCCGAGATTCATATTACGGCTGCCGCTGACATCGACGACGCCGACCGCGTGCTGTCCGAGAACCCCGTGGAGGAAGCATGATCCGCGACGACGAAAAACTGGAGATCGAAGACCCGAACGTGGAAGCGCCTGTCGCCGAAGCAGCGCCTGTCGTAGAAGCAGAGGCAGTCGTCGAAGCAGCGCCTGTTGTAGAAGCAGAGGCAGTCGCCGAAGCAGCGCCTGTCGATGATGACGACGATACCGACGATACCGACGCCGACGTGATCCCGTTTAACGACACCCCCGAAGATGTCCTGTTGCGCCGCATCGAGAGCCTGGTCTTTGTCCACGCCGAGGCCCTGACGGTGCGCCGACTGGCCCAAATCCTCAGCCTCGAGAGGCGTCGGGTACGCGAGCTCCTGCATGTCCTCATGGCGCAGTACGCGGATCGCGGTATCCAGCTTATTGAGGTGGCCGGCGGCTTTCGCTTCGCCACGCATCCGGATTGCGCCGAGGTGGTGCGCCACATCACGGCGGTGCGCCCGCTGAAGATGAGCCGCCCCGCCCTGGAGACCCTAGCCATTGTGGCGTACAAGCAGCCCTGCACCCGCGCCGACATTGAGGATGTGCGTCGGGTGGATTGTGGCGCCACGCTGAAGTTTTTGTTCGAGCGAAATTTGATCCGCGTCCTGGGGCGCAAGGAAGAGCCGGGACGCCCCATGATTTACGGCACGTCGAGCGATTTTTTAACGCTGTTCAACCTCAAGTCGCTCTCGGAGTTGCCGTCGCTGCGCGAGTTCACCGAGCTGTGGGAGGAACACCAATTGCTCGTGGACGAAGAAACCGAATCGCCGGAGGAGATGCCGGCCCCCCATGGAGGAACAAGCGAATGACCCGATTGCACGTAAACATTGATCACGTGGCCACGGTGCGCCAAGCGCGTGGCACGTCCTATCCCGATCCCGTTCCCGCGGCTCCCATTTGCGAGATGGCGGGCGCTGCGGGCATCACGATTCACCTGCGCGAAGACCGCCGCCACATCATCGACCGCGACGTTGAGTTGATCCGGCAGGTGGTGACCACCGTGCTCAACCTGGAGATGGCCGCCACCGAGGAGATGCTGCAAATCGCCTGCCGCGTGCGCCCCGATATGTGCACCTTGGTGCCCGAGAAGCGCGAGGAGCGCACCACCGAGGGAGGCATGGCGGTGAGCGCCCACCAGGCGGAGATCGCCGCTGCCGTGAAAACATTGGTGGACACGGGCATTTGCGTGAGCTTGTTCATCGACCCCGATCTGCGCGAGGTGGAGGCCGCCAAGGCTGTGGGGGCGCAGATGGTGGAACTGCACACCGGGGATTACGCTGAGGCTCCTGCCAGCCAAGTGGCCGCCGAATTGGAGCGTCTGACCACCGCCGCTGAGCACGCGGCCAAAATCGGATTGCGCGTGGCAGCGGGGCACGGGCTGCATTACCACAACGTCGCGCCGGTGAGTCGCATCCCTGAGGTCGAGGAGTTGAACATCGGCCACGCCATCATCGCGCGAGCGATCTTCGTGGGCCTAGACGCTGCGGTGCGGCAAATGTTGGAGGCCATGGACCGGCCATGATCCTCGGCGTGGGCGTCGACATCTGTCCGGTACAGCGCATCGAGGACATCGTGGCGCGGCAGGGCGATGCCTTTGTCGACAAAGTGTTTACCGAGACCGAGCGGCGCTACGCCACCGGACGCGCCCAAGGCGAGAGATTGGCGGCGCGTTGGGCGGCCAAGGAGGCGGCCATCAAGGCGCTGGGGGCGCCCGAAGGAATGAAGTGGCACGACATCTGGGTGCAAAACCGCCCGGACGGTGCACCGGAATTGCAACTGGCGGGAGCGGCGGCGGCGCGAGCCACCCAACTGGGCGCGGTGCGCACTTGGCTCACCCTCTCCCACGCCGGCGGCATGGCGGTGGCCGTGGTGATCATCGAAGGAGCCCCATGACGACACATTGGCATTCGCATTATTTCATGAGCCGCCAGCAGATGCGCGAATACGACCGCATCGCCATGGCGGAGGTGGGCATCGCGGGGGTGGTGCTCATGGAGAACGCCGGACGCGCGGTGGCCGAAATGGCAGCGCGCATGGCCGGTGGCGATCGGACGCGGCACATCTCCATTGTGGCGGGGCCGGGCAACAACGGCGGCGACGGCTTTGTGGCGGCGCGGCACCTGTTGAACGCCGGTTACGACGTGACGGTGCACCTGGCGGTAAACCCCGAGCGCATCGCTGGCGACGCGTTGCCCAATTACCAAGTTTTACGGCGCATGGGGGCTTGCTTCGAAGACATCACCCGCATTACGGCCCTCATCGACCTGAAGGATGAACTGCGCCAGGCGTCGGTGGTGGTGGACGCGCTGCTGGGCACAGGGATCTCTCGTCCAGTGGAGGGACAGTTCGCCGACATCATCGACATCATGAATGACGCCGGGGTGCCCATCCTAGCGGTGGACGTGCCCTCGGGGCTCGACGCAGATCGCGGCGTGCCGGCCAACACCGCGGTGCGCGCAGCGGAAACGGTGACCTTCGGCCACTACAAAACCGGGTTGGTCCTGCACCCTGGGGCCGCGCTGGCGGGGCGGTGTCATGTCGTGCCCATCGGTGTGCCCGGCGCGGTGTCCACCCAGGCGGGCATCATCGGCGAGGTGCTGCACGGCGAAATGGTGCGCGCGCGGCTGCCCGGACGCCCCGCAGACGCTCACAAGGGCACCTGCGGTCATCTGCTGTTGCTGGCGGGATCTTTGGGCAAGTCCGGTGCCGCGGTGATGGCGGGCAACGGCGCCCTGCGCGTGGGAACGGGATTGGCCACCATCGCCACGACGAGCTTGGCCCAGCCGGTCATCGAATCGCGCTGCACCGAGATCATGGTGGAGGGCGTGATGGAAAAGGTGGATGCCGCCATCAACGACCGCCACATGAAACGCTTAGAGGCCCTGCTGGACGGCAAGCGCGCGCTGGTGGTGGGACCGGGACTGACCACGGCGCCGGGCATCAGCAACCTGGTGATGCGCCTGCTGCAAATGATCGCGGTGCCCGCGGTGGTGGACGCCGACGGTCTCAACATGCTGGCGGCGGATCCCACGGCGGCTGGGCGCATTACTGCCCCACTGGTGCTCACGCCGCATCCCGGCGAAATGGCGCGGCTGAGCGGCAAGGCCGTCCTCGAAGTCCAGGCCGACCGCGTCCAGGCGGCGCGTTCCCTGGCGGAGTGGCACAAGGCGGTGGTGGTGCTCAAGGGTGCGCGCACTGTCATCGCCGCGCCGGACGGTCGCATCTTCATCAACCCCGCCGGCAACCCGGGCATGGCCACCGCGGGCACCGGTGACGTGCTGGCGGGCATGATCGGTGGCTTCTTGGCCCAGGGCCTTTCCCCGCTGGACGCGGCCATCGTGGGCACCTATCTCCACGGTGCGGCCGGGGACGCCGCAGCGCTCCGGTTGTCGCGCGCCGCCATGTTGGCCGGCGATTTGCTCGACGAAATCCCCGTCATTTTGCGCGACTGGGAGTGCCAGCGCCCGCCGACGGAGCCCACCGCGTGAAGGCGATTCGCATCCACGGCGCCCGTACCCACAACCTCAAAGATATCGATGTGGTCATCCCCCGGGAGCGCCTGGTGGTCATCACCGGTCCCTCGGGCTCGGGCAAGTCCTCGTTGGCCTTTGACACGCTCTACGCCGAGGGGCAGCGCCGCTACGTCGAGTCGCTCTCGGTGAGCGCCCGCCACATGGTCGCTCGTCTGCCCCGGCCCGACGTGGATCGCATCGACGGCCTGCCGCCCACCGTGGCCATTGCCCAGCGCGTCGGCACCCATCACCCGCGCGCCACCGTGGGTACGGTCACCGAAATCCACGACTTCTTGCGCCTGCTCTTCGCCCGGGCCGGCACCCCGCATTGCGTGGCCTGCGGCGCCGAAATCGCGCCCTTCACCCTCGATCAAATGCTGGACGCGGCGGTGACACTCTTGCCTGAGGGTGCGCGCTTCTCGGTGCTGGCGCCCGTGGCACGCGGTCTTACCGACAGCCCCAAGGCCCTGTTCCAGCGCCTGCAAAAAAACGGCTACGTCCGCGTGTTGGTCAACGGCACCCCTCGCGATCTCGATGAACGCGTCGCCAAAATGCCCAAGGCCCCGTGGGACATCGACGTGGTGGTGGACCGCCTGGTGAGCGCCCCCAACATGCGCAACCGTTTGGCGGACAGCCTGGAGCTCGCCCTGGAGGAATCTGGAGGACAGGTGCGCCTGGCCCAGGAAGATGGTTTGGTTCACGCGTTTACCTCGCAAACCGCCTGCGCTGCCTGCGGTGCGGTCCAGCCCGAATTTACGCCCGCCGATTTTTCGTTCAACGCGCCCAAGGGAGCCTGTCCGCAATGCGCCGGACTGGGCGAGGTGCGGCGCTTCGACGTCGACAAAATCATTCCCGATCCTGGTCTCTCGCTGCGGGATGGCGCCATCGCCCCGTGGACGCGGCGCAGCGCTCATTACTTCCGCGCGCTGCTCGACGCGGTGGCGGTCCAGTGGCACATCGATCCCTTTGCGCCCTGGCGAGATTTGCCCGACGCGGCGCGCCAACTGCTGCTCGAAGGGAGCGACGCCGAGGTGCGTTTCACCGTGACCGGGGCGGCGAGCACCCAAACCTTTCAGCGCGTCTTTGAGGGCGTTATTCCCAATCTCGAGCGACGATACAAGGAACACCTGCGGCGCAACCGCGACGAATTTGACGTCGTCGACCACGGCGCTGCGGCCGACGAGTTCGCACCTTACATGAGCGCCGCGATTTGCGACGCGTGCCAGGGGCGCCGCCTGAAGTCCGAGTCTTTGTCGGTGCGCGTGGGGGGCATGCACATCGCCGAACTCAGCGAGATGACGGTGTCGGTGTTGGCGTCGTTTTTTTCCGACCTCGTCCTGCCGCCGCGGCAACAGGCCATCGCGGCCCCATTGCGCACTGAAATACAGTCGCGCTTGGGGTTCTTGTCGCGCATCGGCTTGGGTTATCTCAGTTTGTCGCGCCGGGCGCACACCCTCTCGGGGGGCGAGTCCCAACGCGTGCGCATCGCCACCCAACTGGGCGCGTCGCTGTGCGGCGTGTGCTACGTGTTGGACGAACCCTCGGCGGGGTTGCACGCCCAGGACAACGCGCGCCTGCTCGAAACCTTGCGGGCATTGGTGTCCCAGGAGAACACCGTGGTGGTGGTGGAGCACGACAGCGATACCCTGCGGGCCGCGGATCACCTCATCGATATGGGACCGGGCGCGGGCACGGCGGGTGGTGAAGTGGTGGCCACGGGCACCCCGTCGCAGGTGGCCGAAAATCGAAAATCGGTAACCGGTGATTACCTCAGCGGTCGCTTGCAGGTAGCGGCGGTGCGGCAGCGGCGTCCGGTAACCGATCGCGCAATCACTCTGAAAAACGCCAGCACCCACAATCTCAAAGACGTGACCGTGCGCTTTCCCCTGGGAGTTTTTGTGGCGGTGACTGGGGTGTCGGGCTCGGGCAAGAGTTCCCTGGTGATGGACACGCTGCTGCCGCGCTTGCAACAGTCCTGCCGCCATCCCAAGGGGCCGCAACGAAAGACTCTGATGGGGGCGCGCCACGTCGACCGGGTGGTGGCGGTGGACCAGCGCCCTATCGGTCTGACGCACCGCTCGAATCCCGCCACGTACACCGGGGTGCTGCGGGACATCCGCGAACTCTTTGCCGCGCTGCCCGAGAGCCGCGTGCGCGGTTGGGACGCCCGCCGTTTTTCCTTTAACCTAAAAGGCGGCCGCTGCGAGGCTTGCGGTGGCGAGGGTTGGCTGCGCATCGAGATGGCCTTCTTGCCCGATGCCGCCACTCTGTGCGAGGTGTGCCAGGGACGACGCTTTAACCGCGAAACCCTGGAGGTGGCCTACCGCGGTCTCAACATCGACGCGGTGCTCGCCCTCACCATTGCCGAGGCCGCGACCTTCTTCGAACATCATCCGCGCCTGCACGCCAAGCTCGACGTGCTGCGCCGCATCGGCCTGGGTTACCTTGCGTTGGGGCAGGGCGCTCACACGCTGTCGGGAGGCGAGGCCCAGCGCCTTAAGTTGTCCCGCGAGTTGATGGGGCGCGTTGGAAGCCGCACTTGTTACATCCTCGATGAGCCCACCTGCGGCCTGCACGCCAGCGATGTCCAGGTGCTTCTCGAAGTGCTCCATGCCCTGGTGGACGCCGGCAACACCGTGCTGGCGGTGGAGCATCATCTCGATGTCATCGCCGACGCCGATTACGTCATTGAGCTGGGACCGGGGCCGGGCGAGGCCGGAGGCGAAGTGGTGGCCTACGGTACCCCCGAAGAGGTGGCCCAGTGCGACACGCCGACGGGCGCGGTCTTGGGGGCGCACTTGGCCCGGCGTACAAAAGAGTAGGGGACGAGTTGTGGGGGGTGGTGAGGGCTGGTTAGTCCTCGAGCAGTTGGCGAATGGTGTCGGTGAAGCGCGTGAGTCTGGCCACGGGTTTAAGGAGGACGACGTCGGGGCGCATGCCGATGGCGCGCATGGCCGGGGAGAGTTCGTAGTTCACTGTTCCGGTGTGCAAAATGTACTTGAGGCGAGGGCAGATGCGGTGGGCTTCGAGGATGAAGTTTTCGCCGTCCATGCCGGGTAGCCGCACGTCGACAATGGCGATGTCGTAGGCGCAGTGGGTGAGTTTTTCAAGGGCCTCTTCGGCGTTGCCCGCGGTTTGGACCCGCAGGTTGGTATCCTCCAAGTAGCTGGCTAGGCTCTCGCGAATGGGGGCCTCATCGTCGAGAATAAGGACTCGGATGGGGCGCTCTTTTTGGGTCATGCTGCAGGTCCCTCCATTGGTGTCATTTTGTGCTGTGGTTTCAATTATACGGAAAAGCAACACATTTGCCACGTTTTTGTCCGCGGGCGATATGTTTTCAGAGTGTTTTGCGGTGGATGTGATGCCGCGGCAGAGAAAACGCTCCTCGGGGCGTGTTGTGGAAGCCCAATCAACGAAAATAAGGTGTGGGCATGCGCTGTTGGGCTCGGTTTGGTCGGCAAAAAGGTGCTGCGGATACACCGGGGCCTTTCGGGCAAGAAATCCGCTGTAAAAGCGCATAACCGAGTTGCCGTTGTGGCCGTTGTGAGTGCGTTAGGCCGCGATGTCGGCAACGGGCCGCAACACCGGAGGTCGCAATGACCCCGCGGGAAACGCCACCAGCCAGTGTCCCTGCAAGTAACGACGCGAGGCATCTCGGTAGGCCGTTAGAAACGCCCGGTGCGCCACGCTAAA
>Ga0265293_10009015_pt1 | contig 14511 bp, 13 predicted proteins | sample Munlanlewell138R_FD_192505 | JGI IMG/M metagenome (GOLD analysis project Ga0265293, IMG submission 192505) | Leachate microbial communities from a municipal landfill in Southern Ontario, Canada - Leachate well 138R | ecosystem: Engineered > Solid waste > Landfill > Unclassified | place: Canada...
AAAATTCTTGGTTTCATAACTGATTACTTTTGGTTTCTATTTGCTTTCATTTCTTAAATATCAGAAATCTACTGTTTTGCAAAGGTATAATTATATTTTTGAGATATCATAATATTTATGTGTATTTAACTTTATGAATCTTTGATTTGGTAGTGGTTTTTGTTTTATGGCGTTTTACGGGTTGTAATACGCCGTTTTACTACTCGTTTTACGGCGTATTACATATCGTTTTACGGCGTTTTACGCATCGTTTTACCGCGTAATACACTATGTAAAACGGCGTAAAACGAAAACCATTATCTTGCTTTGTTAATTCTATTAAGGAATAGGGTTGTGGGTATTTGCTTAAATTATCCCTTCTCTTAGCAGGTCGTGAAGGTGGATTACTCCTAAATAATTATTATTATCGTCTATTACTAATAATTGGGTAATTGAGTTTGTCCTCATTATTGATAGGGCTTCTACTGCAAATTCTTTTTCATTTATTACCTTTGGACTCTTACCCATAATATCCTTTGCAAGCAAGGAATCAATACTCATTCCTTTTGACATAACCCTCCTTAGGTCTCCATCGGTAATTATTCCCTTGATTTCTCCCCTCTGAGTAACGGCAGTGCAGCCAAGACGTTTCGAGGTAATCTCAACCAATGCTGAGGCTAATGGTGTTTGAGGTTCAACTTCTGGCTTTTCGTTATTTGGGTAAATATCGCATACTCTTAGGTATAATCTCTTCCCAAGAGCTCCTCCTGGATGGAATTTTGCAAAGTCTTCTGAGCTAAATCCTCGGCATTCTAATAATGCAACTGCAAGAGCGTCTCCCATTACCAATTGGGCAGTTGTGGAAGAAGTTGGTGCAAGATTATTAGGGCAAGCTTCTCTTTCCACATGTACATTCAAGCAATAGTCTGCTCCTCTTGCCAAGGCAGATTCCATATTCCCAACCATTGCAATTAGAGTATTGCCAAGGTTTCTAATTAAAGGTATTAATACTTTTATTTCTGGAGTATCTCCACTTTTGGAGATAAGGATAATAATATCTTCTTTTTGTATGGTTCCCAAATCACCATGAATTGCATCTGCTGCATGCATAAAAACGGCTGGAGTTCCGGTTGAGTTGAGGGTAGAAACTATTTTTGTTCCAATATTAGCACTTTTACCGATACCACTCACAATTACTCTTGATTTAGAGTGATAAATTAGATTTACAACCTCTACAAAGTCTTCATTGATATAATTATTTAGATTTTCAATTGCTTTAGATTCTTTTGTAATTGTTTGATATGCAATTTCTTTAATTTGTTCTGGAGTTTTCACTGCTAATATTTTTGCTATAAAATTATGTTCTTAGTAAAAAAGGTAGTAATTTAGCATAACCAAACGCAAATTACGACTTTTCAGACTACAAAGATACGTAATAAAATTTAGACATAGAAAAATGAGAAAAGAAGTGTTTTCATTCGATAAATTAAACCTTAAACAGGAGCTTAAAAGGATTTTTGGTTTCAATAAATTCAAAGGTCAGCAAGAAGAGGTAATTAAGAGTTTAATGGAGGGGAATGATACCTTTGTTATAATGCCAACAGGAGGAGGTAAATCCCTTTGCTATCAATTGCCGGCTTTGATTCAGCCTGGCTGTGCAATTATTGTTTCACCTTTGATTTCTTTAATGAAAAACCAGGTTGATGCAATAAGAAACTTTGGTTCTGTTCATGGTGTTGCACATTTTTTAAACTCTTCCTTATCCAAGAATGAGATAAGAGGAGTAAGAGCAGATTTGCGTTTAGGAGTTACCAAATTGCTTTATGTTGCTCCAGAGAGTTTGAATAAAGATGAGAATGCCCAGTTTCTTAAAAGTATAAAGATTTCCTTTTTCGCTATCGATGAGGCACATTGTATATCAGAATGGGGACATGATTTCCGTCCTGAATATAGAAGATTAAAGCCAATAATAGATTCAATAGGTAAGAAGGCACCAATAATTGCATTAACAGCAACAGCCACTCCAAAGGTGCAACAGGATATTATGAAGAATTTGGAAATGACTAAGGCAAAAGTCTTTATTTCCTCATTTAACAGACCTAACCTTTATTATGAAATAAGACAAAAGCCTAAGAAGGAAGTTGATGTAAACAGAGAGGTAATAAGATTTATTAAAGAAAACTCTGGGAAATCAGGGGTTATCTATTGTTTAAGCCGCAAGACAGTAGAAGGTTTGGCAGAGACCTTAGTATTAAATGGGATTAAGGCACTTCCATATCATGCAGGATTAGATCCAAACACCAGGGCTATGAATCAGGATAAATTCCTAATGGAGGAGGTGGATGTAATAGTTGCAACCATAGCCTTTGGAATGGGGATAGATAAACCAGATGTAAGATTTGTTATACATTACGATATGCCAAAGAGTCTTGAGGGCTATTACCAGGAGACAGGCAGGGCAGGACGAGATGATGGAGAGGGGAAATGTATTGCATTCTATTCAGAACAGGATATAAATAAATTAGAGAAATTCTTAGTAGATAAGCCAGTTGCAGAGAGAGAGGTAGCACTTCAATTAATGAATGAAACAATTTCTTACTGCGAAAGTTCAGCATGTAGAAGGATTAACCTATTGCAATACTTTGGAGAAAACTATGATTTAGATAATTGCGGCTCATGTGATAATTGTTTAAATCCAAAGCCAAGAACAGAGGCAAGCGATGATATTGAATTAGTATTAGAAACAGTTCTTGAAGTAAAACAAATCCTAAAAGCAATAGATATAGCAAATATTCTTACATCAGTTTCCACAGGTCAGACCAAGGCATTTAAGAATATTAGCAATTGGGGAGCAGGAGAGGATAAGAAGTTTGTCTATTGGAAGGCTGTAATTCGTCAAGCAATAATAGAGGGCTTATTAATAAAAGAAATTGAGAATTATGGGGTATTGAAGATAACTCAAGAGGGACATAAATTCTTAAAAAAGAAGTATCCAATCTTAGTTTCCGAAGACCATGATTACTCAAGTGATAATAAGAATGAGGATAATATTGTAATAACAACAGAAGTAGGAGAGGGGGGAGACAAGATATTATTTACTATTCTAAAAGATTTAAGAAAGAAGATTGCTACAAAAGAAAACCTCCCTCCTTATGTTATTTTTGAAGACAGAAGCTTAGAAGACATGACTGTACAATACCCAATCAATATGGAAGAGATGCATAGGATAATTGGAGTAGGGGTAAGTAAGGCTCAAAAGTATGGAGAAGAGTTTCTAAAAATCATAAAGAAATACGTAGAAGATAATGAAATAGAAAGACCTCATGATTTAGTTGTTCGCTCTATTGTCAATAAATCAGGATTAAAAGTCTATATAATTAAATGTATAGACAAGAAACTTCCATTAGAGGATATTGCAGTTGCAAAGAGTTTGGAGGTTGATGAATTGCTTAAGGAAATAGAAAGAATAGTAGCATCTGGAACAAAATTAGACCTGTCTTATTATGTAGATGAGGTAGTAGACCCTTATCATCAAGAGGAAATTCTTGAATTGCTTAGGGAGAATCAAACCGATAATATTAAGGATATATTAGAAGAGTTGGGGGAAGAAGAATATACAGAGGAAGAAGTAAGACTAATGAGAATTATTTTTCTTTCAAAGTACGGGAATTAGTAATAAAGTAATTTTTTTATGATTCAGGATTTAGCGAAACTACAAGAGTTTCTTTCGCAAAAAGAGTATATTAATTCAAAGAAATTCATCTTAATAGACGATAATACTTATAATTATTGCTTGGCAGAATTGATTGAAGAGGTTGATGCATTGAACGGTGCAGAGATTTTAGAAATAGAATCATCGGAAAAGACCAAGAGTTTGGAAATTGTTCAGGAGCTTGCCCTTTCCTTAATTGAATCCCAGGCAGACCGTTCAAGCATATTGATTTGCTTAGGAGGGGGAGTGATTTGCGATATTGGAGGTTTCTTAGCCTCAATCTTAAAAAGAGGTATTCCACATATACTTATCCCAACAACACTATTAGCAATGGTTGACGCATCCATTGGAGGCAAAACAGGGGTTAATCTAAATAATTTAAAAAATCAAATAGGTAGCTTTTATAATCCAGTATTTACTTCAATACATATCCCATTTCTTGACACTCTTAGTCAAAGACATATTTTAAATGGGGCAGCAGAAATACTAAAAATCTCCCTATTAAAAGATAATGGACTGTTTGAAAAGATTATTAATTCCTCTCCAATAGGCGAGGAAGGGTATGATGAGGAGATTATCTTTACTTCAATCAAATTAAAGCAAGAGATAGTAGAGAGCGACCCTAAAGAAAAAGGATATAGGAAAATTCTAAATCTTGGTCATAGTCTTGGACATGCATTTGAATCTATTTATTTGGAAAAAGAAGAGGATTTATTGCATGGGGAAGCAGTAGCAAGCGGACTTTATTACTCAATTAAGCTAAGTGAAAAACTCCTTGGTTTCCCTGAGAGAAAGGCAAATCAAATTTACGATTTTATTGAAAAATACTATAAGATAATTCCTTTAAAAGAAAATCTTGAGAGCATATTAAACTATCTTTCTTCTGATAAAAAGAATATTGATAATGAGTTTTGTTTTGTCCTTTTAAAAGATATTGGTAATCCTATAATAGATTACAGGATTACCAAACAAGACCTTATTGATATTTCTCAGCAATAATCTCAGCCACTCTTACTCCATCAATAGCCGATGAGGTAATGCCACCAGAGTATCCAGAGCCTTCTCCACAAGGATAAAGATTAGATATCTCGATATGTTCCAAACTAATTGGATCTCTTGGTATTCTTACGCTTGAGCTTGTTCTGGATTCTAATCCAATTAGATTAGCATTCTCAGAAATAAATCCCTTCATCTTTTTATCAAAGCTTTTAAATCCAAGTTTTAATGATTCGCTAATAAATTTGGGGAAAAGCTTATTTAAGTCATAAGAAATCAATCCACATAAATAAGAAGTAGAATTTAATACATTTGAGGGCTTAGAGTTAAGGAAGTCGATTAGTCTTTGGCTTGGAGCTGCTTGAGTTTTATCGGCAGCAAAATAGAATTTCCTTTCTAAATCTTCTTGGAACTTCAATAAAGCAAGATTTCCATACTCTTGATAATCCTTAGCATCATCTTTATTCACATTAACCACAATTCCACTATTTGCATAAGGAGAATTACGAAGCGAATTGCTCATACCATTTACTACAGATTGTTTATTATCAGTAGCAGATGGCACAATTATCCCTCCAGGACACATACAAAAAGAGAATACTCCTCTATTATTATCAAGGCTTTGAGCAAGTGTATAGGTAGCTGGTGGAAGCTCTGAGGAGTATTTCTTACTATGGTATTGAATATGGTTAATTAATTCCTGAGGATGCTCTATCCTTACTCCAACTGCAAAATCCTTTGCCTCCAAAGCCCAATTCTTATTATCAAACATATAATAAATATCTCTTGCACTATGACCAGTGGCAAGGATAATTGCAGAGGCGAAGATTTCCTCTCCTTTGCTTGTCCTAACTCCAATAGCTTTCTTATCCTTCTCAATAATATCTATAACCTTAGTTTCAAATCTATATCCCCCACCTTTTTCCTCAATTCTCTCGCGAATATTCTTAAGTATCCTGCTAAGTCTGTCTGTACCAATATGAGGATGTGCTTCGTATAGTATTTCTTCCTCTGCTCCATGGTTTACAAATGTTTCTAATATCTCGCGGATATTTCCCTTCTTATTGGAACGTGTGAATAGTTTTCCATCTGAAAAAGTCCCAGCTCCTCCTTCTCCAAAACACCAATTGCTTTCTGGATTAAGTATTTGGCTTTTTGATAGAATAGCTATATCTTTCTTTCTCTCACTAACTTCTTTTCCTCTTTCTAATATTATAGGTTTAAAACCTTTTTCAATTAGTTTTAATGCAGAGAACAATCCCGCAGGACCAGCTCCAATAATTATAACTGTCTTTGATGAACTTACGTTTTGGTAATTAGGAATAATAATCTCTGATTTCTTTTCTAATCCTACTCTTAGTTTAATCCTATATTTTGCAGGGTGGCGTCTTGAGTCTATACTCTTACGGATAATCTCATATACTCCAATCTCTTCTTCCTTAAGTTGAGATGCCTCCATTATAGCTCTCTTTAATTTGTTTGGATTTTGAAATGATTCAGGACTAATGCTAATTTCTATTTCTTTTGTCATAACACTTGGTTTATTTATTTAATTTCTATATTTATATTCTCCCAAAAATCTGGGAAGGATTTCTTTACACATTCTGGATTATCAACACTAATCTCTTTATCCATTAGTTTAAGTAATCCAAAAGCCATAGCAACCCTATGGTCGTTATAGCTTTTTATTTCTTTTGTCTTTATTTCTTTTCTTTTCTTAGATATAATCAGAGAATCTTCTTCTTCAATAGTTTCAAATCCAAGATTATTTAGATTAAATATTGCTGCCTCAATTCTATTGCTTTCCTTATGCTTTAGGGTTGAGGTGTTTTTAAATACAATTCTTCTTTTGCTTAAAGCTCCGCAAACTGCTAAGGGAAGAAATAGGTCAGGGCAGTTTCCTATATTAAATTCCAAATCCTCAATACTTGTTTCTTGCTTGGGAATTAGTATTCCCCCATCTTGATTAAAAATTGTCTCAATCCCAAAATAAGAGAAATACTCCTTAGATATTGAATCTCCTTGAATGCTATTAGGTTTTAGATTAGGAATAAATACTTCTTCTTTAGTAATATAAGCTAACTCATACCCAAAACTTGCAGAAGACCAATCAGCCTCAATAATAATATCCTTAAGATTGTATTCCCCAGGCTCTACCCTTATCTTATTATCTTTAAATTCAATATCTATCCCCATTTCCCTAATCAATTCCACACTCATTTCTATATATGGCAAAGATATATTGCTGCCTGATAGGTTAAATATTGAGGTTTTTGAGAATTTTGGGGCAATTAATAATAGAGAAGTTAGAAACTGAGAGCTTAGATTAGTATCTATATCAATTTCTCCACCGTTTATCTCTCCACTTGAGCAAATCTCTATTGGCAAATAGCCTTCTCTATCAAGACAATTTATTCCTACTCCAAGTTTCCGTAGAGTTTCGATTAGGGGTTTCATAGGTCTTTGTCTTAGTCTCTGACTCCCATCTACTATATATTCTCCCTTGGTAATAGAAAGTAAACCTATAATAAATCTTGATACAGTCCCAGCATTATCGCAGTAAAAACGATTTGTATTTCCTTGATTTAATTCCCCAATTAGCCTTTGCATAAGTAGAGTATCTTCAGCCGTGGAAAGGTTGATTAGCCTTCCTACTTTATTCTTGCTTAATTGCTCTATAATTAATAACCTATTGCTAATACTTTTGGAGCTTGGAACAGAGAATCTCCTCATTATAGCTTTATATTAAACTCGTTAATCTTCCTATATAAGGTTCTTTCCGATATTCCCAGCTCACTGGCAGCCTTGCTTCTCTTTCCGTCAGCTCGTTTCAAGGCTGCAATAATTGCTTTTTTTTCCAAATCAACCAAGGTAAGAGGTTTCTCATCCACTTCGTCATATTCATTCTCAATTATAAGGTCTTCATCCTCATCTTTAACTATTTCATCTTTAGAATTAGTAAGAATAATTTTATTATTTGAGGAAGAAATAAGGTAAGGATTAGTCTCTTGATTTCCAATTAAAGTTTTAATAATTGATTTTAACTCGTCTAATTCGTTCTGTATCTTACTTATTTGTTGCTTATTGCTAAGTATAGTTAGGATTAGCTCTCTTTGAGAATAATCTTCTCCAAAACTATTGCTCTCAATAACCATTGGAAGATTATTGATAGGAGGGATATAGGTCTTTAGGGTTTCAAGGCTAATCTCTTTATTAGTTTCAATTATAGAGATTTGATCTGTTATATTTTTTAGCTGTCTTATATTTCCCTGCCAAAAATAATTCATAAGGTAATGCCTTGCCTCGTTGGTTAAGGTTATTGTTGGCATCTTATATCTTTCAGCCTGCTCTATGGCAAAGCGTCTAAATAGAAGGTATATATCATCTTTTCTTTCCCTTAGTGGAGGTACAATTATAGATATTTGACTTAGTCTATAATAAAGGTCTTCTCTGAATTTGCCTTTTCGAATTGCTTCTAAAAGGTTTACATTTGTTGCGGCAACTATCCTAACATCTGTCTTTAAGGGCTTGGATGAACCCACAGGAATATATTCTCCGCTTTCCAAAACCCTAAGAAGTTTTGCCTGCATCTCCATTGGCAATTCCCCAACCTCATCTAAAAAAAGAGTCCCCTTGTCTGCTTCCTGGAAATATCCCTTACGGTCACGGTCTGCTGAGGTAAAGCTACCTTTAACGTGACCAAATAATTCGCTTTCTATGGTCCCGCTTGGCAAAGCACCACAGTTTACCGCTATATAATTATTATGTTTTCTTGGGCTGTAATTATGAATAATCTTAGAGAAAACTTCTTTCCCAACACCACTCTCCCCAGTAACTAAAACACTCATCGAGGTTGGAGAAACGGAAAGTGCAATTTCCAAAGCTCGATTTAGCTGAGGATTATTGCCCATAATCCCAAACCTTGTCTTGACTGATTGAATATCCATCATAGTTTTTAATCTAATTTCCTTACAAAATTACAAAATTTCGGACAGAATGTCAGTATAAATCTTGATTTAATTTTCCAAACCCTAATTTCCAAGTCCTAAAATCAAATAATAAACTCACAGAATCAAATTACAAAAAAATGGATTTTGATTTCAATCTAAATATAATGCCATTATATCGGCAATATAATGCCATTAAATGGACGAAATAATGGCATTATTCTTAGGAAATAATGCCATTATATTAGATTGGATTCAAATAGTATTAGTTTGTAGTTGGATTTCAGCAGATTAGAATCAGGAAATTTTACTTTGTTTTTTGTTTTTAAAGAAGGTATTTCTTAGTAAGTGTTATATACTCCTTATTTGGGTTGTTTTCTTTGTCTCTTAGGGCAATTTCTTTAATTATAAAATCTGGATTCTCTTGTTTTGAGAAGTGGAAAATTACTCTGTTTGGCTCTTTCCCTTCTCTTGGGATAATATTATATTGAGCTCTTGAGAATAATCCCTCTTTTTGAGCAATTTGAATAAAATCTTTATGATTAGTATATGGGATAATCAAAGCGAAAATACCTTTTTGACTAAGCAATTTGCTTACTCCCTTGCATAAATCCTCAAAGCTAAGGCTTAGAGTATGTCTTGCTCTTAGTTTCTGCTCTTTTTCTGGTAATAGGCTATTTACAAAATAGGGGGGATTGGTAATAATTAAATCGAATTCTTCATTTCTATTATCTGCAAATTCATTGAAATCAATAAGTATAGCACTAAGCCTTTCTGAATACCTTGATTTTTCAAAATTATCCTTAGCCTGGTAAATCGACATCTTATCTATATCTATTCCAATAATACTCGAAGTGCTATAGTTTTGAGCCATGCAAAGCGAAATTATACCTGAGCCGCAGCCAATATCCAATATTTTTTTTGGATTAATATCTTCTGGAGAAAGACATGATAATAGAATTGAGTCGCTCCCTACCTTCATTGAGCAAAGCGAATGATTAAGTGAAAAGGTCTTGCATTGAAATTCCATAATCATAAAAAAAGCTGCCCGAAAACCTCAGGCAGCTTGATATTAAACTTAATTATTAATTAGTATGTGTCTTTGGATCTTCTACCTGCAGCATACATTATTCTTAATGCACCAACTTGGCGAAGCTCTTGTTTGATATCAGTAACCTCTCCCATCTTTACTTCCTTATCACTTTTAAGTGTGGTAGTAAGGAAAGGTACGTCAACTTCGTTTCTTGCAGCTCTTTCACTTTCAATAAAAGCTCTGATATCTGATACTTCAGAAAATTGGTCGTTAAGCTGAATACGAGTACCTGTTCCGAATTTCTTATCATCAAGAGGTGCCCCAACGTAGATATAACTATTTAAGGATTTCTTCTCTAATTTCTGTAATTCACTACCTTGAGGAACATTTACTTTAACAAGTAAGGTGCTTTCTCTCATTGTTGTGATAATCATAAAGAAGAATAATAACATAAAGATAATATCTGACATTGAGCCCATATTAAGCCCTGGAGATTCGTTTGATCCTTTTTGTTTGAATTTTCCCATTAGTTATTTCCTCCTATATTTTTAGGTTCAGCCTCAGATATTGCAGTAGGAACTGCCTTATCTATTGCTTCCCTTTGGTCAGCCCTACAATCTATGTATTGTCTTCCAAACTTTGCTTTAGCTAATTCGTCCCTTAATTCTGTAATTGCAGCTGTCAACTCATTTTGAACTTTAAAATACATATCATAAGAAGTTCCTCTATCGTTCTGTAAAGATATTACTCCTTTTGAAACCTTATATTTTCCAATTAAAGGAATATCCATTTCTTCTTTTTCTGGTAAATTTGGATTTTCTGAAGGATTTGAAAGAAACTCTTTAGCTCTAACTTTTAAATCATTTATTTCTCCTAATTGACCATTGAAAAGAAGTTGATCGTTTCTATTTACAAGAACAATAAAAGTATTCCTTTTATGAATTTCTGGTGGCTTCACATTTGGATCTGATGGTGGAGGTAGCCTTCTTTGAATACCCATATCCGTATTGATTGATGATGTCAATAGGAAGAAGATAAGCAATAGGAAGGAAATATCCGCCATCGAAGAGCTATTCAATTCTGGAATCCCTTTTTTCTTTTTTGCCATAACTATTTAAGTTTTTTTGCTACCTCTGTATAGATTGCAGCTAATAATACACCTCCGAAAAGGACATAAACAGTATATAATGACCCTCCAATTAGTTTGGAATTGTCAAAATCAGAGCCTGTCTTTTCGAATAATTCTTTTGGAACATCAGTACCTGAAGCCATTAAAAATGAAGCTACAAATACTAAGACTAAGGCACCAACTCCAATTAAAATACCCATTTGTTTTTTTGGATCATCAATCAATCCTTTACCTAAGAATGCAATAGCAAATCCTAATGCAATTACTATATTTAGACATATAAAGATAACTGTTGTCCAATATGACATATTCCAATAATTCTTAGCAAGATCTGGGTTAGAATCGTTTGTTGCAGCAAAAGCAACAGTTGATAATGCAGCCAAAACAGCCCAAATTATTACAATTGTCCAATATATTTTTCTAAAATCTTTTTTCATTTTTTACCTCCTGGTTAATAATCATTTTATAAAATAGTAGCTTTTCTATTATTAAAGAATAGAATCTAAGGCTAAATACTATTTTCTGTTTTTAACCAAGATATCCATAAAGGTAATAGAAGAATCTTCCATTGTTGCAACTAAACCTTCAATTTTTGAAAGTAAATAGTTATAACAAACTTGTAGAATAAGTGCAGAAATCAAACCGAAAATAGTTGTGATAAGAGCTACTTTCATACCTCCTGCAACAACTGTTGGAGAAATATCACCTGCTTTTTCGATATCATCGAATGCTTGAACCATACCCACAACTGTTCCTAAGAATCCAAGAGATGGTGCAAGAGCAATAAATAATGAAATCCATACTAAATTGCTTTCTAATCTAGCCATTTGAACTCCACCATAAGAAGTTAATGCTTTTTCAGCATCTTCTAAACCATTATCAACTCTATCAAGACCTTGGAAGAAGATAGAAGCTAAAGGTCCGCGAGTATCACGGCATACTTGTTTTGCTCCTTCATAGTCGTTAGCTACAACTTTCTCTTCGATTTTCTTTAATAGTTTGTCAGGGTTTGTAGTTGCAAGATTAAGATAAAGAATTCTCTCAATAGCCAATGCAAGCCCTAAGATTAAAACAATTAAGATTGGAGTCATCCAACCAACACCACCCTCAATAAACTTTGTTTTCAAAGCTTGGTGGAAAGATACACCTTCTTCTTGAGCTACTTCTTCTGCAGGTGCAGCCTCTTCAGTAGAAGATTGAGTTAAGGTTTCTGTTGTTGCGGTTTCCTCTGCTTTAGCTCCTTGAGCATAAATTGCGTTTGAAAAACCTAAGGTCAATAAAAGAACTATTGACAAATAAGCACATACTTTTTTCATAGTGTTTGTTATTGTGTTACTAATTTTTTAATTTGATAAATATCTAATTTGGATTTTGCAAAAGTATTAAAGAAAATCCATTTGACAAAGTATTAATCTGTTTTTTTATGGATTTTTTTAATCAATACTTATTATAACCTTATCTATTCTTGCAATATCCATATCCACAATTTCGAAGCAAAATCCTCCCCATCTTATCTTATCTCCTGTTTTTGGAATCCTTCTTAATAGGTCTAATAATAATCCACTTAATGTGTTATAAGGAAGTTCTTGGTATTTTTCTTCTAATTCAAAATAACTAAGGAAATCGAAAAAAGGATATTGTCCATCAATTAACCATGAACCATCTTCTCTCTTTACTATTTCGTATTCTTGTTTAGAAATATCCAACTCTTCAGCACTACCAACAAGGGATTCTAAGATATCATTCATAGTAATTAGACCACAAATCAAGCCAAATTCATCAATTACCATTGCATAATGAATCTTTTTTTCCTTGAATACTTCTAATGCATGATAAACGCTTGCACTTTCAGGAATAAATTGAGGTTCCCTAATTATTGGCTTAATATCTTCAATTTTTTTATTAAACAAATCCTTTAAAAATACTACTCCAAGTATATTGTCAATAGTTTTATCGGCAATTGGATATATATAATGAAGATTAGCCTGCATTTGTTTGAGTATATCCTCAATATTATCATTGATATCAATCCAATCAAAATCGCTTCTATGTGTCATTAAAGAGGAAATATCTCTATCGCCAAGGCTGAAAACCCTCTCAACTATATCTTGCTCTACTTCCCTAATCTCTCCAACTTCAGTACTTTCATTGATTATTGCCTTAATCTCTTCTTCAGTAATTATTGAATTAGTGTTTTTATTTATTCCAATTAAAGCAAGAAGAAGATTTGTAGAGGCGGATAAAAACCATACAATAGGATAAGTAATCTTAGTTAGGAAATTCATTGGACTGATAATTATCCCTGCAATTTTCTCTGGATTGTTTAAACCTATTTTCTTTGGAAGTAATTCTCCTATTACTAAGGTTAAATAAGTAATAGTAAGGATTATAATTGTATTAGATAAAAGAGTTGAACTGCTTGGTGATACTCCTATATTTACTAAGATTTGACTAAATGGCTCTACCAAACTTCTGCCAGAATATAACCCAGTAATAAATCCAATTACTGTTATTGCTATTTGAACTGTTGAAAGAAAATTCTCAGGATTTTCTGATGTTTCAAGAATCTTCTTTGCTTTTTTATCTCCTCTTTTATATTGAGATTCTAATTTTGATTTTCTCGATGAAACAAGGGATATCTCGGACATCGAGAATAGTCCATTGATTATAATTAGAATTAAAATAAGTATAATTTCCACGATTTAAACTATAAAGTTTCTTTTGAGTCTTTAATATTGTCTTTTTCGATATTCTCTTCTTTTTTTTGAAAGAATAAAAGAGAAATAACTAATAATCCAACTCCAACAGATATCGATATATCAGCTATATTGAATATTGCATTAAAAAAAGTAAATGGCTCTCCCCCTATAAAAGGCATCCAAGTTGGGAAACTTGTATTTATAATTGGGAAGTAAAACATATCAACGACCTTACCATGCAATAATGTACCATAACCTCCATTAGAAGGGAATATTTCAGCAATACTAAAATAAGTGCTTTCAGAAAATACTATACCATAGAATATCGAATCAATAATATTACCTACGGCTCCAGCAAATATTAGTGATATACTATATATATTAAGTTTGCTTTCTTTTTTATCTATTATCTTTCTAAGATAAATAAAAATCAGTACAGAGGCAATAATTCTGAATAAAGTAAGGGCAAGTTTCCCGAACTCTCCTCCAAAGGACATGCCAAAAGCCATACCTTCATTTTCTATAAAATGTAGTTTAGCCCAATTGCCAATAAGAGAAATTTCCTCTCCGATATGGAAATTAGTTTTAATCCAAATCTTAAATACTTGGTCAATAAAAAGAATTGCAAGGATTAGAAATAAAGGTTTCTTCATGAAACTAATTATCTTTTGTTCTGCTGTTGAAGTTTTGCTTCAACGCTCATAGTGGCATGAGGTACAATCCTTAATCTTTCTTTTGGGATTAATTCTCCAGTTACCCTGCAAATTCCATAGGTTTTGTTTTCAATTCTGATTAATGCTGCCTCAAGATCCTTGATAAACTTCTGTTGTCTTGCAGCCATATTTGCATTATCTTCTTTTGACTGAACATTACTACCTTCTTCCAATATCTTAAAGGTTGGAGAAGTATCACCTAAATCGTTAGCATCGTTTGAAAATGCTTCCATTAACATCTGAAGATTCTCTCTTGCTTGCGCAAGTTTGTTTAAAATAATTTCTTTGAATTCAAGCAATTCA
>Ga0265293_10009016_pt1 | contig 14510 bp, 15 predicted proteins | sample Munlanlewell138R_FD_192505 | JGI IMG/M metagenome (GOLD analysis project Ga0265293, IMG submission 192505) | Leachate microbial communities from a municipal landfill in Southern Ontario, Canada - Leachate well 138R | ecosystem: Engineered > Solid waste > Landfill > Unclassified | place: Canada...
TCATCGTTTCCATCCCTCCAGCAACAGGGTGTCATCCTTATGAGTCAACGAAACAATCCGCCCCCCTCTGCGGCCCGTGCTTCGGTGTCTTTTTTTATGAGTCAATTCGGCGGCAGTTTTTTTCTATCACAACAGTTGACAGCGGCGGTCGGGTCATATAATTTCTTCACCTTATTTCTGAACCGGAAAGAGTTGTAGATGAAGACATTTGTAGCAAACGAAAACGATATTCAACGGGAATGGTTCGTAGTGGATGCAATGGATAAGCCGGCGGGGCGTCTGGCCGTGTTCATTGCCGATATTCTTCGCGGCCGCAATAAACCGACCTATACGCCGCACGTTGATACCGGCGCTTTTGTGGTTGTGGTGAACGCCGACAAAGTAAAGCTGACCGGCAACAAAGAGCAGAATAAAATTTATCAGGATTACACCGGCTACAGCAGTGGTTTGAAAGAACGTTCTGCCGCTGTGATCCGGCAGAAAAATCCAACGCGCATTCTCATGCAGGCTGTTGAAGGCATGCTGCCGAATAACCGCCTGATGCGCCGCACGATTAAACGCCTGAAAGTTTACGCCGGACCGGTTCATCCGCACGCCGCGCAACAGGTGAAAGTTCTTGAATTTAACGGTTAATGAAGGAGTAGATTGTGGTAGCAGCGAAAAAAACCGATGAATTTGCCGCAACCGGACGGCGCAAAACGTCTGTGGCGCGTGTCCGCCTTGTAAAAGGTTCCGGTACGATTGTCATTAACGGCAAAAATATTAACGAATACTTTGATACAAAAGATATGATTGATACCGTTCGCCGTCCGCTAATTCTTACCGGTCGCGAAGAACAGTATAACGTCACCGTTTCCGTTAGAGGCGGCGGAAAAGTCGGACAGTGCGGTGCGGTCGCTCACGGCGCATCCCGTGCACTTGTAAACGCGGAAGAGGAACTGAAACCGATTTTAAAAAAAGCCGGTATGCTCACCCGCGATGCGCGTATGAAAGAACGCAAAAAACCGGGACAGCCCGGTGCGCGCAAACGCTTCCAGTTCTCAAAACGTTAAGCCGTTTACCGGTTCAAAAGATTTTGTATTTAAACCCCGGAAACTCCCGGGGTTTTTAATTTTCATTTCGTAAACCGCCAAGCCGCCAGGAAGATTTTTAACAGAAGGTCGCAAAGGGCGCGAAGTAAATTTCATTGGTGGAACGGGCGCTCCGCGCACGTTCTAAACGCGCCCGGAGGTCGCGTTCCACCCTTTGTGATCTTCGCGATCTTCTGTTTAAATCTCTTTCCATTAATTTATCCTGTCAAAAATTTCCTGCAGAAATCTTTTGTGCTTTTTTGTGTTCTTTGTGGCGATTAATCCGCGTACATTCCCGAATCGCAGGCAGAGTGTATCGGCCGCTCTTTTGCTTCGGCGAGAGGGAGGAAAGTCCGGACTCCGCAGGGCAGGACGTCCCGTGGTTAACGCGGGAACGCCGGTGCCATATCGCCGGTGATGGAAAGTGCCGCAGAAAATAAACCGCCCGCCCGCACTTTGTGCGGGAAGCACTAAGTTCGAAAGTTTCGGATTTCGTAATTCGGATTTAGAATTTCCCGCTTTGCGGGATGGGTAAGGGTGAAATGGTGGGGTAAGAGCCCACCGCTCCGCTGGTGACAGCGGAGGCAGGGTAAACCCCGTCCGGAGCAAGATCAAATAGGGGACAAGGAGCGGCCCGCTCCGTTTGAGTCCCGGGTAGGATCGCATTAGATAAATGGTCGACTCCGCAAGGAGAACAGAATCCGGCTTACCGCTCTGCTTGCGTTTTTTTCTTAACCGCGAATGAAATATTTCCATTGAACCGCGAAGGAACGCAGAGATCACAAAAATTAGTCATAGTTAAAGCCTGGCTGTAATTTTTTGTATCGCGCTGAAATCGTGAATCGATTTTATTCGCGAACATTCGCGCCTATTCGTGGTTTAAATAATGTTTTGAATCGCCCCATTGATTGAAGCCGATGGTTTCGCCGATCGATTGAATGCGCCGGATTAAATTTTCGCGGCTGGAGGCGGAGTTTTCGTCGAGGCAGGGTTTGTTGTCGTAAAGAGTGTAGGCGGGACGGAATTGTGTTTCGGTGACGTTAGGCATGATGACGTTTGCGCCGCAGAGCAGGCCGAGTTCGCGTCCGTCGTCCTGCAGCGCTTGTAGCGCCGTTGTGGTGGCAATATTGACGTCTTTTAAAACGATGCGCGTAACGGCGATCATTTTCAGTCCGGCGGTAAGGGCCGCGCGGCGCTGTTCACTGTTAAACGCCGGAATTTCTGCGCCGAGCGGCGTATCATGATGCGGAATGAACGGACCCATGCCGACCATATCAATATCCATCTGCTGCATGAAAAGAATATCGTTTGCCAAATCTGCGGCGGTTTGATTGGGCAGCCCGATCATGACACCGGTGCCGACCTGATATCCGGTTTTTCGCAGCAGTTTGAGGCAGTGTTTACGCGCTTCAAAATCGTGATCTGCCGGATGCAGCTGCCGGTACAATTCCGGATTGGTGGTTTCGATACGCAGCAGATACCGGTGCGCGCCGGCGGCGCGCCAGCGCCGGTAGGTTTCCTCGGTCTGTTCACCGAGCGACAGGGTGATGCCGAGCTTGCCTGCGGTCTCTTTGTTCAATCTCCGCAAAATCCGCTCAATCATTTCAATGTAGTTTTTATCCTGCCGTTCACCGGACTGAATGACAGCGGAGCCGTAATCATTTTCAAATGCCCACAATGCTTCGCGGACGATTTCTTCTTCGTCCATTTGAAAACGCCGGACGTTTTGGTTGTCGCGCCGGATTCCGCAGTAATAACAGTTTTTTGTGCAGATGTTGCTGCATTCAATCAGTCCGCGAAAATAGACGGTGCGCCCGACATATTTTATTTTGACGCGATATGCACAATCATAAAGCGCTTGCAGTTCCGCCGGGGTTTGAATTTCCAGCAGCGCGCAGATTTCCGCCGGCGATAATTTTTGATCGCGCTCGGCTTTTTCTAAAATGGATTGAATTGAATTCATGAATGGAGATTTTTTTAGACAGGATAACAGGATTGTCGGAAAAGATTTTTTACAGAAAGAAACGAAGGGAAACAAAGAGTAGACGCGACGCCCTCGTCGCGTTTCACGCACGCAGAGAACGCGACGAGGGCGTCGCGTCTACTTTCTTTTTTCTTTGCTAAGCTCATCCTGTTATCCGGTCAAAAATAAAGGTCACGCGCGCCGGTTTTTATTTGTTCGATGCGTGCCAGGAGCGTGGTCTTCTGGTCGCCGGGAATTTTTGCGAGTTCGCGTTCGATCTGCTGAATTCCGGCGGTGCGGGTTTCCGGCGAGGCGTAATCTTCGAGATATTCAAGAAAGGTTAGCACTGCGTTCGGTGTGCAGAAGCGTTTAACAAATCCCGGCACGGCAAACTCCATGAAGTGTTCGCCGGTACGTCCGAGCCGGTAACAGCCGGTGCAGAAGCTCGGAATGTAATCGGCTTCGCATAGTTCGCGAATGACCTGATCGAGCGGGCGTCCGTCGTTCAAAACAAACTGGCTGCGCTTATCTGAATCCTGTTCCTGTGCATAGGCGCCGACACCGATATTCGAACCGGCGTCGATCTGCGAAACGCCGAGACGGATCACTTCGTTACGGATGGCGACGGGTTCGCGGCAGGTGAGAATGAGCCCGGTATAGGGCACGGCGAGGCGCAGAATGGCAACGAGGCGCTTAAAGTCGGCATCGCTGACAGCGTAGGGCGGCTGATTGCATAATGCAGTGTCGAGCGCCGGCTCGATGCGCGGGAATGAAATGGTGTGCGGTCCGACATTGAACCGCTCTTCAAGATGAATCGTGTGATGCAGCAGCGCCATAATTTCAAACCGCCAGTCGAAAAGTCCGAGCAGTGCACCGAGTCCGATATCGTCGATGCCGGCCTCCTGCGCGCGGTCGAGTCCGTAGAGCCGCCAGAGAAAATCCTTTTTGGGTCCGGACGGATGCATTGCAGCGTACGTTGCCTGATGATAGGTTTCCTGAAAAATCTGATAGGTGCCGATGCCGGCGGATTTCACAACGTGATAACCCTCCACATCAAGCGGCGCGGCATTGATGTTCACGCGCCGGATTTCACCGTTGCCGTGTTTCTGCGCGTACACTTCTTTAACGGTGTCGTGAATAAACTGCGCATCGTATTCGGAATGTTCGCCGTAAACGAGAATCAGCCGTTTATGTCCGCGCGAAACGAGCGCTTCAACTTCGCGGTCGAGTTCCGGCAGGGTCAGGGTTTTGCGCGTTACCGCGGTGTTGGAACACCTGAATCCGCAATATCTGCAGTTGTTGATACATTTATTACCGACATACAGCGGCGCAAAAAGAACAATGCGGTTGCCATACACCTTTTCTTTCAGTTCGCGTGCCGCCGCAAAAATTTCTTCGATCAGCGCCGGATCTTCGGCGTTACTCAGCACCGCCATTTCTTCCGGCTCCAGCCGGTTTTTGGCGAGCGATTTTGCGATGATGTCCCGCACGCGTGCCGGCGCCGGATTTTTTGTCCGTTCCAGCATCGCGAAAATTTCGTTTTCGGGAATGAAGTTTTTTAGATTTGTAGAATCAATTTTCATAGAAGTGTAACCGCCAAGGCGCCAGGAATTTTATTTGGAATAGACAACTCGTTTGATGCCTTGTTTCATTAGTGGAGTATTAAAGTTCAGCAGTAAACCCAGCGAAAGATTTGTTGCTTTCAGATATGAGATTATTTGAGCGGTGTGAACCGGAGAGAGCGTTTCAACAGCTTTCAATTCAAGAATAAGAATTTCATCAATTAAAAAATCTAAACGGTTTTGTCCGACTGGATTTCCTTTGTATGTCAAATTGATTGTTTTTTGACGTTCAAAGGGAATGCTGCGCAATGTTAATTCAATCGCCAGTGCATCTTCATACACAGACTCTAAATAGCCTGGGCCAAGAGTTTTGTGAACTTCGATGCAGGCATCAATAACTGCAGAGGTAAGTTCATCAGCTTTTGGGGATGGTTCGTTCATAATGAGTTCCTTTCATGGCGTCTTGGCGGTTCAATTTAAATGGTTCTAAGACACGGTTGAGAACACCTTGAGTTTTGGAAATGCAGAGACCGTAGTTGGTGATGGGTACTCCGTCGGCGGCGCATCTTTCGATTCGCGAGAGAATTTCGCGCCGGTTGTGCATACAGCCGCCGCACTGCACAACGAGTTTATATTCATTTAAATTCACAGGGAAATCGCGTCCGGCAAATACGTCAATCTGCAGATCGGCGCCGGTATATTCGCGGAGCCAGCGTGGAATTTTTACACGTCCGATGTCATCGTCGGCAGCGTGATGCGTACAGGATTCAGCAATCAGAACGCCATCACCGGATTTCAGATTATCGACAGCCGCCGCACCGGCGGCGAGGGTTGACAGATCGCCTTTCAGCCGCGCAAAGAGAATGGAAAAGGTGGTACAGGGAATTTCCGCCGGCGTTTCGGCGATGATCTGCTTTACAACCTGAGAATCGCAGATGACAATATCCGGCGGCGTTTTCAGCCGGTTCAGCATGTGCGTGTATTCAGTCTCTTTGACGATCAGCGCGCCGGAATTCCCGTCGAGCGCATCGCGAATGGCAGAAACCTGCGGTAGAATCAGACGGCCTTTTGGCGCCTGAGCGTCAATCGGGGCAACGAACAGGGCGAGCCCGCCGTGTGGAATCAGATCGCTGACGAGTGGCGGCGGCTGAATCACTTCGTCGGGACAGACATCCAGCAGGCGGGATTTCAGTTCAGCAAGCACGCGATCACGTTCGGCGGGACGGGTGGAGTCTGCCGAAATAAAATCCGTTGAGACAGAGGCGCCCGGCTGATCACTTTTGTTTGCGATGCAAATGACCGGAATATTTTTTCCGGCCGCGCGCGCTTTAATGGCGGTTTCAAATTTGCCGGTGTTTGTGCCTTCACAGATCAGGAGAATAATATCGGCGCGGTTAAATACCTCCTCCGTTTTCGCCAGCCGTTTCCCTGCCAGTGCGGTGGAATCGTCAATTCCGGCGGTGTCGATGAGTACAACGGGGCCGAACGGCGGAAGTTCCATTGTTTTTTCAACGGTGTCGGTTGTTGTTCCCGGCTGTTCGGAAACGATGGATACCTCCTGTCCGGCGATCAGGTTTAAAAAACTGGATTTTCCGGTGTTTGTCCTGCCGAAGAGCGCGATGTGCAGGCGAAAGCTTTTCGGTGTGATGTTCATGACTGTTTACTGAGCATTGATTTTACGGAAATGCCGGGGAGGGCGCCGAGTTTGCCGGTGAGCATACCGAGATCGTCGGTGGTGGTATCGACGATGAGGGTAATGGCGGAGCAGTTGCGTTTCTCGTACGGCACTCCCATGCGCGCGATGATGATGTCGCCGAACTCTCCAAGCAGTTCATTGACTGCTGCCGCATTTATCTGCCGCTCTTCGATGATGATTCCAATGAAGCCGAGCCGTTTATTCATAGTCATTAGTTCGCCGTTATTTAGTTCCTGGTTCACGGTTCAGGGTTGATATTGAAAAACTCTGAACTCTGATTTTTTTACTCGCATAAAAAAAAGCGCTCCGCCGCAATCTGCGGCGGAGCGGGAGACGGCTGGCAGCTACGCAAACCGTTTTTCCTAAATACGCTGTTCGCCTTGGGTCAGGGCTAAACCCCTTGCCGCAGAAAACTGAGAATAAGATACATCAGTTTTTATCGTTTGTATACTTTTCGTTCCTGATAATGTGTATGTAAAAGTTCGTGAGCCTTGTGCCCCAACGGCTTGCCAAGAAAATCAGCATAGATTTTTTTGATCATCGGGTTGTGGTGTGAGCACCGCTGGACAGATTTTTCGTCATCCGTGTAGATGCCGGCTGTCCGCTTTTTACGGATTTCGTCGGTTGCACCATGCGGCTGACCGCCCCCGCCGACGCATCCGCCGCGGCATGCCATGACTTCAATGAAGTGGAACGGGGGTTCCTTACCCGCTTTTTGTGTGTCGCGAATATGATTCAGAACCGCTTCAACGTTACCCATTTGGTGTGCGACCGCGATGCGGACTTTTGTGCCTTTGATATCAATCTCGGCGGCTTTAACTCCTTCGAGTCCGCGTACTTCCTGAAATTCAACATTTTTCAGGTCTTCCTTGGTGATCAGGAAGTAGGCTGTACGCAGCGCAGCTTCCATCACGCCGCCGGTTACGCCGAAGATGGTTCCGGCACCGGAATATTCTCCGAGCAGGTTATCCGCTTCGCTTTCCGGCAGATTACGGAAATCGATGCCGGCCTGTTTGAGCATGCGGGCAAGCTCGCGGGTGGTGATGGAGAGATCGACGTCCTGACTGCCGGACGAAGTCATGGTTTCACTGCGGGAAATTTCGAACTTCTTGGCTGTGCAGGGCATGATAGAAACGACAAACATATCTTCCGGTTTTACACCGGCTTTTTCGGCATAGTAGGTTTTTGCCATCGCGCCGAGCATCTGCTGCGGCGATTTTGCCGTAGAAAAATTCGGAATAAAATCCGGTGCATATTTTTCCATATAGTCGGTCCATGCCGGACAGCAGGAGGTAATTTGCGGCAGAACTCCGCCTTCGGTGAAACGTTTCACAAACTCGGCGCCTTCCTCCATAATAGTCAGGTCGGCTGAGAAGCTTGTATCGAACACGGCGTTAAAACCAAGGCGGCGCAGTGCGGTGTAGAGCTGGCCGGTGAGCAGCGCGCCGGGTTCATAACCGAACGCTTCGCCGATGGCAACGCGCACCGCCGGTGCAATCTGAACTACGCAGTGCTTATTGCTGATCAATTCACGCCAGACGGTACTTGTTTGGTCGTTTTCGTAGATTGCGCCAACCGGACAATGCGCGGAGCACTGCCCGCACTTGATACACGGACTTTCGTTGAGAGTCACATCTGCGGTCGGGGCAATACGCATGTTTTCGCCGCGTCCGATAAATTCGAGAGCCCAGACGTTTTGCATGTCCTGACAGACCTTTACGCAGCGTCCACAGGAGATACACTTTTCCGGATTTAAAACAATCGAGCCGGTAGAATTATCAATCGGCAGATCGCGCAGGCGCTTCTCAAACGGCACCTCACGGATACCGAACTCTGCGGCGAGTGTCTGGAGCTCGCAGTTTCCGTTGCGTCCGCACTGCAGACAGTCATTCGGATGCGTGGAAAGGATCAGCTCAAGCACAGTCCGGCGCACTTTCACGATTTCAGCATCGTGCGTGGTTACTTTCATGCCGGGGCTGACCGCCGTTGCGCAGGCGCGCAGCATTTTCGGCGAACCTGCCACTTTGACGACACAGATACCGCACGCCGCCCAGGCTTCCAGATCGCTGTGATAGCAGAGTTTCGGGATTCGCACACCAACCTGTTTGGCGGCTTCGAGAATGGTGGTTCCCGGTTTGACTGAAACCGGCATCCCGTTAATTTCAAGTTCGAGCATATTCATTCATGTTCTCCAAATTACCGTTTTACGATGGCATCGAATTTACAGGCGGTGTAACACTGTCCGCATTTAATACATTTTGCCGGATCGATCACATGCGGCTTTTTCACTTCGCCGGCGATGCATGACACCGGACAAACACGTGCACAGGCGGTGCAGCCGACGCATTTGTCAGCGATGATCGTGTACGTCAGCATTTCTTTACATTTTCCGGCAGGGCATTTTTTGTCGAAGATATGCGCGCGGTATTCCTCTGCAAAGTACTTCATGGTCGACATCACCGGATTCGGCGCTGTCTGACCGAGTCCGCAGAGGGATGCTTTGCGCATGGCGTGGCCGATTTCATTCAGCTTATCCAGATCTTCCGGCTCGCCGTTGCCTTTAGAAATCCGGTCAAGGATGTTATAGCAGGTACGTCCGCCGACGCGGCACGGGGCGCATTTGCCGCACGATTCATCGACGGTAAACTCGAGATAAAACTTCGTCACATCGACCATGCAATCATCTTCGTCCATCACGATCATACCGCCGGAACCCATCATGGATCCGATCTCCTGCAGTGTTTCGTAATCGATCGGCGTATCGATAAACTCCGGCGTGATACATCCGCCGGACGGACCGCCGGTCTGCGCAGCTTTGAACTTTTTACCGTTCGGAATTCCGCCGCCGATATCATAGATGATATCACGCAGCGTGGTGCCCATCGGAACTTCAATCAGACCGGAGTTATTGATTTTTCCGGTGAGCGCAAACACTTTTGTTCCTTTGGATGTCGCTGTGCCGATGCTGTTGAACCATTGGCTGCCCTTCAGCAGAATCACCGGAATATTGGCATAGGTTTCAACATTGTTGATCACCGTCGGTTTGCCCCACAGACCTTTTACAGCCGGGAAGGGCGGGCGCGGAATCGGCATGCCGCGGTTCCCTTCGATCGACGCAAGCAGTGCGGTTTCTTCACCGCAAACAAACGCGCCGGCACCGAGCCGCAGTTCGATATGGAATGAAAAATCGGTGCCGAGAATGGCGTCACCAAGCAGTCCGAGTTCTGTTGACTGTTTAATCGCATTGTTCAAACGCTCAATCGCCAGCGGATATTCGGCGCGGATGTAAATGAAACCTTTATTGGCGCCAACGGTATAGCCGGCAATCGTCATTGCTTCCAGAATGGAGTGGGGGTCGCCCTCAAGTACACTGCGGTCCATATATGCGCCGGGATCGCCTTCATCGGCATTACATACAATGTATTTTTGATCAGCCGGCGTATCTTTCGTGAACTGCCATTTGCGCCCGGTCGGGAACCCGGCGCCGCCGCGGCCGCGCAAGCCAGAATCGCTGATTTCTTTCAAAACGTCGTCCGGCGTCATTTCGAACAGTGCTTTTTCCAGTGCGGCATACCCGTCGCGGGCGATATACTCTTCGATAATTTCCGGATTAATGACGGCGCAGTTACGCAGTACAACGCGAAGCTGTTTGCGGTAAAAACTGATTTCGCCGGCGCGCGGATCCCCTTGCGGCTTATCCTCTTTATAAACCAGACGCTCAACCTGGCGGCCTTTAATGATGTGCTCGTGAACAATCTCTTTTGCATCTTCCGGTCCCACTTTCACATAAAACGTTTCGTCCGGCAGGATCTTGACAATCGGTCCCTGTTCACAGAAGCCGAAACAGCCGGTTTTTACCAGCTGTGCTTCGGCGTTGGCGCCGGTTTCTTTCAGCAGTTTCGCAAGCTCTTCGTAGAGCGCCTTGCCCTTGTTCGATTCGCACGCGGTGCCCGCGCACACCAGGATGTAGTTTTTATATGCCATGATTATTTCGTCCCGTTAATAATGTCGATCGAAGGTTTATCAAAAATATGATCGCTGACGAGCGTGCCGGCCCGGATGTGCTCATTGATGATTCGCCGCGCCGTTTTTTCATCCACGTTGCCGTACACCACGGTCGGCATGCCGTTGACAATAACCTCTACCGTCGGCTCAGAAAAGCAGAGTCCCATGCATCCGGTTTGACGAACAGTGATGTCGGCAACACCCTCTTTATTCATTTCGTCAAGTACTGCATCAAACACCGCTTTTGCACCGGCGGCGATTCCGCATGTGCCCATTCCGATGATAATCTCGCCGCGCTTATCTTCCTCATTGCGCTGTGCCATGCTTTTCTTTTTCTCATCGCGCAGTTTGCGCAAATCATCCAGTGTCAGTTTTGCCATACTCCTCTTCCTTTCACTTTGAAAACAGTTCCGGTTTTTCAACCGCATTATTCCGTACAAAACTCTCTTTTTTTGTTAATTCCTCTTCATGCGAAGCAATGTAGGTTTTTAAGAGATTTAAATTCCCGGCGGTTTGCAGTCCACCCATTGCTTCATCCAGCTCAAGACGGGAGAGCGAATAGGATTTACCGGCAACCTCACGGTGAATTTTCAATTCACCGGAATTCATGCCCGACAGCATCATTGCCGCCGCGCCGGAAAAATCGCCGAACGGCGGCAGATCCACATGCTGCGCCTGTGCACGAAAATAGACAGCTGTTCCAGTACCGGCTTCCGACTCCATCGCGGCGCTGCCGCCGGAGGCCTCAGCCGTCTGAAATAAAAACGGCAGGCCGAGCCCGACCTTGCGATGCGGATGCTTGCGTCCGTCGCTGTAAAACGGATCAATCGCTTTCGCCTGTGTTTCGCTGTTCATTCCTCTGCCGTTATCTTTTACCTCAAACTCCATCATCTCCGCATCTTCACGGACAGTCAGTTCAATTTCTGAGGCATCCGCTTCAACAGAATTCTGTACAATATCTGTTATTAGATCGCAAAGTGTTGCGTGCATACCATTTACAATTGTTGATTTCCGACTGCCAGTTTTCATGCATCACGGAATACACAGAATACACTGAACTTATTTTTGTGAATCTTTGTGTTTTTCGTGGTTAAATTTCTTGCTGCGTTTTCTGTGTATTCCGTGGTTAAAAATCAGTTCTTAAAACGGTCGATAATCTTCTTTAATTGTGTCGTTTTAAGATTACCGAATACCTCGCCGTTTACCGTCATCACCGGTGCAAGGCCGCAGCAGCCGATACACCGTACCGCTTCCATCGAAAACTCACCGTCCGGCGTCACGGTGTTCAATCCGACACCGAGAATGCGCTCCAGCTCCAGAATCAAATCTTCGCCGCCTTTAAGATAGCAGGCGGTTCCCATACATACGGCAATCCGGTTGCGGCCCGGCTTGGTCAGTTTGAACAGATGATAAAACGTAATCACGCCATAAATTTTTGCCACCGGAATATCCAGCATATCAGCAACCTGAAACGCGATTTTGCGCGGGATATATCCGAAATGCTCCTGCACCTGGTGCAGAACCATAATCAGGTTTCCCTCTTTGTTTTTCCACTCATTGATGAAGTTCACCAGCTCCGCCGGCAATTTATTTTCTGCCATGATTTCCTCCAAAATTGAAAGCCGACAAGAATACTGTTCTATGAATTTTCATCAAATTAATTGTGAAATAACCATCTCTTTGTATTAAATATAGATAATAATAATCACATTAAAAATTATTAGACACAGTATATATGTCATAAAAATAACAAAAATAACGATGTGAATAAGATAAATCCTAAAAATATTTTCGATTTAATTTGACGATAAGACTGCACTCTTATCTGAAATTATCGTTCGTATAACCTCACGCGGTACGCTGGTTGAGATCAGTCGTCCTTATATATTCTCCGGTGTGTTATCTTTGAGTTGCTTGCGATGACACTGCGGTTGTTGAAGGGGCTCACCGGGGCATTCACGTTCATCAGTGCGATGCCTGAACTCGGTCAGATCGGTAATAATCAGGCCGCGGCGCTGGCCGGATTAGCGCCGCAAAATCGTGACAGCGGAGAGTTCCGCGGCCAGCGTCATATCCATGGCGGTCGCGCAGAAGTGCGGCGCGCACTCTACATGTGTGCCATGAGTGCGCGGCGCAGCAATCCGATCCTGAAAGAGTTTTATAAACAGCTTATCGCCAATGGAAAGAAGAAGAAAGTAGCGCTCATTGCAGTGGCACGCAAATTAATCGTACCGGTGAACCGGCTGCTTGCAGACCCCGGGTTCCAGCTCTCATAACTTTTTCAACAAACACTGTTGCCATAAGGTTGCGATTTTTTCAGCCCAACCGTTCATGTGGCGCTTTTCTATTCAATGCATTACCGCAGAGTTCTTTCTTATTTCGCTTGGAGTTTGGTTTGTTTGTAATTTTAACATTTTAATGAGATGTTGCGGACTGGAAAACCCCGTATCGGTAGCAATCACTTTAATAGGGAGATTGGTTGTGCGGAGAAGTCCAATTGTTGCATACAGCCGGATATTGAGCTGGAGCTTCATCGGAGTAATTCCATATTTTTCCTTAAATGCTCTGGAGAGGTAATTCGCAGAAAGTCCAACAGCCTTTGCCAAAGATGTCAATGTGAGAAGTCCGGCGGTGTCCGCTTTTATTAAATGATGTGCACGAACAAGAGCGTCAGGCGCATTCGTCCTGTCTGTAATAGCCAGATGATCTTCCAGCAGTGATAAAAGTTGCGTTAATCCATGCTGCAGACGAAAGGGCCTTTCTTCTCCGATACATCCGTGGGCAATATCATTAAATGCGTGGACAATCGCGCTATGAAGAATTTCAGGAATATCCCATCCGGTTACTGGCACTTTGCAGCGTCTGCCGAACCAGGCATTTAATACGTCTTCCCACGGGCGAGTGCAAATTTTCCCGTTCTGATCTCTCAATTCGAAAACCACCTCATTTCGAGTGGTCGTTTCGTCAGGAAGACCGTCAAAAGAGTGCGGTTCATCCGGTCCGACTAAAAGTATCATTCCTTTTTTTACCGGCAGCGTTAAGTTATTCAGGAGAATTGAACCGCTGCCATTTTGAAAAAAAACAAAATAGTAGAATGATTTCGCACAGATGATTCGCTGCCGGCGCTGATGCGCTGAAGGATAAGTCACTTTACGATTTATCGCTGAGCGAAGAATAACCGGAAAATACCATGTTTGATCCAGCATAACTCCCGGCCATGCAGGTACTGTGTTAGGAGCGGAATTAATTAATAAAGAACCACCGGAGACAAATTGAATTTTCATAGTATAAATATGATACAACAATAAAAATTTATATCAAATCAAATGTCAATTAGATGAGAATTTTAGCTGATAAACGATAAAAGTAAAAAAATGTACGATCTTTCGAATAAGTTCATAGGATAATTTTTACACATAAAATATATTTTTGCCACCTGAAAAAAATTGCGTAATTTTCAAAAATTGTCACAGTCCGAATCCAGAATAAGCTGGCCGGCATGGGACGGATTAAACCGGATAAGACATAACCGCCGGAAATACCGGCAGAAAGGATAAAGGAATGAAAAAAATAATCCATATAATAGCGGCAGTCATGTCATTCGTACATTGTTATGTAACTGCAGATGCTGTTTCTATATTTTCATATGGTCCCAATAACTATGTTGGTAGCGGAAGAAATTTACTTGATGAAAATGGAGCAGCTGTAACTGTTTCAACGACAGCTCGGACGTATTCTGAGACACAAAAGCTTTCGCCGGATTATCCAGGCCCTGTGTTTTTCGGCGGATGGGAGCCATCGGCAGCGCTTTCATCTGCTAATGGTTCCTGCCAAATACAAAATGATACGGCCAGTGGAAACAATCTCGATCCGATTATGTTTCGTTTTGTGAATCAAAGCGGTGCGTCTCAAACCGCATCAATATTACTTACATCAAAATTATCAGAAGCAGTTTCTTTTGAACATCTGGACAGTTTTTCCTTTTCTGCTCGTCGAAGCAGTCTTACATCATACGCCAGGGCTGTTATAAAAATCGGTGATAATTACTATATCAGTGCAACATCAACAATAATTCCTGTTGATTATCCCGCGGCACCTGTATCTATAGATATTACAAACTGGATTGCATATGATCCGTTAACATCAATTGCAGATATAAGTGGTACAGCGGTAGCATTGAATGCTGATGATAAAGTGGGCTGGGTCGGGTTTCA
>Ga0265293_10009017_pt1 | contig 14507 bp, 11 predicted proteins | sample Munlanlewell138R_FD_192505 | JGI IMG/M metagenome (GOLD analysis project Ga0265293, IMG submission 192505) | Leachate microbial communities from a municipal landfill in Southern Ontario, Canada - Leachate well 138R | ecosystem: Engineered > Solid waste > Landfill > Unclassified | place: Canada...
TCATCAGGTAGAGAAATTATAATTTTTTTTAATGTTCTTTTTAGACGTTAATTTGTTTGAGGAGGTGGGGAAATGGCAAAAAAAGTGATAGGCTTGGTTAAGCTGCAATGTCCGGCGGGAAAAGCAAATCCAGCCCCTCCTGTGGGACCGGCTCTTGGTCAGCATGGGGTTAATATTATGGGTTTCTGTAAGGAATTTAATGAAAGAACTGCTTCTCAAGCGGGGTTAATTATTCCGGTAGAGATTACTGTTTATGAGGATCGCTCCTTTAGTTTTGTTACTAAAACTCCTCCTGCCGCTGTGCTTTTAAAGAAGGCTGCGGGATTAGAAAAGGCTTCAGGTGAGCCTAATAGAGTTAAAGTTGCAAAGGTATCTCGCGATAAGGTAAAGGAAATTGCTGAGACCAAAATGCAGGATTTAAATGCTGCAGATTTGGAGGCGGCCATGAGAATGGTTGAAGGCACTGCCAGAAGCATGGGAATTGAAATCATTTAATAAATTTTGTGGGAGGTCTGTGACCGCTAACACCACTGGGAGGTAAATTTAATTGCCAAAACACGGTAAGAAGTATCAGGATGCTGCGAAATTATTTGATCGCCACCAACTATATGAGATGGAAAAAGCTTTAGAATTAGTTAAAGCCACTGCTACTGCCAAGTTTGACGAAACTATCGAGATATCTGTAAGGTTGGGGGTAGATCCCCGTCATGCAGATCAGCAGGTTCGAGGTACAGTTGTCCTGCCTCACGGAACAGGTAAAACCAGAACGGTCTTGGTTTTTGCTAAAGGTGAAAAGGCTCAGGAGGCTACTGCAGCCGGAGCGGATTTTGTAGGAGCAGAGGAATTAGTGGAGAAAATTCAAGGGGGCTGGGTCAGCTTTGATGTGGCTATTGCTACTCCTGATATGATGGGGGTAGTAGGGAAGCTGGGCCGGATTCTTGGCCCAAGAGGCTTGATGCCAAACCCAAAAACTGGCACAGTTACTTTTGATATAGAAAAAGCAGTCAATGAAGTAAAAGCTGGGAAAATTGAGTACAGAGTGGATAAAACTTCTATTGTACATGCCCCTATTGGTAAAGCTTCTTTTGAATTAAGTAAGCTTGAGGATAACTATAATACCTTGATTGATGCACTAGTCAGGGCTAAGCCGGCAGCGGCCAAAGGTCAATATTTAAAATCTATTTACCTTTCCGCCACCATGGGTCCGGGAATCAAGGTTAATCCGCAGCGAACGGTTAAAAGACCCTAGACCTGCAATAATATCGGTTTGATTAAACTAAATAGAAATGCTTTTACTGTAGACAGCAGGTATCCGAGGGATTTAAAGGATTTCCGCCCGCCGAGGTTAAGCCGGAAGAACCGGAAAGTTTTTATTGGTTTTCCAGAGCCTCTATTTGTCTATAGAGGCTCTTTTTTATAGCTCAAAAGGAGGTGATATTTTGAACAAACAAAGGCAAAAAAAGGAACAAATTGTCCAAGAAATAAAGACAAAATTAGAAGCTTCTCCATCAGTTGTTTTAGCTGACTACAGGGGCCTCAATGTAGGGCAAGTGACTGCAATGCGGGCAGAATTAAGAAATGAGAACATCGAATTCAAGGTCTTAAAAAACAGCCTGATTAATTTAGCTGCTCAAGAAATCGGCATAGATGGCTTGGATGTCTATTTAGAAGGGCCTACCGCTGTTGCTTTTGCCAAAGATGACCCAACAGCACCGGCTAAGATTTTAGTGAAATATGCCAGGCAGTTTAAAGCCTTGGAATTAAAAGGCGGCGTGGTAGAAGGTAAAACAGTAGATTTGGAAGCTATCAAAGCATTAGCAGAATTGCCCTCACGAGAAGAATTGTTGGCACAGGTGTTAAGGGGAATGCAAGCTCCGCTGTCGGGTTTTGCCTCTGTGCTTAGCGGTACCCTTAGAAACTTTGTTTATGTTCTGGAAGAAGTACGAAAGCAAAAAGCGGAAGCTCAGGCTTAAGGTTGATTTAAACTATTAAATTAAAAAATTATTTTAGGAGGTTAACACATGTCAAAAATTAATGAAATTTTAGAAGCCGTTAAAGGTATGACTGTATTGGAATTGTCCGAGTTGGTAAAAGCATTTGAAGAGGAATTTGGGGTATCTGCCGCTGCACCTGTAGCGGTAGCTGCCGCTCCAGGTGCCGGTCCTGCTGCCGAGCCCGAGGAAGAGCAAACTGAATTCGATGTAATCATCACTGCTGCAGGTGATAAGAAAGTTAATGTTATTAAAGCAGTTCGTGAAATTACTCAACTGGGCTTGAAAGAAGCCAAAGAAGTTGTAGACAGTGCACCCAAGGCTGTTAAAGAAAAAGTAAGTAAAGAAGAAGCAGAAGCCATCAAAGCTAAGCTGGAAGAAGCCGGTGCCAGCGTAGAAGTAAAATAAATTTAAAGCAAAAAGCCTTTCCAACCCGGAAAGGCTTTTTTGTGGGGAAAGCTTTAGGGCGGAATAAGGGATTAGTGGTTAGGGGTTAGTGATAAGTAGAAAGCGGAAAGCAGTAAGTGGTAAGTGGAAAGTAGAAGCAAAAAGCAAAAAGTAAAAAATAAAAAGCAGAAAGTCGAAAAAAAGTATTTGACAACACTTTTTCTTTGTGCTAATATTATAAAATGCATTAAGCTAGAAGATTTTGCCTTAATAGGCATAGAATAATTGATTGAGGTAATAATAGTAAGATAAGGAATCAGTTGGCTTTACAGAAGAAAAGCGAGGTTTGGCAGCTTTAGTTAGACCTTGCTTTTGGATTCTTGTTTCCACCTTTAGGTGTAAATTCATATATTTCGGGGGTGAATGTATGCCGTATCCTGTGAAGGTTGGGTTTAGGGAAAGACGGACTTACGCTGCTATTGATGAAGTTCTTAATATGCCTAACCTAATCGAAGTACAAAAACAATCTTATCAGTGGTTTATCAACGAGGGCCTGAGGGAGATGTTAAATGACATTTCTCCTATTCAGGATTTTACCGGAAACTTGGTGCTTGAGTTTGTGGACTACAATTTGGGTGTAGCCAAGTACGAAATGGAAGAATGCAAAGAACGCGACATGACCTATTCTGCTCCACTCAAAGTAAAAGTTAGACTCATTAACAAGGAAACGGGTGAGGTAAAAGAGCAGGAGGTTTTTATGGGGGATTTTCCCTTAATGACGGATAAGGGAACCTTCATTATTAATGGTGCAGAACGTGTGATTGTCAGTCAATTAGTACGTTCACCGGGAGTTTATTATACTGAGCAGTTGGATGCCAGTGGAGTAAAGCTGTTTGGGGCAACTATTATTCCTAACAGGGGAGCCTGGCTGGAAATTGAAAGCGATGTAAATAAAAATATTTATGTCAGGGTGGATCGCACCCGTAAGATTCCGGCCACGGTTTTAGTCAGGGCTTTGGGCTACAATTCCAATAGCCAAATACTTGAATTGTTTAACGAGGACCCCAGTATCCAGATTACCCTAGAGAAGGATAACTCCGACAATGAGGAAGAAGCCTTAGTAGAAATCTATAAAAGGCTTCGCCCGGGGGAACCCCCCGCAGTGGAAAGTGCCCGTTCATTGTTGAACACCCTTTTCTTTGACCCAAAAAGATATGATTTGGGTAATGTAGGGAGATATAAGCTCAACAAAAAGCTGCAACACGGAGTCCTCTATAGGGAAGATGACCAAGGTAGAAAAAGCTTTATTCAGCATTTGACCAAAGAAGATATTATTGCTTCTTTGCAGTATTTTGTGTCCCTAATGAACGGGGAAAAAGAACCGGATGATATTGATCATTTGGGAAACAGACGCCTGCGTTCGGTGGGGGAGCTTTTGCAAAATCAATTTCGCATTGGTCTGTCCCGGATGGAAAGGGTTGTTCGGGAAAGAATGACGATTCAAGATGTGGAGGTTATTACGCCTCAGGTTTTGATTAATATTCGTCCGGTTGTGGCGGCAGTGAAGGAATTCTTTGGTTCCAGCCAGCTATCCCAGTTCATGGATCAGACAAACCCCTTGGCTGAATTAACCCATAAAAGGCGTTTGAGTGCCTTGGGCCCCGGGGGTTTAAGCAGGGAGAGGGCCGGCTTTGAGGTGCGGGACGTGCACCATTCTCACTATGGCAGAATGTGTCCCATTGAAACACCGGAGGGCCCCAATATTGGCTTGATTGGCTCTTTGAGTACCTACGCCCGTATTAACGAGTATGGTTTTATCGAAACTCCTTACCGAAAAGTGGATAAGGAAAAAGCAATGGTTACGGATGAAATAGTTTACCTGACTGCCGACGAAGAAGACGAGTATGTTATTGCACAGGCCAACTCACCTTTAGACAGCGAGGGCCGTTTTGTTAATAATAAGGTGGATGCTCGTTATGGCAGGGAAATTTTAGTAGTGCCTGCAGAGCAGGTTGATTATATGGACGTTACTCCAAAGCAAGTTTGGAGTGTGGCCACCGCTTTAATACCCTTTTTGGAACATGATGATGCTAACAGGGCCTTAATGGGGGCTAATATGCAGCGTCAAGCGGTTCCTTTGTTAAGGGCCGAGGCTCCCTTAATCGGGACCGGCATGGAGTGGAAAACCGCCCGGGATTCCGGAGTCATGAGTATTGCTAAAAGCCCCGGCGTAGTTGAAAAGGTATCTTCCCGGGAGATAGTTATTAAAACAGATGCCGGTGAACCGGAAAAATATAAATTATTAAAATTTTCTCGTTCAAACCAGGGCACTTGCATTAACCAAAAGCCCATTGTAAAAAAAGGTCAAAGGGTTGTAGCCAATGATGTAATTGCAGACGGGCCATCAACGGACCTGGGTGAGCTGGCTTTGGGCAGAAATGTTTTGGTTGCCTTTATGACTTGGGAAGGCTACAACTATGAAGATGCCATCCTGATCAGCGAAAAACTGGTTAAGGAAGATGTGTTTACTTCCATTCATATTGAGGAATATGAATGTGATGCCAGAGATACCAAATTAGGCCCCGAGGAAATTACCAGGGATATCCCCAATACTGGGGAGGAGGTTCTTAAAGACCTGGATGAGCGGGGAGTAATCAGAGTAGGGGCGGAAGTCCGCCCAGGCGATATTTTAGTCGGCAAGGTTACTCCCAAGGGGGAAACGGAGCTGACTGCCGAGGAAAGGCTTTTGAGAGCTATTTTTGGGGAGAAGGCTAGGGAAGTTAGGGATACTTCCTTGAGAGTACCTCATGGAGAAACGGGTAAAATTGTGGATGTAAAAATCTTTTCCAGGGAAAATGGAGACGAGCTGGCACCCGGCGTTAATGAGCTGGTGAGAGTCTATGTAGCCCAAAAAAGAAAGGTTTCCGAAGGAGATAAAATGGCCGGCAGACACGGAAATAAGGGTGTCATTTCCAGAATTTTGCCTGAGGAGGATATGCCCTTTTTACCTGATGGTACCCCTGTGGAGATTGTTTTAAATCCTCTCGGGGTTCCTTCCAGGATGAATATTGGCCAAGTATTGGAGGCTCACATGGGCTTGGCGGCCAAGGCATTGGGAATCCATATAGCAACACCGGTTTTTGACGGTGCCACCGAAGATGATATACAAGTAGCACTTCATGAGGCGGGACTGCCTGCTTCGGGAAAAACTCAATTAAGGGATGGGCGTAGCGGTGAATTCTTTGATAACGAGGTAACCGTGGGCTATATGTATGTTTTGAAGCTGGCTCACCTGGTAGATGACAAAATTCATGCCCGCTCAACAGGCCCTTATTCTTTAGTTACCCAGCAGCCCTTGGGCGGTAAAGCCCAGTTCGGGGGACAAAGATTTGGCGAGATGGAGGTTTGGGCCTTAGAGGCCTACGGAGCTGCCTACACATTGCAGGAGATTTTAACAGTTAAGTCCGATGATGTGGTGGGCAGGGTGAAAACCTATGAAGCAATTGTCAAGGGAGATAATGTTCCTGAGCCGGGGGTGCCGGAATCCTTTAAAGTGCTGATAAAGGAATTGCAAAGCCTGGGTTTGGCAGTGAAGGTCTTATCCGACGGTAATTTGGAAATAGAAATCAAGGAAGATGAAGAAGATATTGGGGAAGCCGCTAAGGAATTGGGTTTAGAATTACAAAGTGAGGGCCCCATTAGGAGAACTGCCAGAGAAGATGAACAGGAAGAAGCTGAGGATGAGGATTTTAGCGACCTGGAGATTGATCAACTGGAGCTAAATGAAGATGATGAAGAAAATGATGAAGCTGAGGATGACGAGGTTGATCTTGATCTTATCGGGGACGAAAACGAACCCTTTTACGATGATGAAGATTAGGCTTGAAAATTGTTTATAGTAAGTTAGCCTTATTCTAAGGAAGGGAGAGAGATCTTCTTGCTGGATGTAAATAATTTTGATCGGATGCGTATTGGCTTAGCCTCCCCTGAGCAAATCAGGATGTGGTCCAGTGGTGAGATTAAAAAGCCGGAAACTATTAATTATCGAACCTTAAAACCGGAAAGAGACGGTTTGTTTTGCGAAAGAGTTTTTGGCCCCACCAGAGATTGGGAATGCCACTGCGGTAAATATAAAAGGGTAAAATATAAAGGAATTATTTGTGATCGTTGCGGGGTGGAGGTTACTCGCTCCAAGGTGCGGAGGGAGCGTTTGGGCCATATCGAATTGGCTGCTCCCGTATCACATATTTGGTATTTCAAAGGGATACCCAGTAGAATGGGTCTGATTTTAGATATGTCACCCCGCTCTTTGGAAAAGGTGCTTTACTTTGTTTCCTATATAGTGATTGAGCCGGGGCATACCCCCTTAATGAAAAAACAGCTTTTAACGGAAACTGAATATCGGGAGCATAGGGAAAGATACGGCAGTCGGTTTACTGCAGGCATGGGTGCAGAGGCTATTCGCATGTTATTGGAAGAATTGGATTTGGATCAATTAAGTGAGGATCTGCGCAAGGAATTAAAAGAAACCAGCGGACAAAGAAAGATTCGGGCCATCCGCCGCTTAGAGGTGGTGGAAGCCTTTAAAGCCTCCGGCAATGAGCCGGGCTGGATGATTTTAGACGTAATTCCCGTTATACCCCCTGAACTGCGCCCCATGGTGCAATTGGACGGAGGGCGTTTTGCCACCTCGGATTTAAATGATCTTTACAGGCGGGTAATTAATCGTAATAACCGCTTAAAAAGGCTTTTGGATTTAGAGGCTCCGGATATCATTGTCAGAAATGAAAAAAGGATGCTGCAGGAGGCGGTTGATGCCCTAATTGATAACGGGCGTCGTGGAAGACCGGTAACAGGCCCCGGCAACAGGCCCCTAAAATCCTTAAGCGATATGCTCAAAGGTAAACAGGGCAGATTTAGACAAAATTTATTGGGTAAAAGGGTAGACTACTCCGGTCGTTCCGTTATTGTGGTTGGCCCCGAACTGGGGATGGATCAATGCGGATTGCCCAAGGAAATGGCTTTGGAGCTGTTTAAGCCTTTTGTAATGAAGAGATTGGTTGATAAAGGCTTTGCACATAATATAAAAAGTGCCAAGCGAATGGTTGAAAGGGTCAGGGAAGAAGTCTGGGATGTTTTAGAAGAGGTAATTAAGGAGCATCCGGTTTTGCTGAACAGGGCACCCACCTTGCACAGGCTGGGCATTCAGGCTTTTGAGCCGGTACTGGTGGAAGGTAGAGCCTTGCAAATTCACCCCTTGGTGTGTACCGCTTATAATGCGGACTTTGACGGTGACCAAATGGCTGTTCATGTGCCCTTATCGGCGGAAGCCCAGGCGGAGGCACGCCTGTTGATGCTTTCCACCCATAATATTTTAAATCCCAAGGATGGCAGACCGGTAGTGACTCCCACTCAGGATATGGTTTTGGGCTGCTACTATTTGACTGCTGTTAAAGAGGGGGCCAAGGGTGAGGGCAGGCTGTTCAGAGATTACTTCGAGGCCTATTTGGCCTATGAGGCAAAAGATATTGAGTTGCAGGCCATGATAAAGGTCCGCATTGACGGGGAGTTAGTGGAGACTACCATTGGGCGTTTAATTTTCCATGAGGAGGCCCCTATTCCCAAGGAAGTAGGTTTTTACAATAAGGAAATAGGTAAAAAACAGCTAGGTGAAATTGCCGCCAAAAGCTACAACCTGTTGGGAGAAGAACAAACCGCAAAGCTATTGGATGGAATTAAAAGATTGGGTTTTCGTTACTCCACAAAGGCTGGCATTACCATTGGGATTAACGATATAGCTGTTCCGGAAAGCAAGGCAGCAATTTTAAATGAAACCAGTGATGAGGTAGATAAAATAGAATTGCAATACCGCAGAGGTTTAATCACCGAGGAGGAAAGGTATCAATCTGTTATTCGTTTGTGGAATCAGGCTACGGAAAGGGTAACCGACGGGTTGATGGATACCTTGGATAAATTTAATCCGATTTTAATGATGGCCCATTCCGGCGCTAGGGGTAATATCCAGCAAATCAGACAATTGGCCGGGATGCGGGGGTTAATGGCGGATCCATCGGGAAAAATCATTGACTTGCCTATTAAGGCGAATTTTAGAGAAGGTTTAACTGTTTTGGAATACTTTATTTCAACTCATGGTGCCAGAAAAGGATTGGCGGACACCGCTCTTAGAACCGCCGACTCCGGCTATTTAACTAGGCGTTTGGTGGATGTATCTCAAGATGTGATTGTCAGGGAAGACGATTGCGGTTCCACCGAGGGAATTTTAGTCACAGAAATACTTGATGATAAAGAAATAATTGAGGGCTTGGTGGAAAGGATTATTGGCCGTTATGCAGCCGAAGATGTGGTTAATCCCCAGACTGGGGAAGTAATTGTTCAGGAAAACACCGTAATTGATGAAAGAAAAGCCGAACTGATTAAAGATGTGGGTATTAAAGGGGTTAAAATCCGTTCCGTTTTGAACTGTAAAACTCGTTACGGAGTCTGTGCAAAATGCTATGGCAAGAATCTGGCAACGGGGCGTTCCGTAGAAATAGGCGAGGCTGTCGGTATTATTGCTGCCCAATCCATTGGGGAGCCGGGTACTCAGCTTACCATGAGAACCTTCCATACCGGGGGAGTTGCGGGAGACGATATTACCCAGGGCTTGCCCAGAGTAGAGGAATTATTCGAGGCCAGAAAGCCCAAGGGTCAGGCTATAATTGCTGAAGTTGACGGAATTATAGAGATCGGCACAAACAAAGGTAGGAGAGAAGTGACTGTCATCGGCGATGACGGAGAGAAGTTTTCCAGCCAAGTTCCTTATGGCTCCCGTTTGAAAGTTGAAGCAGGGGATAGGGTGGAGGCCGGCGATGAATTAACCGAAGGGTCCGTCAATCCTCACGATCTGCTCAAGGTAAAGGGACCAAGGGGAGTGCAGCTCTACCTCTTGAGAGAGGTGCAAAGGGTTTATCGAATGCAGGGTGTTGATATTAATGACAAGCATATTGAAGTGATAGTCAGGCAGATGTTGAGGAAGGTAAAGGTGGAGGATGCAGGTGACACCGATTTACTACCGGGCAGCCTGATAGACAGCCATGAGTTTGAAGACAAGAATCAGCTTGCTTTAGAAGCCGGGGGCGAAACTGCTGTTGCTAAACCGGTGCTGTTGGGCATTACGAAGGCTTCTTTGGTAACGGATTCCTTCTTGTCTGCCGCCTCCTTCCAGGAGACCACTCGCGTCTTGACTGATGCTGCTATTAAGGGAAAGGTGGATCCTCTTATCGGTTTAAAGGAAAACGTGATTATTGGCAAACTCATTCCCGCCGGTACAGGGATGAATCAATACAGCGGCATTAAATTAACAGCGGAGCCTGAAGAAGTGTCCTTGGAGGAGATAGAGGAAGTGGGAGCAGAAATAGAAGTAGGGGTAAATTAAAAATGTGCTTGACACTAAAAATATCAGGTGGTACACTTAACGAGTGCCCAATTGTCAAGGGAGGCTTAAGTTTATGCCTTTGGAAAGATTAAAACAAGCAAAAAAAATAACAATTGGTACTAAACAGACGATGAAGGCGGTAGAAAAAGGGGAGGCCCTCATAGTTTATATTGCAAAAGATGCCGATGACAGAGTGGTGCTACCTCTTTTAAAAGCCTGTGAAGAAAGGGTAGTAGAGGTTATGCCTGTTGATACCATGTTAGAACTGGGAAAAGCCAGCGGCATTCAAGTTGGGGCGGCCTCAGTTGCCATTACCGGGGAATAACTCAATACAGTAGCTGGTATCAGCCGATACCAGCTCTTTAGACTTTTTTAGAGAAACAGAAAAAATTTGGGAAGGGGGTGGAAGTGAATGCCAACAATTCAGCAGCTTGTGAGAAAAGGCAGGGAAACTTTGATTGAGAAATCTGATGCTCCGGCATTAAGGGAGTGCCCTCAGAAAAGAGGGGTATGTACCAGGGTATATACCACCACACCAAAAAAACCGAATTCAGCCTTAAGAAAAGTAGCCAGAGTAAGGCTCTCTAACGGCATTGAGGTTACTGCCTACATCCCGGGTATTGGGCATAATTTACAGGAGCACTCAGTTGTTCTGATCAGAGGTGGTCGGGTAAAAGACTTGCCCGGTGTAAGATACCATATTGTACGGGGGGCCCTGGATTCAGCTGGAGTACAGAACAGAAGGCAGTCCCGTTCTAAATACGGCACCAAAAGGCCTAAGCAATAATAATTGGAAATAGTTAATTAAGGTAAAGGGGGGAAAACTATGCCCAGGAAAGGTAGCGTTCCCAAACGAGAAGTTTTGCCGGATCCGATTTACCATAGCCAGGTTCTTACCAAAGTAATTAACCAATTAATGCAGGATGGAAAAAAAGGAACAGCAGATCAAATTTGTTATGGCGCCTTGGAAATGGTAAGCGAAAAAACTGGAAAACCGGCCATGGAGGTTTTTAATCAGGCTTTAAAAAATATTTCACCTGTTTTGGAAGTTAAGGCTAGAAGAGTTGGAGGAGCTAACTATCAAGTTCCGGTTGAAGTCCGTCCGGATCGCAGGCAAACTTTAGCTATTCGCTGGCTGGTTAACTACGCCAGACAAAGAAACGGTAAAAGTATGCAGGAGAAGTTAGCTGCTGAAATGTTAGATGCTTTTAACAACACCGGCGGTGCGGTTAAAAAGCGGGAAGATACTCATAGAATGGCAGAAGCCAACAAAGCTTTTGCTCACTATCGTTGGTAGCTGCGGCAACTTTCGGGCCGGGTTTCGGCGATAGCAGATTAGAGCCGAAACCAAAGTTGTAGCAGAGGGAGGAAAGAAAAGTGGTTAAAGATAGGTCGTTAGAAAAAATAAGAAATATTGGAATTATGGCCCATATTGATGCGGGTAAAACAACTACTTCTGAAAGAATATTATTTTATACTGGCAGGGTGCACAGATTGGGTGAGGTTCATGATGGCGCGGCTACCATGGACTGGATGGTACAAGAGCAGGAAAGAGGTATTACGATTACTTCTGCTGCTACTACCTGTTTCTGGAAAGATCATAGGGTCAATCTTATAGACACGCCAGGCCATGTGGACTTTACCGTAGAAGTGGAAAGATCCCTTAGAGTGTTGGATGGTGCTGTAGCAGTTTTTTGTTCCGTTGGGGGTGTTGAGCCTCAATCGGAAACGGTTTGGCATCAGGCCGACAAATATGGTGTGCCGCGAATTGCCTATATTAATAAGATGGATCGGGTTGGGGCCGATTTCTTTAGGGGAGTTAAGATGATCAAAGATCGTCTTAAGGCCAATCCTATTCCTTTGCAAATACCTATTGGAGTAGAGGATAGTTTCCGGGGCATTGTTGATTTGGTAGCAGAAAGAGCAATCATTTATACTGATGATCTGGGAACCAATTCGGAGTTGGCTGAAATTCCCGAAGGTATGCAGGAGCTGGTGGCTGAATACAGGGAAAAGATTTTAGAGGCCGTTGCGGAAACTGATGAAGATTTAATGCTTAAATATCTTGAAGGGGAAGAACTTACTCTGGATGAGATAAAAAGCGGCATCAGAAAAGCAACAATAGACGTGAAGATGACCCCTGTTCTTTGCGGTTCTTCCTTTAAGAATAAAGGGGTGCAGCCTTTACTGGATGCGGTGGTGGATTATTTGCCCTCTCCGCTGGATGTTCCGGCTACCAGAGCCATTGATGTGGAAAGTGGAGTGGAGATTCACCGAGAAGCCAGTGACAGTGAGCCCTTTTCGGCTTTAGCCTTTAAAATAGTGACTGATCCCTATGTGGGTAAATTGGCTTTTTTTAGAGTTTATTCCGGCAGTCTAGAGGCCGGTACTTATATCTATAATTCTACTAAGGAAAAGAAAGAAAGAATTGGACGCATTCTGCTGATGCATGCTAACCATCGGGAGGAAGTCAGCAAGGTTTCCACCGGGGAAATAGCAGCAGCTGTAGGATTAAAATTTACAGCTACCGGGGATACCCTTTGCGATGAAAAGAATCCCATTCTTTTAGAGACAATGCAGTTTCCTGAGCCCGTTATTGATGTGGCTATTGAGCCTAAGACCAGGGCAGACCAGGATCGGCTGGGGATTTCACTTGCTAAGCTTAGCGAGGAGGACCCCACCTTTAAGGCCCACACTGATTCCGAAACCGGGCAAACCATCATCTCCGGTATGGGAGAATTGCATTTGGAGATCATTGTTGACCGACTGCTCAGGGAGTTTAAAGTGGATGCCAACATAGGCAGACCTCAGGTGGCTTACCGGGAAACTATTTTAGGCGTTGCCAAGGCAGAGGGTAAATTCATCAGGCAATCCGGTGGCCGCGGCCAATACGGTCATGTTTGGCTGGAGGTTGAAGCACTGGAAAGAGGCAGTGGTTTTGAATTTGCCAACAAGATTGTCGGCGGCGTGGTTCCCAAGGAATATATTCCGGCGGTTGAACAGGGTGTGAAAGAAGCAATGCAGTCAGGCATTTTGGCTGGCTACCCCTTAACGGATATCCGCGTTACGATTTATGACGGTTCTTATCACGATGTTGACTCATCGGAAATGGCTTTCAAGGTAGCGGGGTCCATGGGCTTCAAGGCAGGGGCGTTGAAAGCAAATCCCATCTTGCTAGAGCCTATTATGAGGGTAGAAGTTACAGTTCCCGAAGAATACATGGGGGATGTAATGGGTGATATCAACTCTCGCCGGGGCCGTATAGAAGGAATTGAACCTCGTTTTGGCGTCCAGGTGATTAGAGCCATAGTGCCTTTAGCAGAAATGTTTGGTTATGCGACAGATCTGAGGTCCAATACTCAGGGCAGGGGAAACTATGTAATGCAGTTTGAGCATTATGATGTGGTTCCAAAAAATATTGGAGACGAAATAATAGCAAAAAGGCAAGGGCGTTAACTGCTCTTGAAAAAAGGAGGAAAATCTAACAATGGCAAAACAAAAATTTGAAAGAACAAAACCCCACGTAAATATCGGCACCATCGGTCACGTGGACCATGGTAAAACCACCTTAACGGCAGCAATTACCAGTGTTTTGGCAAAAGCAGGCGGAGCCGTAGCAACAGCCTACGACCAAATTGATAATGCGCCGGAAGAAAAAGCAAGAGGGATCACCATCAGCACATCCCATGTGGAATATGAAACAGTCAATAGGCACTACGCCCACGTAGACTGCCCCGGCCACGCCGACTATGTTAAAAACATGATCACCGGAGCAGCCCAAATGGACGGAGCAATCCTGGTAGTATCTGCAGCAGACGGCCCCATGCCTCAAACCAGAGAGCATATTTTACTGGCCCGTCAAGTAGGGGTACCCTACATCGTAGTCTTTTTAAATAAGGCGGACATGGTAGACGATGACGAACTGATGGAATTAGTAGAAATGGAAGTAAGAGAGCTGCTATCCGAATACGAATTTCCCGGAGACGACATACCCATCGTGGCAGGATCTGCCCTAAAGGCCCTGGAATGCGGCTGCGGACAAAGAGACTGTGATTGGTGCGGTAAAATACTGGAGCTAATGGAAAAAGTAGACGAATATATTCCAACTCCGGAAAGAGCAGTAGACAAACCCTTTTTGATGCCGATCGAAGATGTCTTTACCATTACCGGTAGAGGTACGGTAGCCACCGGCAGGGTAGAAAGAGGCACAGTCAAAGTACAAGACGAAGTAGAAATAGTAGGACTAAGCGAGCAAGCCAGAAAAACCGTTTGCACCGGCGTAGAGATGTTCAGAAAGCTTCTGGACAAAGCGGAAGCAGGAGACAACATCGGAGCCCTCTTAAGAGGCGTTGACAGAAAGGAAATTGAAAGAGGGCAAGTATTGGCCAAGCCGGGCTCCATTAAGCCCCATACCAAATTTGAAGCAGAAATTTATGTTTTGACCAAGGAAGAGGGCGGGCGACACACCCCATTCTTCAACGGCTACAGGCCCCAATTTTACTTCAGAACAACGGACGTAACCGGGGTAGCAAACCTACCGGAAGGAGTAGAAATGGTAATGCCTGGGGACAACATCAAGATGACCATAGAACTCATCACCCCCATAGCCATGGAAGAAGGATTACGTTTTGCTATTCGTGAAGGCGGACGCACAGTAGGTGCCGGTGTAGTGAGCGCCATTCTTTAATAGTTAA
>Ga0265293_10009018_pt1 | contig 14506 bp, 9 predicted proteins | sample Munlanlewell138R_FD_192505 | JGI IMG/M metagenome (GOLD analysis project Ga0265293, IMG submission 192505) | Leachate microbial communities from a municipal landfill in Southern Ontario, Canada - Leachate well 138R | ecosystem: Engineered > Solid waste > Landfill > Unclassified | place: Canada...
ATCTACTACTATTGTATTTCCTTCTGCAAGCTTAGCTTCAAATTGCTCAGGTTTTAACGCTCTATCGATGTATTTTGGTCCTTCTTGTGTAGTAGGTTCAGATTGACATCCAGCCAAAGCTAGTGTTAAAGAAATAACAATTAAAATCGCAAATAAAGCACTCCTGTTTAATTTTGTACTTTTAAACATTTGACAACATCTCCTTTTAATTATCAATTTTTATTTTTTATATCTTTATTGCTTTGATTCTAAATCCTAATTATTTAATCCTAAGACTTGAATTGCTCTTTCAATATAAATAGGATTTATAAAATTGTTAAACTCTTCTTGTGTTGGAACTTTACTAATAAATTTTTGTTGTGCTAAAAAATCTGCAGTATCCTTCATAATGACTGAAAACTTGCCAATTAAATTGCTTGTCCCTAAATAGTCACTATCTAATTGTTCTTCTGGTGAAAGCCATATGGCTCCTTCCATCTGTTTTAAAGCATCTTCAGGATTAATTTGAAGCTCTCCAGATACAATTTTTCCACCTTCCAAAGGATTTTCGCTATATATCAATGCCCCTTCTGCTAAATATGCTACCAAAGAAGCAACTAGGTCAGGATATTTTTGTGCAAATTCTCCCCTTACTAACTTTACATTTGCAGTTACATAGCCTCGCTTTATCATATCCTCACTAGAAACTATGACTTTTCCACCTTTTTCTAATAGTTTTCCAAGTGAAGGCTGCCAAGTATATGCTGCCTGAATATCTCCTCTTTCCCATGCTGCTACAATATCAGCTGTTTGCATATCCAAAAGCTGTACTTTACCTTCAATGCCTGCTTCTCTGAGAGCATTGAGCAGAATATAGTGTGATGTGGAGGCAAAAGTAGTAGCTATTTTCATGCCTTCTAGTTCTTCTACACGATTAATATTTAGATTTTCCTTTACTGCCAGGGCTTCAATTGACCCGAGTACTTCATGAAGCCAAATCAATTCTACGTCTAACCCTGTAGATAATGCAACTATGGCATTTGTGTTGCCCATAGTTGCAAAGTCTATACTCTTTGAAGCAAATGCCTTATTTGCATCTACTCCTGAATCAAAAACTATAAAGTTGCATTTAATACCCTTATCTGTAAAATACTTATCGTATATTTTCTGAGAGATTGCTATGGTTTCATCATTAGGCACTCTTAATATACCAATATTTATTTCTTTTGGCATTGATGTGCCAGGCTTTTGTTCCTGTATAGAGACACCTAAGTTTTGACTACATCCCATTAGCGAAAATAGTAAAAATGTTAACACTAAAATTGCAGTAATAATTTTGATATGCTTTTTCATATAGCGAACCTCTCTTCCCTTATACTTAAACATAGCCTTTCCAGTATACTAGCTTTTCTTCTATTACTTTTAATCCCACATCAATTAATATCCCTGTTATTCCCATGATGATAATACCAACAAACATTACATCACTTTTCAAATATCTTGATGCATCTATAACCATCCATCCAATACCCGATGTAGCCGCTACCATTTCTGAAGAGACTAGAGTTGTATAAGCTACTCCTATTGCAGTTCTAATTCCAATAAAAATCTCCGGTAGACATGCAGGTAAGACTATATGAATAAAAATCTTTTTTTTGCTTGCTCCTAGTGACTTGGCACTAAGTATATAGTCCTGATTAATTTTAGTAACAGCTGATACACAAGCTATATAAACTGGTGCAAAGGCTGCTAAAAACAATAGAGCTATTTTTGATTCGTCATCTATTCCAAGCCATAGTATAAGTAAGGTATAGTAGGCAAGAGGTGGAAGCGGGCGATAAAACTGGATAATAGAGTCTACTACGGCTCTCACTCTGCTGAAATATCCACTTAATAAACCAAGAGGTATTGCAGTTATAATTGCTGCTAATGATGCTATAAATAACCTTTTGAAGCTAACAATCAAATGAGATATTAAAGGTGTACCATTGTAGCCGCCTTTTAATATGTCTAAAAAGGCAGTCCATACCTGGTAAGGTGATGGTACTAGTATAGATTGGACTATATTAAACTTAGTAACTGAATACCAAGCTAGAATTATTAAAATCCAAGTCCCAATTGTCAACTTTTTCCTACTCTTCATTGTTTTCCTCCTGCTTTACATTAATAAATGTGCCTTGGGGACGTTTTACTTACAAGAAGCCTCAGTGTAATATGACATATAAAGCAAACATGGCAACAAAACGTCCCTATGGCTTATCCCTGACTCAATTTACTCAAAATTATACTCTGTCAATATCTTTTCTCTACTTGTCACCTTGTCATTGAAGTATTCATGGTAACTAATTCCTAGATATGAGCCTGAAATATTGTATAGATTGTCATATCCTATATGCTGTAGTGCCACTAATGCATTGTAGCTTCTTTGACTTGAACGACAGTGTAGATATACTGGTACATCTTTTGGTATTTCTGATGTTCTTTGTCTTATCTCACTTAATGGTATGTTTATTGCGTTTATAATGTGTCCTGCTTCATATTCATCCTTTTCTCTTACGTCTATTATGCAGGCACCACTTTCTACTAGTTCTCTCACTTTATATACTGGTACTTGTTTGAATACTCCGTTAAGTATGTTTAATGCTACCAGGCTTGCGTGGTTTATTGGGTCTTTTGCTGTACTAAATGCTGGTGCATAGCATAGCTCTAGTTCTTTTAAGTCTTCTAATGTACCGCCCATCATTATTATAGCTGCTATAACGTCTATTCTCTTTGATGCGTTTCCTTCTCCTATTGCTTGTGCTCCTAGTATTTTCCCTGAGGGTATTTCGTATATTAATTTGAGATGAAATGGGCTATTTCCTGGCATAAGTCCTACAATATCTCCTGGTATGATATATACAAAGTCATATTGAATTCCTGCACTCTTGGCAGCTTTTTCTGTTAATCCTGTTGATGCTGCATTCATATCAAATATTTTTATACATGATGATCCTATTACTCCAGTGTTTCTGTGTGGTATTCCATACATATGGTCTGCTGCAGCTCTTGCTTGTCTTTGCGCTGGTCCTGCAAGTGCAAGCCTTGTCTTTCTATGAGTTAATTTGTTATATACTTCTATGGCATCTCCTACTGCATAAATGTCTTTATCATTTGTTTGGTAATTATGGTCTACTTTTATTGCTCCTGTTTCTCCTATTTCTAGTCCTGCTTCTCTTGCTAGTGTTGTTTCTGGTCTTACTCCTATGGCCATGACTACTACTTGAGCCGATAGCCTTTTTCCTGATGCTAATTCTATATTCTCATCTTCTATTTTTGATATTCCGTCTCCTACTATTAAATCTATGCCTTTGTCTATCATTTCTTTGTGTAATATCTGAACCATGTCATAATCAAATGGTGCCATAATTTGATCTGCCGCTTCTACCAATGTCACATTAAAACCTTTATTTGCTAGCTTCAGGTTTTCTGCTACTTCTACTCCTATGAATCCTCCGCCTATTACTGCTATGTCTTTTACTTTTCCATTTCCTACATATCTATTTAATTTATCTATGTCTACTACATTTCTTACTGTGAATACATGGTTTTTGTTATATCCTTCAATTCTAGGTACTATTGGATTAGCCCCTGGAGACAATACTAGCTTATGGTAACCCTCTTCATACTCTTTTCCTGTCTCTAGGTTTTTTATTGTAATAGTTTTACTGTCTCTATTTACTTTTAACACTTCACTATTTACTCTTGCTTCTATGTTGTATTGGTTTTTAAATTGTTCCGGGCTCATTAGAACCAGATCATCACTGTTTTCTACCATTCCACTTAAATGGTTTGGTAGACAACAGTTTGAAAATGATACATGAGGTCCTTTCTCAAACATTATGACTTCTGCAAATTCGTCCAATCTTCTCACCCTAGCGGCTGCAGACGCTCCTCCTGCTACTCCACCTACAATTAAAACTTTTTTCCCCATAAACATATTTTCCACCTCCAATATTTAAATCCTTATCTTATTTCTTAAATCTAGCTGGTACAGTATCTACTTTGCCTTCAAATAACTTTAAAGAAACTATACCGCCTAAGCTAGCTGCTAAAAGATAAATCCATCCTGATAATGAGAAGTTTGAAATAGCTGAATATAGTGCTCCTATATTACAACCACCTGCAAACATTGCTCCAAATCCTAGCAATAGTCCACCAATTACGTAGAATACCACGTCTTTTACAGAAAATCTATAGTCTAATTTAAATCTACCTGCTAAAAGAAAAGCTATTGCAGAACCCGCAATCATTCCAAGATTTCTTAAAGTTACTCCATGCTTTAATAATCCATTTCCTATAGCTTTCACATTGCCAGCAAGTGCTGGTGCAGTAAATTCAATTCCAAGCTTATCTAAAATTGCCATAACCCATAGTGGATATCCACCTGAAACACCCCAGCTATTTCCAGTTGTATTTATAATAAATATGAACATAACAGATGTTAGAATAGCTCCCTTTAAAAAACTCCATCTTTCTACGAAAAATTTATGGTATGTGCTGTAGCTAAATAATTTGAACTGTCCCTCTTCCTTAAGTGAAAGCTCATCAGCTTCGTAGACGATCTCTTCATATGTACCTTTATTCCTTCTAATATCTTCATATTTTCTTGTTATGGCATATAGGACTAACAATAATGCAAAGGTTACTAAAACTGCTCCAATGTAACCAAATGTATTTGGCAAATATACTCTTGTCCCAATTTTACCTAAAGCAGTTGCAGTGAAAGCAGGTTTCACTATAAGACCAATAATTCCACCAATTCCAAAGAATAACATAACTATAAGAGCTCTTACGGAACCTTCTCCAGCATCAGTAAGTGTACCAGAAGCACAACCTCCTGCAATCATCATACCTGCTCCAAAAAGGAATCCTCCCACAATAAGTGCTATATTTATAACTCCTACACTGCCTGTGCCTGGGATAACTGCTTGGCCTAATCCTGCCATAAATACTGGCACTGCTCCTTTAGCTGCTGCAGCCCAATGTATACCTGTTGCTGCAACTGTAGATATTGCAAACATAATTAGAAGTGCTTTTGTAAGACTACCTTCGCCTGTCATATATAGTCTCTTGATTCCACCTGCAAAACCAAATCGAGAACGTGTAAAAATATAACCTAAAACGGCTCCTGTAATAAGATTAAGTGTCAAACCTCCACCATTTTTAAAAACATAATTTCCTAAAAGAGCAATTAGTAGTAGAAGGATAATACCAATAACCGGTTGAATCTTGCTGATTTTTACCTCCTGCTTGTTTAACTCTTGCTTAATCATTTTATAGCCTCCTTGTTATTTATTTAACAGCTTTAAGCAAAATAAGCATGTTGGCTTATCTTTACCTATAGTATATAATAGATTTAGATTACTACGTTATAACGGTTACTTATACAGTATAATACTTACTTATACTTAATTGCTTAGGGGTCTTAGAGAGGAGAATATTATGAATATAGACTATTTGAAATCCTTTTACATGGTGGCAAAGTACAGTAGTATTTCAAAAGCTAGCCAAAAACTTCACATATCTCAGCCAGGTTTAAGTATGCAAATAAAGAATTTAGAAGATGCTTTAGGTCATTCTTTATTAATTAGATCTAATAAAGGAGTTTTGCTAACTTCTGTTGGAGAGGTGGTTTTTGAGTATGCCAAATCAATATTTACCTTAGAGGAAAACATGTACTGTAGTATTGAAGATATTGCTATGAAAGAACATAAGCTCTCTATTGCTTGCTGTAAAAACTTCGGTTCTTACCACCTTGTATCAAAACTTTATAAATTTAAGGAAGTGTACTCAGATGCTGATATACGAGTTGATATATATAGCACTCCTGAGGTAATGGAAAGTGTATTAAATTATGACTCTAATATTGGAATTATTATAGCACCTTCAGGAATAGATATTTTAGAGGAAAAGGAATTTTGTGATGATGAACTAGTGTTTTTTACTCACGCATCATATCCTAATGATACTATATGTAAGGATGAGTTTTTAAAAACACCTCTTGTTATTAGGGATAAGTGCTGTACTGATTATAGACTTATTAAGGAATTTACAAAGGCAAATGGTTATAACTTAGAAGAATTAAATGTGCTACTATATAGCAATTGTATAGATATCATTAAGTCATTCATATTTAATAATAATAGCTTTAGTTTCCTCCCTAGAAGTTGTATTCAATTTGAGTTAGAAAGAAATCTTTTTAAAGAAGTAGAACTAGAAAACTTTGATGCTAAATCAAGCCTTAAATATAGGTATGCTTTTATTAAAAGAAAGCAATATGAGCTTAATCCATTTGAAAAGAGTTTTAAGGACTTTTTATTTTCTGTTTCAGATGAAAATGTATTTGCTATTTAGCAAATACATTTTTTTATTTCTTCTTTAATATGACTTGTACTAATATCCTTCCTAAATATACCATGAGCAATTCTAAGCATATAGAATTTATGACATGTCTAAAGAAATAAAAATGCATAACTTAAGAAAGCAATCAGTTCATATTCATGGTTGCTTTCTCTAATATTACTCATCTTAGTATGTTAGAGATAATTTATCTTAGTTGATTCTTTCTTAGTCTTTAATTTTTTGCAACAATTACACTTAAATCTTTCAAATCACAGTGAAAATGGTATAGTAATAATAGTAAGATTATTTTAAATATTTAGTCAATTTGAAATGGGGGGACAATATGAGCAATAAGAAAGCGTTAGATATTTTGGAAAATCTGAAAAAAGTTATAATTGGTAAGGATGAAGTTTTAGAGAAGGTTTTAATCACCATACTTGCAAAAGGTCATCTGTTAATTGAGGATGTACCAGGAGTTGGTAAGACTACTCTTGTTAAAGCTCTTGCAAGGAGCATGGACTTGTCTTATAAGAGAGTTCAGTTTACTCCTGACCTGATGCCTTCAGATATCATAGGAGTTAGTGTATATGATAAAGATACTGGTGGCTTTTCTTTTAAAAAGGGAGCTATTTTTAATCAAATATTTTTAGCTGATGAGATAAATAGGACTTCTCCAAAAACCCAATCCAGCCTTCTGCAAGCTATGGAGGAGGGCGAGGTTTCTACCGAAGAAGGCCACTACATATTAGAAAAGCCTTTTATGGTGCTAGCGACTCAAAACCCACTAGAATATCAAGGTACTTTTCCTTTACCAGAGGCTCAGTTAGACCGTTTCTTAATGCGTCTATCCCTTGGATATCCGGAAAAATCCTATGAAATAGAAATATTAAAAAACTACCAATCTATAAAAAATCTTAACCTTATAGAACCTGTTGCCTCGCAAGAGGATATATTGGAATTGCAGGCCAAAGTCGATAGCTTGATTGTCCATCATGATATTATAGATTATATCGTGAACATCTCAAATGTAACTCGTGATTATCGCGACTTGCAGTTAGGTGTTAGTCCAAGAGCTTCAATTGATTTATTAAAGGCTGCAAAAGCAAAGGCTTTTTTAGCAGGCCGTGACTATGTTATTCCAGATGATGTGAAAAATATTGCAACTTCTGTATTAGGCCATAGATTGATACTATCACCTGAAGCTAAAATTGAAAGAAGAAAAGCCGAGGATGTATTGAAGGGAGTATTAAGTCGTGTATTTGTGCCGGTGACATTAAAATGATTAAAGTAAGATTTAGTCCTGTATTAATTTTTATGGCTATTTTTATATTTGTGCTTTTAGCGGGTGGGACTATGCCCTATTATCTACTTTACATATTTTTTCTTACATTGCTAGTTCCTCTTATTCATAATCTGGTTGTTCTTCGTGGGCTAAGAGGTCATGTTAAGGTTCCCAGTGAAGCTCTATTCTCTGGTGAAGATATAGAAATCGGGTATGAGGTAAAAAATGATAGCTTTTTTCGTGCTCCTTATATAGAAATACATAGTGAAATTTCTAAACAGCTAACAGGAATTGACTCTCCTATTGTGGCTCTATCCCTAGAGAAAAAAGGAATATTTAGTCATAGTGAAACTATAACATTGAGGAGAAGGGGTTATTATGAGCTTGGCGAAATTGTAGTCACTGTTCGTGATGTGTTTAGTTTTTATTCCTTTAAAAAGAGAATTTCTAGTAGTACATCACTTTTAATTTACCCAAAAGTAATCAATCTTTCAACATTTAGAATAACCTCTAGTCATCAATCTGGTGAAGCTTTAATACAGAATTCTGTTTTTCAGGATAAAAGTAGATTTGCTACCTTAAGAGAATATAGAGAAGGCGATCCTGTTAAAGCTATTCATTGGAAACTATCCGCAAAAAAAGAAACTCCTATAATTAGAGAATTTGAGAGTCACGGTGATACACATGCTACAATCTTTATAGATAATGAAACAGAGCATTTTAAAGATGATACTTATCGTAATCTAGAGGATAAAGCTGCAAATGCTGCTCTTAGCATATTGAATTATTGCTTAAACCAAGGCATAGATGTTAGCTTGGAAACTCAAGATGCTCATAAGTATATTAAAATACAAGGTCAGCAGAAGTCGGACTATAAACCTTTCCTTGAGGTTTTGGCTAGATTTAGAGCTAATGGTGTTTTTGACATTAAATCACTTATCTCCTCTCATATTGGATTGTTAAAAAGGTCTTCTACTATAATTATAATTACCCCTTATTTTGACATAGGAATGGGCTCGCTAGGTATTCAGTTAAAGACAAATAATTTTAATCCATTATTTATTCTTATAACTGATATTGAGAATAAAAGGGGATATATTGATCAAAAGGTTGAAATTATGCTCAAAAAGGAAGGCATACCAATATATATTTTAGATCATAGCTCTAATATTAAGGATACATTGGAGGTTTATGATGGATAGAATATCAGGAGGAATTCAAAAACTTATATATAACCTTATTTATGCTTCTATCATATTTAGCCTAATGTACCTGCTTGGTTTGGTCATTGGTTTAGAGTTAAATATATTTATCCAAGTGATAATAATTTTTATAGGAAGTATATTAGTCAAGTTCTTTTTACTAAATCCACTTATTCTATATGCTCTATTAGCTGTTAGTATTTTAGGAGCTGTATTAGTACATCGTTTCATATCACCATTTTTATTTACTGTGGGAGATAGGATATTCTTTTTATTTGATAATATCATTGGTAATCTCCAAGGTAAGGAAAACATAGCTTCTGATAATATGCTTCTATTCTGGGGAATTCTATTAATTTTGATATCAATCTTCACGGCATTCATACTATTTAAAATGAAGAAAATTTATCTACTACTTCCCCTTTATATAGGCTCTTTCATCATATATTGGTACAATTTTTACGATGCTGCATATTGGATGATTTCATTATTCTTAGTATTATTTTTGACTCTTATGGGTTTAGATAAATTCTATAAAGTAAGAATAACAGTTAAAAACCCAATACACTATGAGATTGAAGACTTTTATTCACCCTGGCTTAAAACTGTGACAACATATGGCATTATAATTGTTTCTATAGCAATGTTATTGCCCAAAAGCAACAGTTATATACAATGGCCATGGTTACAAGAAACCATTTATAGCATCTATCCAGATATTGTGAAACTTCGTTCTCAGGATGGTACTGAAAGAGAATCTGAAAGTGCATCTCTATTTAGTTTTTCCATGACTGGGTATCAAGGAAGCAAGGGAAAATTAGGTGGACCAGTAGTCTTAAGTGATAAAAAAATAATGACTATCCATGCAGATAGTAATCATTATCTTAGAGGTAATGTAAAGCATAGATATATGGGAAATCACTGGGAAGCATTAACTGGTTCTTTAGAAAACCATCCTTTAGGATACAACTTCAGTGGAATTACAGAGTTTGAAATGGAAAACTACTACCATGAAACTCAAATATCTATAACTAACCATTCCTTTGCTTCTACTACTATTTTTAGTCCCTATAGAGCTGTTGAGGTATATTCTAATGACGACCATGTTTTAAATGTAAGTTATGACAATACTCTGTATTTCCCAAACGGAGTCTATGATAGAGAAAAATATTTCGTACGAGTACAAAAGCCTCTTCCTTATGGAATTTTAGCATCTCGTAATCTGCAGCTGAAGAAGGATAGTATTTTAGATTTAGGTAAATATCTTCAGGTCCCTGAGGATAAAATAACTTTGAGAACAAAAGAACTAACAAGAGAGCTGGTCAAGGATAAAAAAACTGATCTTAATAAAGCCACGGCAATTGAAAGCTATCTTAGAAATAATTATGAATATAATTTAAATGTAAGTGAGGTACCTGATGATAGGGAGTTCATTGACTATTTTCTGTTTGATGAACAGGAAGGCTACTGCACTTACTTTGCCACTGCTATGTCTATAATGCTTAGGCTTGAGGGAATTCCTACAAGATATATTGAAGGATATCTGACTCAGGAAACGGAAGAGCCTGGAATATATGAAGTAAGACAGAAAAACGCCCATGCTTGGGTGGAAGCATTTATAGAGCCTGTTGGGTGGATGACTTTTGAGCCTACACCTGTTTATCCAATCCAATCTAGGTTGGAAAATTTTCTACCTATTACAGTAGAAAATGAGGATAGTATTTCAAGTGAAATAGATAATGATATTAGAGAACCTAGACCTGGATTTGAGGATATGCTAGCAGACGACAGTTTGGATGGTGATGATGCAGCAACATATAATGAAAATGACGATTTAACTGCTGAATTACAAAAGAATATTACAAATGTTTTATTAATTATTGTACTATTAATAATCCCAATAAAGTTCTTAATAGGTCTATTTAAGCATATCTATCATGAGCATCGAGCTAAAAAGTTAACTAATAATAAAAGAATTATCTATTTATATAAGCAAATTTGCAGACTTCTAGGATTTTTAAGTTATTCTCAGGTACATGGTGAGACACACCATGAATATGCTGACCGCATTGCCTATAAGTTTTTTACTCATAATGTTAAGGGAATACAGGAAATAACTGATATCTTTGTAAGAAGTAAATATGGCAATGCTTCTGGCTCTGATGAAGATGTCCTAGACTTAATGATATATAGGAAAACTCTTGAAAAGCGTCTTCGTGCTCAATGGCGCCCAATAATTTTTTACTATCGCAAATATGTAAGAAAGGGATATATGGAGGTATAAGGTACAACTCAGAGGATGTTCTGCAAAAACATATATCAGTATGGATAGTAAAACTGTAGCCAACCCACTACTTTCATATGCCTCTGGATAGTTTAAAGCCTACATTAGAATATATATCAACAGTAAAGATTCAGTATCAATAATGTCAATGGGTACAGTCTCTTTATCTGTCCCATAGACAAGATTGGCAAATGAAGCAGTCAAAAACAATATCATAACAAGATAAAGAATAAATGAATTTAATCTCTTCAATAAAGTCACCTCATTATTGAAAGGAGTGTTAGCAGTACTTCTGCCGACACCCTTTTAAGTTTAGAGATTATTACTTTTAATGTTTTTGTATTTCCCCCAGTTCTTTAGATCATTGACCAAAAACTTCTGCTTAGCTGGATCTAAAGACTCGTTAATCGGCAATTCTTCAAAACAAAAACATTTGTAACTTGATAGAGGTATTCCACATTGGGGTTAGCTAATAAGTATACACTTTTGATTCATTACTTTAATTGAATTATCTTTAATTGACAAAGGCTTAAAGTTAAGATAAACTAGCTTTTATATGAACTTTTTTTATTGTTGATTTCTAGGAGGTCAAATATGGTAAAATTCAAAGAACTATTTGCTGCCAAGGACTTAACTGAAGGCACGCCTTGGAAACGAATCGTCGAATTTGCAGTTCCAATGTTAATCGGGAATATAGCACAGCAATTCTACAACACTGCTGACTCTATTATAGTAGGTAAATATGTAGGAGATAACGCCCTAGCTGCAGTCGGAAGTGCAGCTCCAATACTAAATCTTTTACTTGTCCTTTTTGTAGGAATTTCAGTAGGGGCAGGTATAATGGTATCCCAATATTTTGGAGCTAAAGATAGAGAAAAACTTTCTCATACCATTGGAACATGTATATCACTTACTGCTATAGCATCAATAATTATTATGATTATCGGCCCACTTGTCACACGTCCAATGCTTCAATTTCTTAACACACCTGCTTCAATCATTGATTGGTGTACAAATTATCTTAATATTTTCTTCATAGGAATTGCTGGATTTGCCTTTTATAATATTTTAGCAGGTGTACTCCGTGGACTTGGTGATTCCTTGTCAGCACTTATATTTTTACTCATTTCTACAGCTTTAAATGTAGGTCTGGACCTATTATTTGTAGCAAAATACAATATGGGTGTTCCAGGGGTTGCACTCGCTACAGTAATAGCACAAGGAATATCAGCAATTCTTTGTCTATTCAAGCTACTAAAGATGAAGAGCAACTTTGATGTCGGTTTGAAAACGCTAAAATTGAATAAAGAATATTCCCTTAGATTAATAAAACTTGGCCTACCTTCGGGCTTAACTCAAGCAATATTTTCTCTAGCTATGATCGTTGTGCAATCTTTAACTAATAGCTTTGGAGAAATGGTTATAGCTTGTAATGTTATTGTTATGCGTGTAGATGGGTTTGCTATGATGCCAAACTTCTCTTTTGGAAGTGCAATGACAACCTTTGCAGGACAGAATATAGGAGCAAAAAAAATAGATAGAGTTAATAAGGGAACTAAGCATGGCACTTTGATTGCTGTTGGGGTATCAACTGTAATTACTATTACTATTTTAATTTTTGGCAGATATCTTATGGGGGTTTTTACTGATACCAAAGAACTAGTTGACCTAGCTATTCGTATGATGAGAATTCTTGCGGTAGGTTATATTGCAATGGCTGTAACACAAAGTCTATCCGGGGTTATGCGTGGTGCAGGTGATACAATAACACCTATGTGGATTTCAATTATTACTACAGTTATTCTTCGTGTACCTGTAGCATATACCATAGCTTACTTCACACGAAGCGCAGCTTATCCTACAGGAAGGCCTGAATCCACATTTATTTCACTACTTATATCCTGGACAATGGGGGCAATAATAACTACAATATTCTTTAAAAGAGGTAATTGGCGTAAGAAAAGTATTATAGATAGAGAATAGAAATTTAACAAATAAAACGAGAGAGCTAATCAGCTCCCTCGTTTTTTATAAGGATTAAAAAGGTCTAACTTTTGTGTTCTAATATAAAAGGACCTTACGTCAATGAGTTTCAAGCAAAGCTTCTATGATTTTGTGTTTGGGAAAAAGCTTTGCTGACAATCTAGGTTCCACAGTATGTTTGGTAGGGTTTTAAAGTTGGTTCTGGTGGTATAGTATATTGGTCATGTTCAAAAGAGTAGTCAAAAGGATTTGAGATAACATCTAAAAGTCTCTCCATCAAACTATAGTTTTCTTGTTTTATAGCTGCATCAAGTGCCTCTTCTACTCTGTGGTTTCTAGGTATTACAGATGGATTACTCTTCATCATTAATTCATGTGGACAAATATTTCCTTTCTGACTTTTTAATCTCTTTTGCCACATATCATACCACTGTGTGAATTCCATTGACACAAACAAATCTGAATCCTTTAACTCATCTAAAGTTAATGCGCGGAATGTATTAGTATAATCTGCTTTATACTTTTTCATAATATCAAGTAGTTCTTCAATAAGCGACTCATCTTCTAAGCCTTCTTCGTATATTCCTAGCTTTGCTTTCATACCAGAAAGCCAATAGGTACGATACAAGTCATAAAAGCCTGATATTGTATCCTGAGCTATCTTTATGGCCTCCTCCTGATTCGGATGAATTAGAGGCAACAAAGTCTCTGCAAGCCTAGCAAGGTTCCAAGCAGCTATATCAGGTTGATTGCCATAGGCATAACGACCATAAATATCAATGGAAGAAAACACAGTTGCTGGGTTATATTCATCCATAAAGGCACAAGGACCATAGTCAATAGTTTCTCCACTAATAGTCATGTTGTCCGTATTCATTACTCCGTGAATAAATCCTACAAGCTGCCATTTTGAAATTAGTGAAGCCTGACATCTTATAACTTCCTGAAGTAAAGAAAGATATTTATTCTCAGTAAATTCAATATCTGGATAATGACGCTTTATTGTATAATCAGCTAACTCCTTTAGTTCTTCTACTGTCCCCCACTCTGCAATGTACTCAAAGGTACCTACACGTATATGACTAGCAGCTACACGAGTTAATATTGCACCAAGATGGTCTCTTTCACGCCTGACCATTTCACCTGTTGTCAGTACTGCTAAGCTACGAGTCGTAGGAATATCTAAAGCATTCATTGCTTCACTTATAATGTACTCACGTAGCATGGGTCCAAGTGCAGCTCTACCGTCTCCTCCTCTTGAGAATGGCGTTTTCCCCGCACCCTTAAGCTGAATATCAAATCTTTTTCCTTGAGGTGTAATTTGTTCACTAAGTAGAACAGCCCTACCGTCCCCTAGCATTGTAAAATTACCATATTGGTGACCTGCATAAG
>Ga0265293_10009019_pt1 | contig 14504 bp, 14 predicted proteins | sample Munlanlewell138R_FD_192505 | JGI IMG/M metagenome (GOLD analysis project Ga0265293, IMG submission 192505) | Leachate microbial communities from a municipal landfill in Southern Ontario, Canada - Leachate well 138R | ecosystem: Engineered > Solid waste > Landfill > Unclassified | place: Canada...
GCCCACTTAGGTCACGTATTTTTAGGTGAAGGATTTACCGATAAAGATACTCGTCACTGTGTTAACTCAACTTCTTTATTATTTAAAGCAGAAGAGCCTGTTGCTAAAGCTATTTTTGCAGGGGGTTGTTTTTGGGGTGTTGAGTATATGTTTGAATCTTTAGATGGAGTTATTGAGGCAACTAGTGGTTATACTGGAGGACAAACAGACGCTCCTACTTACCAACAAGTTTTAAGAGGCAATACAGGACACTACGAAGCTGTTGAAGTTTTATATAATCCCTTAATCCTCTCTTATGGAGAGTTGGCAAAATACTTTTTTGAGATTCATGATCCAGAGCAAAAAGATGGACAAGGACCCGATATTGGTCCTCAATACCTTTCTGCTATCTTTTATCAAAACCGCTACGAGTATGATAAAGCTATAGAATTGATGGAGTTACTACAGAAGATGGGTTATAATATAGCCACTGAGCTTCGACCTGTTGCCAAGTTTTGGCCAGCAGAGAATTACCACCAAGATTACTACAATTTAAGGGGAACACTTCCATACTGTCACACCTATCAAAAGAGGTTTTAAAATGTGCGATACAATGGTCACCTTTGACAAAAAAAACAACCACTTCATTTTTGCTAAAAACAGCGACCGCCATCCAGCTGAGATTCAACTGATTCAATATGTTGATGGCAAAGAGGGATTAAAAGAGGCAACTCATCCTCTTAAGAAAAAAGAGTACGATGAAATTCAATACAAGAAATTGGTTGAGGTAGCTAAAGAGTACAAGAATAGCTACAAAGCCTTAATCAGCAGACCCAGTTGGATTTGGGGAGCTGAAATGGGTGTTAATGAAAAAGGTGTTGCCATTGGCAACGAGGCCCTCTTTGCCCGCTCTAAAGTGGAAAAAGAGGGGCTTTTAGGGATGGATATTTTACGCTTAGCTTTACACAACTCTAAAGATGCCAAAGCAGCTGTCTCTTTTATTACCACTTTGTTAGAAAAGCATGGGCAAGGGGGCAATGGCTCTTTTAAAGGATCATTAAGGTACCATAACTCTTTTTTAATTACTGATGGGAAGCACAGCTATGTAATTGAGAGCGCTAAAAGAAAGTGGGTTGTAAAGAAGATTGATTCTTTTTATTCAATATCAAATGCCTACACTATAGAAACTGATTACGACAGTAGTGATCCTACCACTCCTAGCGGCACTAACTTTAAAGATAAACATGCTAGTAAGTTTTACTTACTATTTACAAAAGGGGATAAAAGAAGAAATAAGAGCATGGAGTTATTAGAAAAAAATGCTCCCCCTTTTAGTATTTTAAGATACAACAAAGGACCTGCTGAAAAACTGGATCGATCTATGTGTTCAATTGCCATCGACTCAAAAGGGTTAGCTAAAAGTAGAACTACTAGTTCGATGGTTGTCCAATACACTGACAATGGGCCAGCAGTTTGGATTACCAACTCTCCATTTCCAACTTTTAGTCCTTTCTTCCCCCTCTCTTTAGAACCAACTAAACCTTTTGATAACATAACTGACTCTTTTAAAAGTGCTTCTGAAAGGTTTGAGCTAGCTGCTGAAATTGCCAATAGTAGTGATAGGAAAAAAAGAAAAGTTGCTTCTTACGTTAAAGATTTTGAAAAAGGTTTTAGAGATCTAAAAGAGTATAATTTTGTAAAAGAACAAAATAACTTTATTTCTAAAGTAAAAACTCATTTGAAGTAACTTCTTTGTTGTTAACACCTAAGTTATTAACTATGATGGTTACATGGGAATTGCAGATACTTTTACTCTATTAATTATTGGGATTGTCCTATCGATGGATGCCTTTGCAGTTTCCATTGCCCAAGGGGCATGTCTAAATAAAGTCAACTTTACTTACGCTTTAAAGATAGGGGCCACTTTTGGCCTCTTTCAAGCATTTATGCCAATAGTGGGTTGGACAGCTGGAGCCACCTTTAACGATGTTATTTGTAGGTTGGATCATTGGATAGCTTTAATACTTCTTTCTGCTGTTGGAATCAATATGATTAGAGTTGGTTTTAAAGGTGAAGAGAGCTCTCAAGTTAATGAACTAAGTTGCCCTACCAATAAAAGAGACCAAATAACTAACAAAGCTCTTTTATTATTAGGAGTAGCTACAAGCATTGATGCTTTAGCTGTTGGGTTCACCTTCAAAGCACTTTGCATCCCCATTATCCCATCAGCTGTTGTCATTGGCCTTATAACATTCATCATTTCTGGAAGTGGAATTTATTTAGGTAAGAAAAGCAGTGCCTTTTTAGAAGGAAGAGTTGAAATAGCTGGAGGAATCCTTCTTATCTTAATAGGGCTAAAGATATTCATAGAACACATTGTTAAAGGGATTTGAAGTAAATAGAACAAGATTGCCATTTTATAAGTACTCTTAAGGGGGAAAGAAATGGCACATAAAAAGGGTGTTTTACTTGTTTTAGTTTTAGCTATCATTGTTTTTGTTAGCTGTGACAACAATCTTAAACAAACAACTAAAGATGTAACTGTTCAGTTTACAACTGTAAACAGGTCAATTGATGTAGATTATAGTGTCTCAAGTTACTTGCTTAAAGGAACTGGTCCCAACTCTACGACTTTAGAAAAAGAGATTAATAAGAGCTCTTTTGTCTTAAAAGCTTTACCAATTGGGAAGTGGAACTTTGATGTAACTGCTTACGATTCAGATAATGTTGCCCTAGCTAGTGGAGAAGTTGAAATTGTAATAACCAAACAAACTAACAACATTGCAATTGAACTAGATTACTTAGTGGGATTTGGTGACATCTTGATAAATGTTGATTGGAATAGTGATCAAAGTTATGGAGAGGTTGAACTTAATTACACCCTTAAAAATTTAGATGGAACTCTTTTTGATAATAAGACAGATCATACAGGGGATAAATCTTTTACATTTGAAGAAGTTCCTTCGGGGTTTTACCTACTAGAAGTCAATTTAATTTGTGATAAAGATGTTATTTCAGGCTTTATTGAAGCTATTAGAGTTTTAAATCAAAGAGTTAGTTGTGTTGATAAAACTTTGATAATAGGGCTATTGGCAAATGAGAATCACTTTTCAATTATTGATAACACTGGAACTATAATCGAAGGATCAATCGAAATTGATAATGAACGGTTAGAGATTGGGGAAATTGCCACATTAACTTTTGTTTTGAGTTCTAATAATTTAGATGAAGAAGAGTTAAGTGCCCATTGGTATTGTGATGGACAATTAATTGAGGGAAACAATGAACTTAGTTACACAATTGAATCTTTAATTGGAGGAACAAGTCGCTACGATGTGGTAGTAAAGTTAGAAAATGTTGGCTCTATTGGAGCTGCTACTTTCTTAGTTGAAGTACCTTATGAGATTGGATTTGTGGATTAAAGGTTTCCCACTGCTTCAATAAACCAATTTTCAAAAGGCATAGGGCGACGTGAATTTAAATTAATGGCAGCAACCTTAACTTCTAAGGTTGCTATTGCCTGATCGTTTCTTACCACTTCTTGTAAGAAAGTTAAAGAAAATCTTTTAGAGTTTTTAATGGTGGAAATCACTGTTAGTAGATCATCTAACACTGCTACCTGGTGGTAGACTACGTTTATCGATTTAACAACAAAGCCTACCCCATTATCAATCATCTCCATTAAGGTGGTGTTGCCTTGAGCAAGAAGGCGAAACAACTCAGTGCGAGCATGCTCAGCAAAATCTAAATAGCGACCATGATAAACAATTTGACCTGCATCGGTATCGCTATAGTAAACTCTTACATCAAATTTGTGGGCCATAATAGAATTCCTAAAAGTTTAAAGTGGCAAAGTAATCCTCAATAGTCTCTGCACGTCTAATCATCTTAACACTTCCATCCTCTTTAAGAAGGTATTCAGCACTTCTTAGTTTCCCATTGTAGTTAAAGCCCATGGCGTGCCCATGAGCTCCTGTGTCGTGGATAACAAAGATATCATCAGATTCTACTTTAGGAAGTTTTCGATCGATAGCAAACTTATCATTATTTTCACATAAAGATCCTGTTACATCGTAAAGGTGATCTTTATTTTCATTCTCTTTACCTAAAACAGTTATGTGATGATAAGAGCCATACAAAGCAGGTCTCATCAAGTTTGCCATTGAGGCATCTAGACCAACAAAGTTTTTATACTTTTCAGTTACATGGAGCACTTTGGAAACTAGATACCCGTAAGGGCCACTAATCATCCTACCACACTCAAAGACGATGTTTAGAGGATCTAAGTTGTTTCCTATAATCATCTTCTCATACAACTCTTTAATCTCTTCACCAAGGAGTTTCAAATCAATAGCTTTCTCTTCAGGTTTATAAGGAATACCAATTCCTCCCCCTAAATTGACAAACTCTATTTTAATTTTAGCCTCTTTATAAATTCTTATCGCTTGTTCAAACAACATCCTCGCTGTTTCAACAATGTAAGAGCGATCTAGTTCATTGGATGCTACCATTGTGTGTAAAGCAAATCTAGTTGCCCCCAACTCTTTTGCTTTAATATAGGCAGGAACAAGTTGTTCAGTAGTTAGACCATATTTTGCTTCAACAGGGTTACCAATAATTACATTTCCTGTTCGATCGGGTCCTGGGTTGTATCTAAAAGAGATTAAGTTGGGAATACCAGCACTTCGATCGAGAGCCTCAATGTGGGTAATATCATCTAAGTTGATAACAGCTCCCATCTTAGCTGCCGCAATGAACTCCTCATCAGGGGTGTCGTTACTTGTGAACATAACATTTTCCCCGCTTAAGCCAACTTTCTCACTTAATATTAGTTCAGGCAAAGAGGAACAATCGGCTCCAAAACCCTCCTCTTTCATAATCTTAATGATTGCTGGGTTGGGAAGTGCCTTTACAGCAAAGTAGTTTTTAAAATCTTTAACCCAACTAAAGGCCTCTTTAAAAACTCTTATGTTCTCTCTAATCCCTTTTTCGTCGTAAAGATGAAATGGGGTCTCTAATTTATTTGCCAACTCTATTAAAGAGTTCGTCTCTAATGGTAAGTTTTTATCAGCCAATGCACTACTCCTAAATTTTTAAGTTCTCTTTAATCGATTTTACCGCATCTAAAATATCTTGTCTGTGACCAAAAGCACTGAAGCGGACAAAGTGCTCTCCACTAGAACCAAAACCACTACCTGGTGTTACAACTACCTGACACTGATTTAACAGCTGGTCAAAGAACTCCCACGATTTTAAGTTGTTGGGAGCTTTTACCCACAAATATGGGGCATTAGTACCTCCATACACATCTAAAGAGAGTTCTTGTAAGGTCTCTTTGATGATTTGGGCATTTTCCATGTAGTAAGCTACTAACGCTTTAGATTGAGCTAATCCTTTATCAGAAAGAACTGCTAAGCCCCCTGCTTGACTGATATTACTAGCTCCATTAAAGAATGTAACTTGTCTTCTAAACCAAAGGCGGTTAATCTCACCAACTTCACTATCTTCAACACTTAGCTCTTTAGGGACAATTGACCATCCCAACCTCACTCCAGTAAAACCAGAGAATTTAGAGAAACTATTTATCTCAACAGCACACTCTTTTGCCCCCTCTATTTGGTAAATAGATTTAGGAAGATTAGGATCACTGATGAACTCGTTGTAAGCTGCATCAAAGATAATTACACTTTTATGCTTTTTAGCATAAGAGACATACTCTTCTAGTTGCTCTTTAGTAGCAACAGCCCCTGTTGGGTTGTTGGGACTACACAGATAAATTAAATCTACCTTCTCTTTAGGAGGTGGTGGAAAAAACTGATTTTCAATGTTCCCTTTAAGGTAAACAAAGTCTTTATAAACACCATTAGCTACATCAAAACCACTACTTCTTCCACTAACTACGTTGGAATCAACATAAACGGGATAAGCTGGATCTTGAATTGCTACAATGCTATCAGATGAGAAGATACTTTGGATGTTTGCTGAATCGGGTTTAGCACCATCACTAACAAACACCTCATCATTTTCAATATCGATGCCCATTTTCTTGTAATAGCCAACTAAAGCCTCTCTTAAAGCTAAATCTCCTTGCTCATCACCATAGCCACTGTAAGTCTCATTGTTTGCTAGCTTATCTATTTTTTCATGTAGAGCATTAACAATTTCACTACTTAAAGCTTCAGTTGTATTTCCAATTCCTAAGCGGTGGAGCTTTTTATCAGGATTTGCTTGTTGGTATGCTTTTGTACGTCTAGCTATCTCAGGAAAGAGATAGCCAGAAGCTAATTTGCGATAATTCTTATTAATAGTAGCCATTTTAGTTTTATTGATCTCCTCTAGTAATATCTAATGTCGCTAAAACTTTTGATAAATTGGTGCGGTGGGTCTCATTTTCAAATGAGCACATTGGAAGTCTGAACTGCTCTTCACACCAACCATACTCTGCCATCGCAGTTTTAATTGGAATTGGGTTAGTTTCGAAAAAACATGCCTCAAAGAATGGGTGTAAGTTCTTCTCCCACTGACGGGCTAAACTCATATTTCCACCTAAAGCTGCATGTACCATCTCCAACATCTGTTTTGGAATTAAGTTAGCTGCAACTGAGATAACACCATCTCCACCAGATTCAATTAGATCTAAGACCATATTATCATCACCACTAAGGGTAGCAAAGTTGTCTTCAGTTTGGTTGATAACATCGCTCATCTGCTTAATATTTCCACTGGCCTCTTTAACTGCAACGATATTAGGACAATCACTTGCTAAGCGTACTAAAGTTTCTGTTTCTAAGTTAACTGCAGTGCGTCCAGCAATGTTGTACAAGATACAAGGAATTCCAACTGAGTCGGCAATCATTCTGTAGTGAAGATAAAGACCCTTTTGAGTTGGTTTATTGTAATAGGGGTTCACTAGCAATAATGCATCTACCCCTGCTGATTCTGCATGTTTAGACAATCTAACTGCTTCACTAGTTGCATTTGAACCAGTTCCTGCAATTACTGGAACTTTTTTATTGGCCAATTCAACTGTAGTTGCAATCACTCGATCGTGTTCAGAGTGACTTAAAGTTGGACTTTCACCAGTTGTTCCACAAGGGACCAATCCATCAATTCCTGAATCTATTTGGAAATTGACGATCCTAGCAAAAGCTTTCTCATCAAATAACCCATACTCGGTAAATGGGGTTATTAGTGCTGTATAAACGCCTCTAAATTTTTTCATAGCTCATCCTCCTGATGAATGAAACAGAGTATAGTAAATAATAAACATAATGTCTATAGAATAACAAAAATGTTTTTATTGAACATTTTTTGTTTTTATAATAACATCTAGAAAATGAGTAAAAAGGAGAGTGAAAATGACTCGAGTTATATTAAATGGGTGTTATGGGAGGATGGGTAAAACCTTAACAACTCTAATTGCCTCTCAACAAAATGTTGAAGTTGTTGCTGGAATTGATCTAAATCAAGGAGATGCACCTTTTGCTGTTTTTAGTTCATTAAGTGAGTGTAATATTGCAGCTGATGTTGTAATTGATTTTTCAACTCCCCAATCACTACACTCTTATATTCCTTCTGCGGTAGAGAAGAACTTGGCTGTAGTAGTAGCTACTACTGGCTTAGAAGAAAAAGAGCTCACTTTACTAGAAGAGGCCTCTTCAAAAATTGCCATCTTTCGTAGTGGCAACATGTCATTAGGGATTAATCTTTTAGAAAAGGTTGTTGCAACAGCAGCAAAAGTATTAGCAGATAGTTTTGATATTGAAATTGTTGAAAAACACCACAACCAAAAACAAGACTCTCCTAGTGGAACAGCTATGATGTTAGCAGATTCAGTAAATGAGGCTTTAAATAACTCTTTAAACTACACCTTTGGTCGCCACGGTTTAAAAACCAAAAGAGAAAAAGGGGAATTGGGAATTCACGCAGTACGTGGTGGAACAATTGTTGGAGAGCACGAAGTTATTTTTGCTGGTGAAGATGAGGTAATCAGTTTTAGCCACCGTGCTTTTTCACGCAATGTGTTTGCAACAGGGGCAATTGCTGCTGCAAAATACATTGCAACAGTTGCCCCAGGAATCTACAACATGAGCGATATGTTAGCTTTAATTTAAGAGCGTTTTTTCCGCCGTTGTTCGCTAGCTTTAATTAAGTCGGCAAAGGTGGTTGTATTTGAATCTTCCTCTTTTTTATAAGAGTGTTCGATAGGTTTACGGTAACGAGATGGTGTTACTACTTTAAGTGTTGTCTCATAAGAGGCAACACTTTTTCCTTTTTTGACAACCATTACCTTTTTACCAGAAGCCAACTTTTGAGTTTTTACCACAGCTTGTTTAGCAGGTTTTACTTTTTTGACCAACATCTGCTCATAACCACACCCTAAGCGTTGGCACTTGTGGTGTACTTGATCTAACTCATCTTTAAAACTCAACATTACAAAATCACAATGGGGGCAATTAATAACACCCTCTCCACTCATCTCAAATCTAGATCTATCATTTTTAACATTGTTAACTAATTTTGTTGTCTCTTTTTTAATATCATCGATGAATAAAGAACTTTGTTCTACCCCATCACTAATATTAGCTAACCTACCTTCCCAAAGAGCTGTTAAGGTGGGACTGGTAAGTTCTTGGGGTGCTAATCTAATTAACTCAATCCCTTTAGCAGTTGGAACTAAGTAGCGCCCTTGGCGCTCTACATAGTAGCTGTTAATTAATTTTTCAATTATTTCAGCACGAGTTGCTACTGTTCCTAAGCCCCCTGAAAGATTTCTTTTTAGCTCTTTTTCATCAACAAAGCGTCCTGCATTCTCCATCGCAGACAAAAGTGTTGCTTCACTGTAGCGTTGAGGTGCTTCAGTTGCTGTTCTTCTACTAGTCAGTTTTTCTATCTTAAATGTATCGCCAACTTTAGGAATTTCCCCCTTATAAGGGAGGGTGCGTCCTATTTCAGTTACCACGTCACTTAGTACACTAATATCGCGCCACCCTTTTTGTTCCTCTTTTTTTAAGGTTGTTATAAAGGTGTGTTTATCAACTTCTAAAGTCACTTCAGTGTTGGTATATAAATAGTTTTCACTTAAGACTTCCATAAACCTCTTAGCAATCAGAGTCCACAAATCAACCTCTTTTTTGTTCAACTTAGTTAAATCAACTTTTTGCTCTGTTGGGATAATAGCGTGGTGATCAGTTACTTTACTCTCTTTAACAAAGCGCTCCATATCTTTTCGATAACCGTGCTCAACAAAGATATTGGCAACTTGTCCAAAGGGGGTGAACTCTAAAGCTTTGAGCCTTTGAGGAAGTGTTGGGACAATGTCGTTTGTTATATAACGGCTATCGGTTCTTGGATAGGTAACTAATTTGTGATTTTCATAAAGGCGTTGAAGAACATCCAGTGTCTCTTTTGCACTGAAATTTAAATAGAGGTTAGCATCTCGTTGTAATTCAGTTAAATCGTATGCCAATGGGGGATTTTCTATTTTTTCTTCAACCACTACTTCAGTAACTGTTGCCTCTTTGTTCTCTAATATTTTTAGATAATCATCTTTCTCTTCTTCTTTAGTTATGTGAAGAGCTTTTTTATCTACACTTAGATTTGCACTAAAAGGTTCAAAAGCAGCTTTAATTGTCCAATAAAAAGAGCCTTCAAATTTTTCTAACTCTTTTTCCCTTTCAACTAAGATAGCTAAGGTGGGTGTTTGCACCCTCCCTGCTGATAAGCTTACGTTGTGTTTAGTAGTAAGGGCCCGAGAGACATTCAAGCCAACATACCAATCTGCATGAGAGCGTGCTTTAGCAGCTTGGTATAAGTTGTCGTATAAAGAGCTCTCTTTTAAATTGTTAAACCCATCTAAGATAGCCTCTTTTGTTTGGCTACTGATCCACAACCTTTTTGTCTCTTTATTCCAATTAGCTAATTCCATAATAGAGCGGGCTACTAACTCCCCCTCCCTACCTGCATCGGTAGCTATTATTAGTTGGTTTATATCATCTCTTTTAAATAAAGAGGCAACCACCTCAAATTGATTTTTTGTTGAATCTAAAATAACACTATTTAGGGTGTTAGGAATAATTGGTAAATCATTAATTGACCATCTTTTATATTTTGGGTTGTAATAAGCTGGTTCTGCCAACTCTGTGAGGTGTCCTAAAGCCCAAGTTACAACGTAGTTTCCTTCCTCATAATAGCCATCAAATCTTTTAAAAACTGATAAAGCTTTGGCTAATTCTTTGGCAACCGACGGTTTTTCAGCAAGAATTATAGTTTTTCCCATAAAAACTCCTTTTTATTACTGTAAAAGATGATAACGAAGCGATTAATTGAGGGCAATCCCCTTGAAGTTTTTAGGTAGCAAGTATATTATTGTAAGTGCATTATTACTCATAAAGGAGTCTTTTATGGCTTATACTATTACTGATGATTGCATCGCTTGTGGTTCATGTCTTCCTGAGTGCCCAACAGAGGCTATCAGTGAAGGTGATATCTATGTAATTGACGCTGAATTGTGTATCAGTTGCGGTGCTTGTCTAGATGCTTGTCCCACCGGGGCAATTCTACCAGACTGACACTTTTACGGTGATCAGATAAAAGGCAGCTCAATAGAGCTGCCTTACTTATTTGGTACTAATATATTATGACTCACACATTTTCTGTGTCAGAGCTAACCTCAATTTTAAAAGAGACCTTACAACAAACTTTTAAAGAGATCTCTTTGGTTGGGGAAATCTCAAATTTCAAAGCAGCAACTAGTGGGCACTGGTATTTTCAACTTAACGACAGTGAGGCTACTATCAGCGGTGTGATGTTTAAAAACAAAAGTTGGTTAATAGACTTTAAACCCAAAGATGGTGATAAAGTCGTCGTAACAGGAACTTTATCTGTCTATGAAAAAAGAGGCTCTTATCAAATAATTTGTGAGAGTATGAATCACAGTGGCACAGGTGATATCTTAGCCCTCTTAGAAAAAAGGAAAGCTGAATTTGCCTCTTTAGGTTACTTTGATCAAGCTCGTAAACGCACTTTGATGAAATACCCTAAAAAAGTTGTTGTTATCACCAGCGCAACTGGCGCTGCCTTACACGACATCTTAACAACTTTAAAAAGAAGAGCTTCTAATATTGAAGTTGTAGTTTTACCCACTTTAGTTCAAGGAACAGAGGCTGCTAATCATATTGCCAAACAAATTGAGTATGCCAATGAGAATGCATTAGGAGATGTAATTATTGTAGGTCGAGGTGGAGGATCTGTTGAAGATCTTCTTCCTTTTAGTGAAAAAGTTGTAGTTGAGGCAATTTACAACAGCAAGATTGTTATTATCAGTGGTGTTGGTCATGAAACTGATTGGGCACTAAGTGATTATGTTAGTGATTTAAGGGCCTCTACCCCAACAGCTGCAGCTGAATTAGTTAGTGAACACTACTACAACTTAAATGCTCAAATAGCTCATTATAAATCTTTGATCAACTCTCTAATTTTAAATAAAGTTCAATTGGCTAAAAGTAGAGCACAACTGTTCTCAGTGACATCTTTAGGGGAGTTACTTATTAACAAAGTGCAACAAAGCTCGTTAATGGTTGATGATTTAAAAGATCAGGCAACTGCTAGTTTAACTAACAAGTTTCAAAGTTTTAAAAATAGATATACTTTAGTTGCCTCTAACTTAAATAACTTAAGTCCCTTAGATGTTCTAAACAGAGGGTACGCAATTGTTACCAACGAAAATAATAGAGTAATTACCTCATCTAAAGAGGTTGAAGTTGGCCAGAGTTTAACTATTAAGTTTAAAGAGGGGCAAATCAGTAGTAGCGTAGTTAAAAAGGGGAAAAGTAAATGAGTTTTGAAGATGATTTAAAAAAGATGGAAGAAATAACAAATAAGTTAAAAGAGGGAACTACCACTTTAGAAGAGTCGATAGCACTTTTTGAAGAGGGTTCTAAGTTAGCCAAAGAGCTAGAGAAACAGTTAAACGATATTGAACAAAAAGTTGAAATTTTAACTGAAAAAGAGAGCTAAGAGCTTTAGTTGCAACAAAGAGACAATTTTTTTATACTTGTTTTTATTATTTGGCTAAGGAGTTAAAAGGTGGATAAAATTATATTTTTGATTCAGTGTGAAGATCGTAAAGGGTTGTTAGCAACAATTAGCCAATGGTTTTACACTCGAGGATACAACATCTTACACTGTCAACAACACTCCGATACTCGCTCTAGCCGCTATTATATGAGAATAGAACTCGATCTAAAAGATTTAAATACAACTCGTAAAGAGCTCCAAGATCAATTTGGAGAGTTTGCTAAACCTTTAAAACTCAACTGGAAATGTAATTTTACCGATTATCAAGAGCGTGTTGCTATTTTAGTTAGTAAAACAAGTCACTGCTTATTTGATCTGTTATCTCGCCATCACGAAGGAGATTTAGTTTGTGATATCCCTTTGATTATCAGCAACCACCCCGATTTGGAACACATTGCTGATCAATTTAGAATCCCCTACTACTACTTACCAATTACCAAAGGAAAAAGGGATGAGCAAGAGGATGAAATTAGAGAGCTCCTTAAAAAGCACGATATAGATTTAGTTGTCTTAGCTCGCTACATGCAAATTCTTTCACCCGATTTTACCGATGAGTATGAGGGGCGCATTATTAACATCCACCACGCCTTCTTACCAGCTTTCCAAGGAGCAAACCCTTATTTAAGGGCTTATCAAAGGGGAGTTAAGATGATTGGTGCTACTGCTCACTACGCCTCTGAAGATTTAGATCAAGGACCAATCATTGAGCAAGATGTGGTTAGAGTTAATCATGAACTTTCACCCGAAGGTTTAAAAAAGGTGGGCAAGGATGTGGAAAGAACTGTCCTTTCTCGTGCTGTCCAAGCCCACTTAGAACACCGTATTTTAATTTACAACAACCGCACTGTTGTTTTTAATGCTGAGCATTAATTTAAATCAACAAATGCAGGGTGAATGAAAACTCCATCTTTACGGATTAGTTGATCATCAATATAAATTTCCCCTCCCCCATATTCAGGAGTTTGGATATTAACTAAATCCCAGTGGATTGTGCTCCGGTTTGTGTTATCGCAATCTTCGTAAGCATTACCTGGAGTGAAGTGAAAAGAGCCTGCAATTTTTTCATCAAAAAGGATGTTATCCATTGCAAAGGTGATCTCTCGGTTACACCCTAAAGCAAATTCCCCAAAGTAGCGGGCCCCTTGATCAACATCTAAAATCTTATTTATTGCCTCAGTATCGTTACTAGTTGCTTCAACTATTTTCCCATCTTTAATTTTAAATGAGACATCAGTAAATTGTTTACCGTTGTAAGTTGATGGGGTGTTGTAGGTGATAACCCCATTTACTGAATCTTTAACTGGAGCGCTGTAAATCTCCCCATCAGGAATATTTGCTTTTCCTGCACAAATTACTGAACCAATACCTTTAATTGAGAACTTTAGATCAGTCCCTTTTCCTTTGATGTGAACTTTATCAGATACATCTAAGAAAGCTTTAGCCTTTAACATCGCCTTTTCCATCTGCTGATAATCAACTTCAGTAGTCACTTTGTAAAAATAATCTTCAAACTCTGTAAAAGACATGTTAGCTTGGTACGCCATTAGTTGAGTAGGATAGCGTAAAACCACCCATTTTGTTTTAGGAACTCTTATTTCATGGTGAACTTTGTTGTTGTAAATCTTATTGTGTAATTCCAACTCAGTTGTAATGTTGGCCATTTCACGAGGATTTACTATACCTCTAATGCCAATAAAGGCATCCATTTTCTCCATCCGATAAACATCTAAATCGGTTGCTAGCTCAATTGACTCTTTAGTGCTGTTGGCAATTAGAGCTTTTTCAATTCTAATAGTTGAGTAGTTCACTATTGGGTTTGCTCCAGCTTTACTCACCTCTTCTACTAGATGTTCAACAATAGACTCAGGAACATCGATGGCATTGATTAAACAATTTTCCCCTTTTTTAAGTTCCACTGAGTAGTTTACTAACAGTTGTGCTAATTTCTTTTCTCTACTATTTTCCATATATTTTCCTCAGAAAGAAAGTATAGTGTAAATATTTATAAAGTAGTAGTATAATAGCCCTATGCAAACTATACCTATTAACACTTACAACTCCCCAACGGTAATCTTAGAGTTAATTTATCGTCTCAAGGTTAAAGATGTTATGACTAAAAATGTAATAAGTGTCCCTTTAGGGACAACTCTACGGGCAGTTCAGCATCTGATGAGAGAAAAATCTATTACTGGTGTTCCAGTTTCATCCAATAAGCGCTTATTAGGGATTGTTAGTGTTGATGATATCATTAGAGCCTTAGATTTTGGGTATATCGATGACAATGTTGAAAAACACATGACTAAGAAGTTAATAGTCTTAGAAGAGGATATGCCAGTATCGTTTGCAATAAGTTACTTTGATCGTTATCGCTACCACCGCTTCCCTGTTTTAAATAAGAATAAGGAGCTAGTTGGGATGGTAACTACCCGTGATATCTCAAGTCACCT
>Ga0265293_10009020_pt1 | contig 14504 bp, 10 predicted proteins | sample Munlanlewell138R_FD_192505 | JGI IMG/M metagenome (GOLD analysis project Ga0265293, IMG submission 192505) | Leachate microbial communities from a municipal landfill in Southern Ontario, Canada - Leachate well 138R | ecosystem: Engineered > Solid waste > Landfill > Unclassified | place: Canada...
TGAGTGGGCGCTTTTTTTGTAGGCTCAAACGTCAGACTTTTACACAATAGGTCGGAAAACTTGCGTTTGCCTTATATAGGCATTTTCACTAAAATGCTGTTGGCACGAATCTTTGTGCTAAAGCGGATTTTTACAGGCGATGCGTGACTTTATTATAGCGCCATTAGCTTTTTGTGCTTTGACTCAGAGTAGAACGATGAAAAAAATTTTAAAGCCAAGCATAGTATTAGGATTTTTCACTCTATTGCAGCTCGCATTTTGTGGCGCTAGCAGTCAGCTCTTCGCCTACGGCGAGTCCAAGGGAGATTTCCCTACCCTAGAGGAGCGCCAACTGCTACTTCTTGCCAATGAAGCGCGAAACAATACGACGCTCGCACTAACAGATTGCAAACAATGTGGTGAAGCGCATTGCTATAAAGAGCATCTTCCCCCACTTTATTACGATTACGAACTCTCTAGAGCCTCGCGTTTCCACTCCCAAATCATGGCAGAAACCGAGTGCTTTGAGCATCGCTCTCCTTGCGTTCTCAAAGACAAAATTGCCCAAAGCTATCCATCGTGCAAAACGACTCGTTGTGCTTGTAAAAGCGATGTAGTGTGCGATAATAAAGGAGATACTGCCTTTACGCGTGTTCGCAAGTTTAACAAAAAGTTTCAAGTTGTTGCCGAGAACATCGCTATGTCTACCTTGAAGAAAGCAGAGTTTTTATTCAAAGTTTGGTTATGGGAAGCTAGCCCAAGCAAGGAGTGTAAGGCTAACGATATGAACGGACACCGCTGGACCGTGTTGAGCGAAGACTATAATCGGACAGGTTTAGGGTATTGGAAGGGATACGCCACCCAAAACTTCTCTCATCTCGCAGAGCCTGCCCCCTCCCCTATTAGCGCTGGCATCCACTTCGAGAAGAGCTGGGGCTTGCTTTTTAAAGCACACTGGTACTCCGACCTTGAACTCAGTGATTTTAAACTCAACATCGATAACCAATGTGTTTCCATGTCCATACTCAGCCAAGGAGCTGGAATCGTGCTCGCGTACGAAGCGCGCGAATTACCTGCCAAATTTAACTACCGCTTTGAAGCACAAGACAAATCAGGGAAAACCCATTACTATCCCTCCAAGGGCGCTCTGCAACGCGGTGGCCATGCAACGTGGACGAAGAAAAAACTCAAAACCTGTGCAAAAGATGCAGAGCTTAACGAACTCAGGGCGTTTAGAAGCTCCATCACAGAGCAAGAGCGTGCCGCCGAAAAACCGTGCGACGCATGCGCAGATTGTGGCTCATGCCGCCTAGAAGAGAACTGTACATTTATCGACGGTGTTAAAAACGAGTGTAAAACGACAGTGCACTGCGAAAACTGCCCTTAGCCCGTGTTTAGCAAACTCTCATAACTTAGGGTTTAGGATGAGAAGCTTATTTTTTTGTATTATTGTTTTTTTGGTATTTTCCCCTCATATGGCTTACGCTGATGGCACAGCAATCCAAGGGGATGCTCCTTCGTGGGCGGAGCGCGTGATTTTACTATTAACCAACGAAGCGCGCTGCGATCCTGTTGCCACGCTAAAAGATTGCAAGAACTGCGCCGAGAAATCCTGCTATAAAAAGCCTCTTCCCCCAACAACGTGGTCGCACGAATTGGCGCGCGCGGCGAGGTTTCATTCCACGAACTTGAGCTCTGCTAAATGCTTTGACCATAATTCACCTTGTCAACTGCGGGAAGATATCTCCACGCTCTATCCAGATCCTTGCGATGGTTCCGTAGAATGCGCCTGCGTTGGTGAAGTTAAATGTAATGCTGGCACGAATACCTTCAAAAGAATAAGCTACTTTGGCCAAAGCGGTTCGGGCGAGAACATTGCAATGGGTAACAGCGATCCCAAGCGTAGCTTCATGCAGTGGTATTGGGAAAAAAGCGAAAGTTCCACATGCGGATTTAGTATGGAAAACGGACACCGCTACAGCATATTGAACCCAGAGAACGTCAAAGTCGGCGTAGGCGTCGTTGGCACCATGAACACCCAAGATTTTGGCCGTGGTACAGCGCAAAGCGGCTTTAGTTCTGGAATTCATTATCCAAACGCAGCTGGTATGGTCGAGTTTAAAACGCACTACTACAGCGCTGAGCAAGAACTCAAGGTAGCTGCGCTAAACTGGGAAGGCGAGTGCAAATCGATGAAGCGTAGCCTCGGCACTAAGCAAAATGGCGTCTACAGCGTCAGTTTCGATGTACAAGCAACTTGTGTTCCCTACTACTTCCAGGGTATCAGCCAAGACGGCAGCGCAATCCGATACCCCGCTAAAGGCCGCCTCCTCTTTAACTGCGAGGATAGAATCTGGGAAGATGAAACGCTAGCCACCTGCGATATAGAGGGTGGCAGCGCAACAAGTGGCTCTGGCGATGCATGCAGCTACACTCCTGCCAGCAGTTCAAAGCAAAACTTAGCTCTCTTAGTCTTAGCTATCCTGGCAACTTTCGCCCTGCGTAGACGTAGAGCCATGGTTAAGTAAAAACCTTGTACGAGAGAATCTCAACTTAGCCGCTTTCTTTAGTAAACTTTTTCTCCGTCGTTTGCGCTGCGTTCTTATTGATGAACCGCTGCAGCGCAAATGACGACAAAACCGCGCCCGTTATAAGGAGAAGCGAATCTTTTCGATGTAGGCTTCTTGACCTTTAGTGCTCGAGGGCACTCTACCCACTACGTAAAGTGCATCACCTATCGAGATAGAGGCGTTAATCTTTGCCTGCTCAAGGCGAACGTAAGCACTGCTATTGAGGATTTTACCGCTGTCTAAGAGCTGCCAAACTAAAGCTTTCCCCTGCGTGTTTGGCGCTGCAGCCTCGGTCGCTGTCATGCCAAAGAGTGCTTGCGTTGGCATCTCTTTGAGGTAGCCTTCAACAAGCGCCACTGAAGAATAATATTTTTCATTCTCAGACAAAAACATCGAGCTGAGTCGATCACCATTTTCCGAAAACTTCACCATGGCTACGCCTACGCCGTTATCGGCTGTTGGGTGTCCATCAAAATGTGCGCCTCTTTGGTTCGGCGAATGTCCAGTAACGTAGATAACATCCATCGTTTTAGTCTCTTTGATGCCACCGTTGTTAATTTCAATATCTTCAGTGCGCAGCATAAGCGCATTGGCGGTGTCGGGGCGCAAACTACCGAATTCCTTAGTCCAAGTCTTGTTAAAGCTTGTTCCCCCATCCTCGGCCTTTGTGATGAAGAAATTAGGTGACAAGTACGATCCTGGAAGTACTCCATCGTGCATGTTCCCAAAAGTCGTACCCAGTAAATATAGCTTTTCATTGTACACCGACATTGCAGCGAGCGTTTCGTCCTTGCTACTTCCGTATTGTTTCTTCCACGCGGTATTGCCGTTCCCAGCGATCTTTAAAACAAAGATATCGCTACCGCCATACAGAATAAAGCCGCCTATATTCCCCTTGGTGTGTCCTGCCATATAAACGCCCTCGCTGGGTGCAGCGGCAATTTCGACTAAATCATCGTCGTACATGGTACCAAACTGTTTTGTATACAGTAAATTACCATCAGCATCGAATTTTGTTAGGAAAGGACTGCGACCCGCCGTCGTAATAATCGTTGCAAAGCTATCTGTGGTTGTACCACCAACATAGATATAACCATCCTTCCCAACAACGACGGATTTCCCGAAATCATCGCCTATGGTTCCCCATTGTTTGGTCCACACGATAATCCCGCTTTTTGTCATCTTCGTTAAGAATGCGTCGCTCTTTCCGCGCGCGATGTTTCCTTGAAAGACACCCGCGGTTTGCCCCGTAATATAAAGATTCCCCTCGGCATCTTGAGCGATATCGAAAATCTCATCATTATACTCTGTTCCCCAAATAGAATAAGTCCACTGGCACTTCCCTTCTTCGCAAATTTCGTGATTTTGACATTGCTTGTTGCAATCACCACAATTTCGAGCATCGTTTTGTGTATCTACGCAAGCATCGCCACATAATTTGGCGGAATCCTCGCAATTCATTATTTTGCAAAGCGAGTTCTCGCAATGCATTTCAGCGGCAAACTCGGCGAGCTTGCAAGCATTAAAGCAGCGCCCACAATGACGTGTGGTTTTGCTGGTATCGTAGCAAGTGCCAGCACAATTGTCTTGCCCTTCAGGACACTGGAGTATGCACTGACTAAATTGGCAAGCGTACTCTTCCTCGCATTTATTGTTGCACTCACCGCAATGATCTGAGTTCGTCGAAAGGTCTACACAGTCATTCCCACAGGGACTGTAGCCTTCGGCGCAAACACAGTCACCACCAACACATTTTTCGCTTTGAGCGCATGTATTATTGCAAGAACCACAATGTGAACTGTTTGTTTGGAGATCCACACAAGAATTATCGCAATTCTCTAAACCAGTCGCACAATTTTTACTACATTCGGAGAGAGAACAAACTTCATCGCTTTTACAAGCTGAACCGCAAGCACCACAGTTTGCGTGATCTGATTGCAAATCCACACAACGATTATCGCAATCGACAAGGGGATCTTGACAATCGACAACGCACTCTCCCGACTCACATTTTTCACCTTCCTTACACGCCCTATGGCAAGAACCGCAGTGTTTCACGTTTGTGTCCGTTTCAACGCAGTCCCCCGAACAATATTTCGTTGGTGCTACGCAATTGCGTACACAATTCGAGTTGAAACAGATATCATCGCCTTCACAAACGATGCCGCAGTCACCACAATGCTCCTTATTTTGCGCAATTTTCACACACTCGCCGTCGCAGAGTTTTTCGCCCAGAGCACACTGTTTTACGCAGCTTTTGTCGACACAAAGCTCGTCATTGTTACAAGCTCGATGGCAAGCTCCGCAATGTAGCAAGCTCCCACTAGTATCGACGCACACGCCGCCGCAGTTAAGCTCTTCAGCTTGACACTGCAGTTGCGTACAAACACCGTCCTTACAGATGGAATCTGCTTCACAGCAAATACCCGCACAGCAAACTCGAGATTCATTGCAGTCTCTACATGCATTGTCCGCGTCCTTAGAACAAGACAAAAGCACAAATGCCATCGCAAAAATTACGCCTAGTTTTTTCGACATTATATTCATCCTTTTATTATGCGAGAGCTTTGCACGGAGGAAAACCCTTTTGGAAGCTCAGATTTATTGGGGCTACCGCCCCAAACCCCGTCTTATGGCCTTGTGCTCTTAGACCCCTCTTTTCTTCCCTTTTTCCTAGAATCCGCAACAAAATCACTAAGAAAAGCCTCATTCGGTTTTTTGACTGAGTTCAAACAAGCCAAGATGGCTTTTCACTCTTTACTTTAGCTGTTGTTTGAGCTTTTTTGGCTTGAGCATCGTTTTACGCAAAACAAGAAGCCGCCAATGAAGGTTTTAAACCTACATCGCTTGTTTTATACGCGAGCACTTAGTTTATTTTCAATTTGCAGCGCTTTTTAGCCTCTGCTGGCGCTAATATAGCATTGCGAATTCTCTAAATCCAATCAAAAACGACATTTTTTAGCGTTCAAATGCGTCGCGCATTACAAACTTCTTGCAAAATTGATGAATTATTACGATAAGATTGTGTGTTTTTCGGCTTAGTGCATTTTCCGAGCCGAATTATTTTGGGCAAATGCACCAAGAACCAGATTAAAATCCACGGAGATTTCTATGTTTAGACGTTTTAGCCTTGTTATTTCTTTGTGTGCCGCAGCAAGTCTTCTAAGTTTTGCAGCATGCGATAAAAAAGAAAAAGCCCCAAATGCTGCTGATACAGCGGCAAACCTCGAAGTTAAAGCAGACGATGCCGCTGAACCTGCTGCGGATGCTGCTGCTCCCGAAGCCGCTGCCGAAGCCGCTGCCGACGCCGTGGCTGGCGACGCCGAAGCAGCCCCAGCCGACGACGCTGCTGAAGCTGAAGCAAACGAAGAAGCTGTTCCTAATGTTCCCGTTCCCCCTGAAGCACAAGCTGCCTTAGATCATCAGCTTCAGCTTATGGAAACAATCGCGGCGGCTGCCGAAAAAGAAAACTGCGCAGACGTTCTAGCCGAACTCAAAGCCATTCCTAATGAAGCCACAGAAAAGGCACAGGCTGCTGGAAAAACACTAGAAACTTTGTCGCCCGAGGTACAAAAAGCACTCGCCGATGCAAACCAGTCAAAGTTAATTTCGCTTACCATGAGGTTTATGGCCTTCCAAAAATGCGAAACTTCCCCCGAAAAAGACGCTGTAACGGCCGAAATTACTCGTCTACTCCAACCCGATGCCGATGCGCCTGCTGCCGCTGAGGCGCCTGCTGCCGAATAGGAATTAAAGAGTTTGTCTCCATAAAAGAAAACCCAAGCCAAGGCTTGGGTTTTCTTTTATGGAGACTTTATGCGCTTTTACCACTCGCCACTCCATAGCTCCAGTATAAAACAGGAAGCGCTCGAAAAAATTTCTAGCACCAAAAATCAGCTTACTAAAAAATAGCCAAAGGCTCGCTTCTAGCCCAATCACTGGGAATGAAGGTTTGCATATCGCGAACGATGCGCAAACTCGTGGCATCTTTTCGCAAATACAGGCGATTGCCTTCAAAAAGAGCGCCTACGATCTGTTGCCCTATGCACAAGACGCGCATAGCTTCTGAACATTTAGCGGTATTGAGCCCAAGTTTTAGAACGTAGTATTGCTCTTGCTCGCCTTGGATCAAGACGTGCGCAAAGCCTCGCTCAGCAATCGACATGGTGATCGCGATACCGTTTGGAACACATTCGGAAAGGTTCTGAAATACGGAAATCTCGTGACTTTCCGTGTCGTATTTCCAGACAAGAAGATCTTGGTCAAGAATAAATAAGCTGTTTGCCGACTTTCCACGTCCAAAAACTAAGGCACTCGCCCGCTCCACTGCAATATCAGCGATGATTTCGTGCTCTGCGATACGATAGATGGCAAGTCGCTGATTGTCGTGGTAACTAGCGAAGTATCTTCCCTTTTCGTGCAAAGCTAAAGCAGATGCTTGCGTTTTAGCCTCAATTTTAAGTTTAATATTCTGCTCGCCGTCGAAAAAAACGAATCCCATGTTCTCTGCATATGCGATTAACATGTCGCCCGCGTAAGCAATGATGCGTGGTGTCTCGGGGAAGCTGCTTAAGACTTCGATGTCGTTACTATCGAGTTTAAGGCGATAAACCTTATTATCATAGAAGGCTGCGATAATTTCGACATAAAGCTCGCCCGCACAAGCACAAGCGACAGGGCTTGGCAACGGGGATGCTGGCTGGATCTCTTGGGATGAAAAGAGGTAGGCTGACACGCTCTCTTCACGCAACGCGATGAAGCCGAGTTTTTGCGGCGATGGGAACATGTACTTGAAGCCAGGTAGTTTTCTCGCTGTTTTAAAGGCAATAGCGCGTTTTCGCAGATCGTAAATAAGAATATTCCCGAGCTTATTGGCTAGTGCGAGTAGATGATCCTGATAAACGGTAAAGCTCGCAAAGCCATCGATAATTTCGACGAGTAAAGTTGGTTTTGGCCGCATAGGATCAAAGGCGAACACTTTTCCGTTTTGGCTAAACGCGAGGAGCAGATCCCCGTGTGATGAGAGCCAAATCCCCTTCCACGGACTAGCATCTTGTGCGGGAAACGTGACAATACTTGCTCTACTTTGGCAATCAATGATCTCTACTAAATTCGGGCTAGCAAGAGCGACAAAGCGTTCAATGGGATCTATACAATAATCAAAAAGATCCGCTAATTCGTGCTCCCACTGCTCCTCCCCTATGCTAATGCGTAGCCCCGACTCCGTTTTTTCGGCGCTTAGGCTATCGATTAAATATAAGTTATAGCCAGCATCTTGAGGGGCTTCTTCAGCTTCTTGTTTTGCTGCGTAGTTAAACTGCGCAATAATACCCGATTCATTGTAAACCTTAAGGCTCAGCTGATCCAACCAAACGACCTCGCCAAGACTCGCCACTCGCGAGCTAGAGATAAGCTCCATACTCTCTAGCTTCCAAACCTTTAGCCATCGATCCACATCTAACGAAGCCAAATGCTCGGCGAGCGGGCAGAACGCCATCGCGTGGATTGCGCTAGCATGTCCAGTTTGCGGAGAAATGCTTACGGGGTCTACGAACTTAATCATTGAGGGCACAAAACGATGCGGTATGTCGATCAAACTCCACTCCTTGCGCGAATGCATTAAATGTGTAGCCGTTACTTATGGGAACAAGTCAAGGTGAAGGCTAGCTATTGCATACCTACGACAGACTCGTCATGACTGCGCACGAGCCAAAACAGCTGCGCGCATTATGCTTTGATTGCGGCTAAGGCGCAAGTATTTCAATATCATCAGCCCGTTCGTTTACCACTATACAAATTGCTTGCAGCATATTCGCACACAATGGTGAGCGTTATCCAAACGCAATGCTTGATGAAAGCCGATATTGGCACTTCAGCGTTTTGAGACTCTGCTCAATATTTCGCAATGATTAGAGCGCAAGCCCACAATTGGAGAGCAACGCAACGATGGCACCTCGCTCTCCAGCACGAAGCTTAGGAACTGCGGCACTTTCGCTTACATAAGTGTGGGTCGCAGAAATCTCGAAACCATCGGCGCCTAACAAGCTTCCCTCAAAGACGAAGAGCAAGACCTTTCCTCGGGGATTTAGACAGCTAGGCATCTGCGCCAAACTCGCCAAGCGCAAAAAGTGTAGACGCTGATCGCAGTCAAAACAAGGCGTAAAACATTGCAGCTCAATGTCTTTGTCTTGGGTTCTACACCATGCTTTCTCTTCGTGCAAATAGCCAAGTAAAGTATGCGCTTCATCGCTACTCATTTGCATAGACTTAGCAAAAGCTAATTGCAGCGGCGCAAAACGATTCTCTGCTTTCCCGATAACTTGCATTAAACGCGACTTTCCACGTGTAACTACATCTTTAATTTTGTTATCTTGGCAATTTTGTAGTGCTTCGTCTCTCCATCGATCACAGGCAAACTCCAAACATTTGGTACACCTGTGAAAATCAGACTCCTTCTTTGGACGTTTTTCATCTTGCCCCAAACAATAGGACATCATCATTTCGCAATATTCGTGGCAACAACGCTCGCTCATCATCGAGATCCTGTAAAGTTGCGTAGATGCTTCAGGGCAGAGGCTAGTCGTGATTTTACAGTTCCCAACGGAATGCAAAGTTTTTGCGATGTCTCCGAACTCGTCAATCCATCGAAATAAACAGCATGGACGACGTCGAACTGATCGGGGCGTAGATTATTCATCTGCTCTCGCAACCATTCTGCGTCAAAGGCTGTAATCTCCTCTTCTTGCGTGACCCAAGGTAAAAACTTCCCAATCGCTTCCTCTAGCTTTTTCCACCGCGCTTCACTGCGCAACTTATCCATAGCCCTACTTCGTAGCCGTAAATAAAACCAAGTCTTTACGCTACTCCTTTTGTGATCATAGTCCGCAGCGCGGTGCCACGATTCCATAAAAACATCCTGCACTAAGTCCTCTGCCTCGGCCAAGTTGCCTAAGAGCTGAAAAGCCAAAGCAGTCATAGCATGCGCGTGTCGATCGTATAACTCCCCCAGAGCTAGCGTGTCACCCGCTTGTACTCGCTGCATCAATACGAGCTCTTGGCTTTGAGCCTGCGTTTTCATTGGCACCCCCTTACCCAATGGCAGAACACAAAACCCGCTCGAAGGAGATCTAAGGCGTTAAGTGGCAAAATCAATATGTCCTATCGTTTTCTTTGTTCTAGCACCCGAAACTCAAGCTACCGACGGATGCGCCCTCTAGTCATAGCGTAGTTAAAAGCAAAAAAGAAGGTCTGCGCCTAAAAACTATGGACTCGAGGCTACTGCTTTATGGGCTAAGGCTTGACGAATATTCGACGCCAATGCGTGAACATTATAGGGCTTCTGCATAACACTGGCTTTGGCGATGCTACATAGTCGCATGCTTTCATCATCTGGGTACTTCGTCGTTACAATAACAGGCGCACCCTCGGAACGGTCGCGAAAGCCTTCAATAATATCAAAGCAATTTACACCAGGCATTCGCAAATCGACGACTAAAATATCAAACTCGGACTCGGCAATGAGACGCATCGCATCATTGCCGCTGTCGGCCGTCGAGACTTGGAAGCCTTCTACAAACAGCGTCAACGCCAACATGCGAAGCACGTTTAAATCATCATCTACGACTAGTATGTTTGCCCGTGAAGCCAACAAAGAACCTCAGTGTCTAACCCTGTGTGCAAGCATCCGAAAATGCAAGGCATGATACCATGTAAACTTTAATTTAACAATCCACTTAAATAATCGACATGTCGACTTCATTTTTTTTGGGGGGGGGAAGTTTCCCCCTACGTGTCAACCCCACGCTTTGCGCGGGTTTGCCACATCTCACAATTCCGACTACGATTTGCGCTGCACTCACGCAGGCTTGCGTTCGATTGCGCAAATCTAGTCTCATGAAAAACCTACGGTTTTTCTTTCTTGTTCGCATGTCTCAAGCTCAAGCGAGCTTGGCTTGGACATGCTCACTGCGAAAGTGAGCCATCAACTCGCAAAACACTTAGTTTTGCTCGTTTCGGCTCCCCCTCCGCGGGGACACCCCGCGACGCCCCGTCCAGTTTTTGGCCATAATAGAGGTTTACGCTTGCCCTAGGGGCCAGTCAGCCCTAAAAAACTCTGATTCATGTGAAAATTGGCAAAAAAGTAGCTAGATCAACGTAAGGCAAGTCAAAGAGGCGTTCGAAATAAAGCCAATAAAATCAATGCTCTACACACAAAATCAGAGCTTCCTAACGTACGCAGACACTCTCGTATAACTCGTCCAAATAACATGCGACGGTCTCGACTAAGGCGTCGGACTCGCTTTTTTGGAGGTAGCGCAAGAGTGTCCCATCTTGGCGGAGGCTATATTTTTTAGGCTCCAAGAGTACGAGATCCATCAACTTTTTGGGGTCTACGCAAGACTCTGTTCCCAGCTCAATACCAATAGACGTATAGCTTACGGTCATTGATTTGGCGCCAATACGTTTAAGCATAATCTGAAGCTCAAAGACGTCCTTTAACGCATAGACCTCGCCTGGCGCTGATCCGAAGCGATCTAGCATCTCTCCAAATATGGCATAAAGCTCATCAATGCTCTCGGCCCCAGAAAGACGCTTGTAAAATAATAATCGCAGTTGAATATCGGGGATAAAAGCTTCGGGGATATAGGCAGAAATAGGTAGGGTAACTTCGACCTCGCTTTTGGAGGGGAGGCTTTGGCCTTGAAGTTCGAGTACCGCCTCTTGGAGTAGTTCTGCAAACATCTCCAATCCAACGGCGGCAATGTTACCGCTTTGCTCTGCCCCCAAAAGATTGCCCGAACCACGTAATTCCATGTCGAGGTAAGCGATTTCAAGCCCTGCACCGAGTTCGCTGAGCTTCTCAATTGCCGCTAATCGCTCGCGCGCCGTGTCGCTTATCGCGTCGTCGCTGGTCAACAAATAGCAGTAGGCACGCGTTGATGAGCGCCCAACGCGACCGCGAATTTGGTAAAGCTGCGCCAAACCAAAACGCTCCGCTTTATTGACTATTAAGCAGTTTGCACTGGGAATATCGAGTCCAGACTCAATAATGGTGGTACAAAGCAATACATCGAGTTGCCGATGTATGAACTTATACATGCTCTGTTCCAGTGATTTTTCATCCATTTGCCCATGGGCAAGGCCAATACGCGCATTCGGAACACAGCGTTGAAGCATCTCAAGCATACGCGGAAGATCTTGAACACGATTATGCAAAAAATACACCTGACCGCCGCGCCGCATCTCATGCTCTATAGCCTGCGTAATCAGCGTTTCGGAGTACTTCGCAACGTAGGTATGGATCGAAAGTCTATCTAGCGGCGGTGTCGAAATAACGCTAATATCCTTAAGACCACCCAAACACATCTGGAAGGTGCGTGGTATAGGTGTCGCCGTCATTAATAAGCAATCGACACCTTGAGCTAGCGCCTTCATTTTCTCTTTATGCGCAACTCCAAAGCGATGCTCCTCATCGATAACGAGAAGCCCTAGGGACTTAAACTGCACATCTTTGGAGAGCACACGGTGCGTTCCAATGACGATATCCACCGATCCCTCCTCCAAACCCTTAAGTATTTCCTTCGTTTGTTTTGCTTTTCTAAAACGATTTAGCGCCTCAATGCGCACCGGCGTTGTCGCGAAGCGTTCCATAAAACTCTCGTAGTGCTGCTCCGCTAAAATCGTCGTCGGCACTAAAACCGCAACCTGTTTACCATCGAGAACCGCGCGAAAAGCAGCGCGCATCGCCACCTCGGTTTTGCCAAAACCAACATCACCACAAATCAAGCGCTCCATCGGCTTTGCCTGCGACATATCCTCCAACACCGCGTCAATCGCGCTAAGCTGGTCATCGGTCTCGACAAAGGAAAACGCTTCTTCAAAGGCTTCAAAATAAGAGTCACGCGCCGAGAACTGAAAACCTCGCTCGCCTTGGCGCTGCGCATATAGTTCAAGCAGGTTAATCGCAAGCTTCTTTACATCTTTGCGAACCTTCTCCTTCGTTCGCTCCCACGCTCCGCCCCCCAAGCGATCGAGGCGCTGTGGCTGCTCCGCCCCAGCATACCGCTGTAGCACCCTAAGGCGCTGTACTGGAATATAGAGTTTATCTTGCCCCGCATAAGAAAGCTGCAGGTAGTCACCGATGGTGCCACCCGTTTCCAAAGTGACTAAGCCGACGTACTGACCAATACCGTGCTCCTCATGCACCACATAATCGCCCTCACGTAATTCTTTAAACGCATTCAGGCTGCGGCTCTCCGCTGCGTTTTGCACGCGTTTTCGACGAATGCGACCGCCAAAAACTTCGCTCTCTGTGAGAATCGCAAGCCTACGTCCAGCCATACGCGCACCACTCGTCAAATTCCCGTGATACAAAACGTAGCCCGTCGCCCTAGCCTCATCAACGCTATCTAAATCCCAAGCCTCCCCCATTTCAAAAGCAAGCTGCTGCGTCTTAAACAAACTTTTTATCCGCTCAAGCGCGCCTCGCGAGTGCATCACGATAGCGATTTTGCTGTAGTGTCGCTCCCACTCTTTGAGTGCCAGAGCTAAGAACCTCACCATCTCCTCGGATCGCTCCGACGCATGCACATTGCGCCACTGAATAATATCGCGGTTATCAAGACTATCCAGCCATATGCTCTCGGGCAACTCCAGCCCTAAACCTGTGCTAGATCCACAAAAAACCGTTTTATGCCGCATAAACTGAGACAAAAGCTCATCACGGTCAAAAAATATTTCGTGTGGCGCCGACACCAAATAGTTATCTTCAATCGACACTTGATACTGGCGATGGTACAAAGCCAAAGCCTTCGTCAGCGCGTCCACGCAAAGTTCAGGCTCTAGCCACAAAACGCAAGCATTTGGCGGAAAATACTCAAAAAGCGACTCCGTTTTTTCATAAAAACTTGGCGTTATCGCCGATATTCCCCAAAAATGTATCCCTTCCCTAAGGCGCTCAAGATTCTTTTGTACAAATTTCGTGGGCATCTGCAGCTTATCCGCCATCGCTCGCATGTTTTGCACTGAATGACGCAAATTTTCGGGCGTCAAAATCTCATCGCAAAGCGGCAAAATAACGGCATTCGTGAGCTTCTCTATAGAAACCTGTGTTTTGGGATCAAAGCTGCGAATTTCATCAAGTTCATCGCCGAAAAACTCCAAACGAAGCGGCTTATCATAGGCTGGTGAAAAAAGATCCAAAACCCCACCCCGAACAGCAAAACCACCCGGTGCGTCAACTTCCATCTCAGGCGTATACCCCATCTCAAGTAAACGCGCCTTCAAAGCCTCAAGCTCCACCTCATCGCCAATACTTAAGTCAATCTTGGCCGCCAAAAACGCCGCTTTTGGCATATAGCGTCGCGCCAAGGTCATCATCGGCAAAAGACTAATTTGCGCAGCTTGTGTGCAAAATCTATGCGCTAGCTCCACCTTTGACGCAAGAGCGCGACGGTTGGGCGCCATACCAACATAGGGAGAGCTTTCTACCGCCTGAACCGTTAAAACCTCAACTTTTTCATTAAACACACGAATATTATCCGCCAAAACATCTAGAACATCGTTGTTCACACCAACTACAATGAGCGGCAAAGCCAAATGTTTCTGCAAACTTGCCAAAAAAATCGCGCTGCTACACGCGTTCAAACCGCGGATATGCGTCGTTTCGCGATCCCGTATCGCGGTCAGCGCAAGTTCAAGGTCAAAGGGTCGAAGATGTCGTAGTCTATCTGATTCGTTAAGCATATTCTCAAATATATCTCTTACGGCAGCGCCTGCACCCTGATTTCCCCCCTACCAAGCGGCAAATCCAGTGGCACATCGGCCTGAAATTCAAAGCGTCCCGCCCCATCGCTTCGCGCGCGCCCCAAAACGCGCCGCGCCTCAGCCCCCCAAAACTCCAGCACCAGCCCCACATTCTCCGCCGCCTCCCCGTTTTCACGCAGCGCCAGCCCC
>Ga0265293_10009021_pt1 | contig 14502 bp, 11 predicted proteins | sample Munlanlewell138R_FD_192505 | JGI IMG/M metagenome (GOLD analysis project Ga0265293, IMG submission 192505) | Leachate microbial communities from a municipal landfill in Southern Ontario, Canada - Leachate well 138R | ecosystem: Engineered > Solid waste > Landfill > Unclassified | place: Canada...
TCGGCTGCTCTGTATTCAATAAAAGAGTTGTAAACAAAGTAGCTGCTCATTACAAACAGTACAATAATTGGTAAAAGACTTATCAGTCTTAATCTATTTTTTAATCCAAGTTGCATCGTTTATCCTCTTTGGTTTGAGATTAAGTTTAATTTCGAGACTATATTTTTAATGAGAGCGCTAAGGGTTGTGTTGTCGCTAGAGTTAATAATAGCCTTTAACTCGTCGTCAAAGTCATGAATTCTCATATTTTCACTCATTCCTCTTAATTTTACTGCAGCACTTTTACAAGCAGTTAGGTTCTCTTTGTTGTCAGACTCTATCATTAAGTCACATAGCCCTTTAGCTTCATTTATGTAATCTTCAAACAGCTCATTAAAGCTCTCTATATCTAGACCCATCTCTCTGGCAATTATGCTCTTGTCATAGGTGGATTCAGTATCCAAGGTACTCTCTATCTCTTCTGAGATTAATAAATCCTCATCAATAGCCTCATCTTCGATTGCTATATCTTGAGCTATAAACTCATCATCTGCTAGTTCAGGAATCTCAATGGAGTTTGGAACTTGAGAGTCATCAATAACTACATGTTCAGATGGGATATCCTCTTTTATAGATAGAACAAAATCATCATCATCAAGCTCTTTGCTCTTCTCTTCAATGGTCTCTTGCTCAATTGTTGTGCTATCTGCTTTAGAGAGTTTGTCTATAATTTTGTAGAGTCTATCAAGATTTTTCTTTATAAGGTCGTAATCTTCTAGTGTATTGACTTTGCTTAACGCATCTAAAGCATCTTCTATTCTTAGGTTTGCCGCAACACCTTTTAGTTTGTGAGATTGTATTTTTAAGTTGTCTAGCTCTGCATTTTCGGCCGATTCATAAAGGTCGTTTTTAAAGCTTTTTGCTTGAGCAATAAAGTCTTGAATAAACTCTTCTACTAGATCAACAGGTAATCCAAGCTCCTCTGAAGCTGTTTTTGGATCGTAGATATAGTTTACAAAAGGATTCTCATCTTCACTCTCAATTAACTCTTTTTCCGGCTCCTTTGTAGCAACCTCTTTATTCTGTTGAAATTCAATTTCTTCAAAACTCAACTCAGGAGTAAAATCTTGCTCATCCTCTTCTATATCAACATCAAGAGAGAGGGTTTTTTCAAGATCTATTTTTGGAGTAGGTTCAATCTCTTCATGGTCGGGCTCATATGGGTCAAAAGATATCTTAGGTTCACTGCTCTCTGGAGCTACCGGTGCATGGTAGAGCTCTTCGGGTAACGGCTGTGCTTTTGAGAGCGGCTTTTTAGCAATATCTATAGAGATTTGCTCACTTTGGGCATCTGAGAGAGCTCTAATGTTTGGTAGATTTATTCTATATGCTTTCTCTGATGGGTTATCAACTAGGTAGATTGTTTTAATATCTATAGAGGTAGTGTAGTTTTTGCCTTTGACATTAATTACTACTTTAGGATCTACACCGCTGTCGCTGCATATAATATAATCAATCCAGTGAACATGTTTAAAGTTATGTATGTAGCCCGGAGTTTTTACAAAAAGGTCTGAAAAATCATCTGCTTCATTTTGAAGTTCTGCCATATTAGAGAGTCCAAGAGCTCTTAAATAGCTCTCATCAATTCCTAAAAACTCTTTTTTGTGATTGTAGATTAACATTTGAACCCTTTAGTTTGTTTTGCTATTTTTTTGTTGAATGTTTTTTCTTGGAGAAGGTTTGCTAACTGATATAAATCCGGTCATCTGCTCTTGTTTATTGAAGATTGGGGCAATCTCAATGTCTACCCAGTAGTAACGTCCATCTTTGCGAAGATTTTTAATCATACCGTTGTAAACTTGACCGCTGTTTAAGGTTTTGTGCATTTTTTCAAAAGTGGTACTATCAGTATCCGGATGTCTAATTATGTCATGATTACTACCTAGCAGTTCATAGAGGGAATAACCGGATATTTCACAAAATTTTCTATTAACAAAAGTTATATTACCGTTTAAATCTGTTTGGCTGATGGCAACCTTGCCTTCATAGATATACTCTTCATCTTTTGGTATGACTTTGTCCATGAAAAACCTTTTTACAATATAGTAAGTGTTATAAGTTGCACTAAATATAGCATTAATAAATTAAAAAAAAACTTATTTATAAATATCTTTTATGATATTGGCATCTTTTATGTTTAAAACAGAACTTATGTCATCAATGCTTACGGTTTTAAGTGCCTCAAATGTACCAAAATGTTTTATAAGCTTAACTATTTTTGCTTGCGATATGCCCTTTAACTCTAAAAGTTTACTCTGTTTATCTAGTTTTAGTTTAGTTTTTTTATGAAAATTTATCGCGCATCTGTGGGCTTCATCTCTTAACTTTTGTACCCACTGAAGTCTTTTGTCACTCTCTTTGAGTCTAAAAGTATCATTTTTTGTGTGAATAATGTCGCTTGCTTTTCCTTTTGCACGATGAGCTTTACTATCTACTTTCTCTTTGGATATTGCAATAACATCAAGAAAAATACCGTTTGATTCTAAAATATCTACCGCAAGATTTAGAAGTGTTGCTCCCCCATCTAAAACCCACAAATCAGGGGGAGAGTTTTTTGAAAAGCTCTCAACTCTTCTTGTTAGAGTCTCTCTCATCTGTGCGTACTCATCTCTCGCTTTTAAGTGATATGTTCTGTAGCTTTTTTTATCAAATACCCCGTTTTCATATACTGCCATAGCTCCGACTGTTGCAACTCCCGACATATGAGAGTTGTCAAATATCTCCACTCTAAGCGGAACTCTTTGTAGAGAAAAAAGCTCTTTTATCTCTTCTAATGCTATGCTCTTTTTCTGCTTTGCCTCTCGTCTTAAAAGCTCTTGGGCATTAATAAGAGCAAGTTCTATAAGCTGTTTTTTATCTCCTATTTTAGGAACTCTAATCTCTGCTTTTTTTTCAAATATAGTTGTAAGATAACTCTCTATAATCTTCCTGCCCTCAAAATCAGATGCTACTAAAATCGGCGCTATAATCGGGGGCTTGCCGCTTGAGTAAAAATCCATAACTACTCTTTGGTACAACTCATCTTCATCATACCCCTCATGCAGCTGTATATAGTCATGAGAGGAGGATATTATCTTGCCCTCTCGCATAAAAATCCTTACGACGACGGCTCTATTTTGGGTATGTTTGAGCACAAATATGTCATAATTTTCATCGCTTGCAAAATCTATCTCACTCTTAATCTCTGAACGACTTATTCGCTCGTATCTGTCCCTAATTTCGCCCGCCTCTTCAAATCTTAAATTTTGGGAATAAAAGAGCATCTTCTCATGCAGTTTTTTCAAAAGTGTCTGTTTGTTTTGAATTAACTCTTTTGCTAAGTCAAGCTCTTTTGCATAAGCCTCTTTGGAGACATCTTTCTCACATGGTCCAAGACACTTATCTATTTGATAGTAGAGACAGAGTTTTTTTGATTTAAGAGACCCTTTCTTCTGCACAAGACGGCATATTTCATAGATAGAATCCAAAATATCTCTTGCTCCTACAGAGTATGGACCGTAATATTTTATATCTGCAGACTTTATAATTTTTCTTGTTATCTCAAATCTAGGGTACTCTTTTGAGTTGTCTATATAGATATATGGGTATGTTTTGTCATCACGAAGAAGAATATTGTATTTTGGCATGAGCTGTTTTATAAGTGAATTTTCCAAAATTAATGCATCATGCTCAGAGTTTACCACTATGTAGTTCATAGAGACGGTTTGTGAAATCATTTGCGTGATTCTGCTTGATAGATTTGTATTTGGCATGAGCTTGGGGGTAAAGTTAAAGTAGCTTTTGACTCTTTTTGCCAGATTTTTTGCTTTTCCTATGTAAAGCAAGCGTCCCTCTTTGTCAAAATATTGGTAGATTCCGGCAGAGTCAGGCAGCTGTTTAATTATCTCTTCAAGCTTCATTTTTGTTGGCTTTTTTTATAATTTCTTGTATCGAGCGAATTAAAGAGTTTAGTTTTTCATCATCTACATTTATATCAAAATCCCCGCTTGAGCGCTCCTTATAGACCTGTTTTATCTCTTTGTATTTTGGTGTGTTACTTTTGGGTGAATGCGTTACAAAAGCTTTTATCTCATCAAAAAGAGACTCGTTGCACTCTTGGCACTCAGAAGGCATGTGAAACTTTAAAGCACTTTTAATACTTTGTATATTATTATCAAACTCTTGTTTCCCGATGGGGTGATTAAATACGAAAAAAAGAGTTCTATTTTTTATATAGGCGAAGTTAATCATTCTCTGCACAGGCGGAGTAAACATTGATTGTACGATTTTAATACATTTATAATAAGATAACTTAGAGAGTTGGGGTCTGCTTTGAAGAGAATTTATAATTTGACTAGCGTTTTTCATACGGCAATTATAGCAATGTTTTTGTTAAGTTTGAGTGGGTGTGGATATAAAGCCGATCCATACTATTTAGAAGAAGCACCGCAAAGTGATAAGAGTATAGAGTTTATTATCAAAAAAAGCGACAATAATGAAAGCAGCAGATGAAATATGATGTAATAATTGTAGGTGCCGGAGTAGCAGGGCTCTATGCCGCTATGCATCTTCCACGCAGCAAAAAAGTTCTCATTATAAACAAAAGAGAGACTTTTAAGTGCAATAGTTTTTATGCGCAAGGTGGGATTGCTTTGGCAATTGATAAAGAGGATATTCCTCTACACATAAAAGATACACTTGACGCAGGAGCGGGAATTTGCAACGAAGAGGCAGTAAAAGTTTTAAGTGAGAGTTCAAGAGCTATCATTGATGACCTCATAGCACGTGGATTTGAGTTTGATAGAGATAAAGATGGAAAACTGCTCTACACAAAGGAGGCGGCGCACTCCAAAGAACGCATACTTCATGCCGGCGGTGATGCGACAGGGCGTTACATGCACTACTTTTTGTTAAAACAGAATCCACACCCTATGCTTACTGATGCTAGAGTCGTAGATCTGCTTATAGAAGATGGTGAGTGCTACGGTGTTACAGTACTTGACCACAGAGAGAGCAGAAATATATATGCAGATAATGTAATAATCGCAAGCGGAGGAGTAGGCTCACTCTATGAGTACCATACAAACGCTCCATGCATCAGTGCAGATATACAGGGTCTTTGTGTTTTAAAAGGGATAGAGCTTGCTGATATGGAGATGATGCAGTTTCATCCAACCGTCTATGTTGACAACGACTCTGCTCAAAAACTGCTTTTAACAGAAGCCTTAAGAGGCGAGGGTGCTACCATAGAGGATGAAAAGGGAAGAAGATTTCTGTTTGATTATGATGAGAGAGGCGAGCTTGCTTCAAGAGATATAGTAAGTAAGGCAATATATGACTATAATAAAAAAACGGGTATGCAGACATATCTCTCGTTTAAAAATTTTGACCACGTCTACTTTACAAAGAGATTTCCAAATATTTATAAAAATCTTAGGCTTTTAGGTTTTGATGTTCCAAAGCAGAGAGTTCCGATTTCACCTGCTTTTCACTATGCAATAGGCGGAATTAAAACCGACATTAATGCAGCAGTACCTAATGTTAAATCTTTATATGCAATAGGTGAAGTTGCATCAACTAAGGTTCATGGTGCAAACAGATTAGCTTCAAACTCTCTTTTAGAGGGTCTTGTTTTTGCAAAACGCGCTGTAGATGATATGCTAAAAAAAGAGCATGTAAAAAGAGATGTCAAGTTTAGCGTTAGCGATGAGGTTATGAGTCTAAAGGAGGATAAAGCCAAAAAGAACCTTCTGCGTAAAATCATGTGGGAGAATGTATCTATTGTAAGAACAAAAAAGGGTTTAAATAGCGCATTAAGTCAGATTAATGCTCTTTTAAAAGAAAAAATTGGTAAACTTCTTAAATTTCGTTTACTGACTGCAAGAGAGATTGTTGTTGCGGCATTAGCAAGAGATGAGTCAATCGGCGTACATTTTATAGAAAAGGATAGCAATGATTAAATTGTTAATTATTATGTTTAGTTTTAGTTTTGCTTATGCAAGTTCAGGCGGTAGTGCGGAAGTTATTCCAAACTTAACGTTTACATGGGTCGGAATTGCAGCGCTAATTATATTTGTTATAGGATACTATTTTGTTGCAATGGAGGAGAAATATCATATAGATAAAGCTAAACCCGCTCTATTTATCGGTACTTTTATGTTTATATTAATAGCGATTTACTATATGATAAATGAGCTTGACATGGGTCTTGTTCATACTCAGGCACAACATCTAATTCTTGAGATTGCTGAAATTTTCTTCTTCTTATTTGTTGCTATGACATATATTGAGACGCTTATTCATATGAATGTATTTGAGAAGTTAAAATATAATCTTATCTCAAAAGGGTATAGCTACAGAAAACTTTTCTGGTTAACCGGTTTTTTAGCATTTTTTCTATCCCCAATTGCCGATAACTTAACAACTGCGCTTATACTCTCAACCGTGCTTATTACTATTGAGCGTAATAAAACATCGTTTTTAGTCCCAGGTGCTATAAATATAGTTGTTGCAGCAAATGCCGGCGGTGCATGGAGCCCGTTTGGGGATATTACCACTCTTATGGCTTGGACGGCAGGAAAAGGCGCATTTACAGACTTTATGTTTCTCTTTCCGGCATCAATTGGAGGCTATTTAGTCACTGCCTTTTTGTTAAGCAGGTTTGTGCCTGAAACTCAGCCTGATTTTGATGTATCAACCGAAAAAGTTCCTGAATTAATGCAGGGCTCTAGAAATGTAATTGCTCTTGGTATAATTACAATAGCTTCCGCAGTTCTTTCTCATCAGCTTCTTCATCTTCCGGCTATGTGGGGTATGATGTTTGGTTTGGCTCTCTTAAAACTTTATCAGTACAGACTTAAGAGAAAGTATAACTCTCGTCTTAATATATTTGAATCGATGAGTAAGATTGAGAACAATACGCTTCTCTTTTTCTTCGGAATACTTGCTGCTGTTGGAGCTCTTTACTTTATAGGTTGGCTAGGACTTGCCGCCGTAGTTTACGATCCATCTGTTTTAGGTCCTACATGGTCAAACATAGGTGTCGGTTTTCTCTCGGCAATTGTCGATAATGTTCCTGTAATGTCGGCAGTTCTTAAAGCAAGCCCTGAAATGGGACTTGATCAGTGGATGCTTGTAACCTTAGCAGCTGGAGTAGGTGGATCAATGATATCCTTTGGTTCAGCTGCAGGAGTCGGTGTTATGGGTAAACTCCCGGGCATCTACACTTTTGGTGCACATATGAGATATGCATGGACTATAGTTATAGGTTATTTTGTCTCTATTGCTATCTGGTATGTTCAGTATGAAGTGTTAGGCTTCTATATTAAACATTAATCTTAATTATTGTATCCTTTCACAATGTGAAAAGGGTACACCCCTCTTAACGCCTCTTTGGCACTTCAAAACACTTTTTTAAAGGTAATTCAGATGACAAATGTCAGCATCATAGTTTTAGATTTTGGTTCTCAATACACACAACTTATAGCGCGTCGTTTACGTGAAGATAAAATATATTGTGAAATTCTTCCATACCACGCTAGCATAGAAGAGATTAAAGCAAAAAATCCTAAGGGTATCATCCTGAGTGGCGGACCATCTTCCGTATATAGCAAAGACGCATATGAAGTAGATCAGGCTATTTACGATATGGGTATTCCAATTCTTGGTATCTGCTACGGGATGCAAAGAATTGCAGTTGATTTTGGCGGCAGCGTCATAAGAGCAAGCCACCATGAGTATGGAAAAGCGGAGCTTAAAATAATAAATGTAGGGCAAGACTGCTCACCACTTTTAAAAGATTGTGATGATGATAGAATTGTTTGGATGAGCCATAGCGACAGAGTAGATGTACTGCCGGATGGATTTGAACCTATCGCTACATCTGCTAACTCCCCTTATGCTGCAGTTGCAAATGAAGAAAAACGTATATATGCAATGCAGTACCATCCGGAGGTTCAGCACTCAGAAGAGGGGTACTTAATGCTTCGTAACTTCGCAAAAAATATCTGCGGGGTTACCGAAAAATGGAAGATGGAGCACTTTTTAAAAGAGCAGATTAAGATTATTCGCCAAAAGGTGGGGAGCGCAAAAGTTCTTTGCGGATTAAGCGGAGGAGTTGATAGCTCTGTTGTAGCTGCAATGCTTTATGAAGCAATCGGCGATCAGTTAGTTCCTGTTTTTGTAGACAACGGGCTTTTACGAAAAGGCGAGAGAGAACAGGTTGAAGAGGTCTTTAAAATAAATTTAAAAGTTCCCTTAGTTGTTGTAGATGCAAGAGAGAATTTTTTAAGTAAATTAGCAGGTGTAAGTGACCCCGAGAAAAAACGCCAAATTATAGGTCATACTTTTATAGAAGAGTTTGAGAAAGAGGCGAAAAAACATGATGGCATTAAATTTTTGGCGCAAGGTACGCTTTACCCTGACGTAATAGAGTCAATCAGTGTAAACGGTCCCTCTGAGGTTATAAAATCGCATCATAATGTAGGCGGACTTCCCGACTGGATGGATTTTGAGCTAATAGAGCCTCTTCGTGAGCTTTTTAAAGATGAGGTTCGTAAAATCGGTTTAGAACTTGGTCTTCCGGAATCTATGATTAACCGTCATCCATTTCCTGGACCGGGGCTTGCAATTCGTATCATGGGTGATGTAAATGAAACTGATTTGACTATTCTTAGAGAAGCAGATGTTATTTTACTAGATGAGCTAAAAGCAAGTGGATACTATGCAAAGACATGGCAGGCTTTTGCGGTTTTACTTAATGTAAAATCAGTTGGAGTTATGGGTGATAATAGAACTTATGATAATACAATCTGCGTAAGAGTTGTGGAGGCGGTTGATGGAATGACTGCAACATTTGCTCATCTTCCTCATGATTTATTAGAGAGAATAAGCAGAAGAATTATAAATGAGGTTGATGGAATAAATCGTGTAGTTTATGATATCTCTTCAAAGCCGCCGGCAACAATAGAGTGGGAGTAGAGGGAGCATTTTATGTCAAAAAAAATATACCTTTTTGCAACATCAAAAAGCAAGCATGCGGTAAATATAAAATCTTTAGATGTCAGATACCTCAAACCCGATATTAATTTTTCAGAGTATGATTATCTCGTCCTTACATCAAAGCAGACTCTAAAAGCGCTAGAGCAGTATGATAAAAGTGAGTTTATAGATATTCCCGCTCTTTGTGTCTCTGTTAAAACAGCAGATGCCTATAGAGAGTTTGGCGGTAAAATATTGGGTGTCGGTAACGGTTATGGGGATAGTCTTGTAAAAAATATAGAGGAGTTTTCTAAAGAGACAAAGTGGCTTTATCTAAGAGCAGAGCTTATCGCTTCAAGTTTTGTCAAAACATGTAGTGATGAAGGGTATGATATAGATGAGAAGATACTTTATGTAAGTGAGTGCTCAAAGGAGATATTGGATGTAAGAGTAAACGATGACTCAACACTTATATTTACTTCTCCATCCTCAATAGAGTGTTTTTTGAAAAATAACACCATCCACCCAGATGCCAAAGTTGTAGTGATAGGTACGACAACGGCAAATCTTTTACCAGAGGGAATAGAGTACGCAATTAGTCAAAGTACATCTATAGATAGTTGTATAGAACTTGCCTTAAAGTTAAACGAAAAGAGCAAATAACCATTAGCTAAGATAGAAATTTATTTTTTTTTTGTATAATGATATAAGTAGTCTGGACAGTTCGAGATATCGTATCAATGAGGGTTCTACATTTTCAAATAGCGAACAGGTAGGATTTTTGTGTGTCGGTGTTGTCGTTTGAGGTATGTTAACTCTGCCAAGACAATGTCGCCGTTATGAAATACTCTCTTCGCCCAAATTCGGCTTTTAGAACCAAGCCAAATGCGAGACGGCTGTTCGGGCTACTTTAACAGAGATATCTGTTTAGTCCATTTTAATGGATTGAGCAGATATTTTTTAACTTATTTATGGAGTGTTGATGAAAATTTTGATTTTGGGCAGTGGCGGTAGAGAGTACTCTATAGCCAGAGCTATTTTAAACGAAAAAGAGGCTCATGAACTTTTTTTTATGCCCGGAAATGGTGCTACAAACTCTTTGGGAACAAACCTAAATATTAAAGATTATAACGATTTGGCTCTCTATGCTAAAGAAAACGGTATTGAATTGACTATTGTCGGTCCTGAAGCTCCGCTTGTTGAGGGAGTTGTCGATATTTTTAAAGTGCACGGACTTACAATTTTTGGACCAAGTAAAGAGGCTGCAAAGCTTGAAGGTTCAAAAGTTTATATGAAAAACTTTTTAGCAAAATATAGTATTCCAACAGCGCGCTATATAGAGACATCATCAATTGAAGATGCTTTTAAATTTGCAGATACTCTAAGCGCCCCAATCGTAGTAAAAGCCGATGGATTATGTGGCGGTAAAGGTGTAATTATTGCGCAAAATCATGATGAGGCAAAGGTTGCAATCTCAGAGATGCTAAGTGGAAAGAGCTTTGGAGATGCAGGGCTTAAAGTAATTGTGGAAGAGTTTTTAGACGGCTATGAGCTCTCCATGTTTGCCGTATGTGACGGAGATGACTATATTTTGCTTCCTGCAGCGCAAGATCATAAAAGACTTAAAGATAATGATGAGGGTCCAAATACTGGAGGCATGGGCGCGTATGCCCCGACTCCTTTAGTCGATGAAGCGCTTTATCAAAAAGTAAGAGATAGAATAATCCGCCCTACACTCGATGGTATGAAGAAAGAGGGTGCACCATTTGAAGGTGTTCTTTTTATTGGAATAATGGTCGTAAATGGCGAGCCCATTACATTAGAGTTCAATGTTCGCTTTGGAGATCCTGAGTGTGAAATCCTTATGCCGCTTATGACCTCAAGTGTGAGTGATATGTTCTATAAAGCTGCAACAAACAGACTCGGCGAAATAAAAGTCGAGTTCTCAAATCAGTATGCCGTAGGCGTAGTTATGGCAAGTGCTAACTATCCCTACTCAAGCTCAACGCCAGCAGAGATAATAGTTGATGATGTACATCATGAGGCAATCCAGAAGTATACTCATATCTCCTACGCCGGCGTTAGCATGGTTGATGGCGTATTATATGCAGACGGCGGTAGAGTTTTGGTTTGTGTCGGTATTGGAGATAGTATAAAAGAGGCAAGAGATAGAGCCTATATGAGATGCGGGCAAGTTCATTTTGCAGGCAAAAAACTAAGAACCGATATAGCTTATCAAGCTCTGTAGAGAAGAAGAGAAGTGAACGAAGATATTAACAACAGACTTTATCAAGAGGGAATAACCTTAGCAGCTATAAAGAAGAGAGGTATGGCATTTTTTATAGATGAGATGTTACTCTCTTTGTTACTTATTCTCGCACTTGGGGACTCCTTTTTTGAAGCTAAGAGTGTTGAGGAGATGATTATCCTTACAAATACTTTTGTTTTGGAGTATATGGCTATAAAAGTAGTATATCAAGCTTTTTTTGTTATGCAGTATGGCGCGACTCTGGGTAAGATTATTATGAAAATAAGGGTTATAGAGATTAAAACTATGCAAAAACCAAATGTTGTTGCGGCTCTAAACCGTGCAGTTGTCAGGGTTGTTAGTGAAATGATGTTTTATTTGGGATTTGTATGGGGTGTTATGGACCCTGCAAGACAAACTTGGCATGATAAAAGTGCTAAAACTTTGGTAGTAAATGTTTAAGTTACTTACTCTCTTAGTCATACTGACTACGTATATAATAGGGGATGACAAAGTTGAAGTATATGCAACGAGCATGGACACAAAAGATAATATTGTAACAGCAGACGGCGAGGTTGTTGTTATTTATCAAGACTATTATTTGACTGCAAAAAAAGCTATTTATGATAGAAACAACGGGGAGCTTGAGCTTTTTGGAAATATTAGAGCAAATAATGGGGAGAACGTTAAGCTTCTTGGAGAGTATGCAAAATTAAACATAGCCAAAAAGGAGAGAACATTTAAGCCTTTTTATATGCTTGAGCAGACAGCGGATGTATGGATTAGCGGTGATAGTTCTTATGCAAAAGATATAGAAACAGAGGTTGATAGAGGAGTCATGAGTGGATGTGACCCAAATGATCCCATCTGGAAAATGGAGTTTACATCATCTGATTATAACACCGATACAATGTGGTTAAATCTCTATAATGCCAGAATTTATATATATGATATTCCGGTTTTTTATACGCCATATTTTGGTTACTCGCTAGATACAACTAGAAGAACCGGACTTTTACCTCCAATGGTGGGAATCTCTGAGAAAGAGGGATTTTACTATGAGCAAGCGCTATTTATTGCCGAACAAAATTGGTGGGATTTAGAGATTAAACCTCAAATACGAACAAATCGTGGTTCAGGAGTATATAGTACTTTTAGATTTGTTGATAGTGAAGTCTCAAAAGGTTCTCTTGTCGCAGGTTACTTTAAAGAGAAAGAGGATTACTTTTTAGAGAATGAACTTGGAAACAAGAAGCATTACGGTTTTAATTTTTTGTATGAGAACTCTGATGTAATCAATGAGTGGTTTGATACAAGCTTTAAAGGTCAATCCGGATTGTATGCCGACATTGTAAATATGAATGATGTCGAGTATATTAACCTCTCGACTAATGACACGACAAAAAATGCAACTGCTACACAACTTCTCTCAAGAATGAACCTCTTTTATAATACTGATGAGAACTATTTTGGAGCCTATTTCAAACACTATAAGGATTTGACGCTCTCAAGCAACGAAAAAACTCTACAGAACCTTCCTGCAGCGCATTATCACAGCTATCTGGATACTCTGCTAGATGACCATTTTCTATATAGTTTCGATATTATGAGTAACAACTACTACAGGACTCTAGGCAAAAGCGCGACTCAAACAGATATAAATATACCTTTGACGCTTCAGACTCATCTTTTTGATGAGCTTTTAAATCTATCTTATGACTCAAATTTATATGCGCAACATACAATCTTTACCGGAGAAGACGACTCCGCTAATCCATCTATATATGAGTACGACAACGGAATATTTGCAAGAAACTATCATGTTTTCTCTGCATCAACACAGTTGACAAAAGCGTATGAAGAGAGTACTCATGTAGTAGATTTAGGCGCAACGTATCAAAAAGAAGGCTCAAAAACGGAGCAAGGGTATTATGAGGATTATAAAGAGTATACTGATTATTGTAAACTGCCTGCAAATAAGTTAGACCCCGTATGTGAATTTTATAATATCACTGAGATAGAGGAGAATTTGCAGTTGTATTTCTCACACTATCTTTATGATTCCGAAGGTAAGCAGCTCTTTTATCATAGACTCTCACAGAACTACTCATATGAAGATGTAGGCGGAGGGGCAGGCGAACTTGAGAATGAGCTTGATTACCAGATAGCTGAGAATATTAACTTTTATAACAATATGTTTTATAATTATGACGAGAGTGCTTTTTCCAAAAATTTTAATAAAATATCATATAATAATCAGAGTTTTAATATTGGATTGTCACACATGTACAAAGATAGTTTCTTGCCCCAGACCTCTACTTATACCCCGATTACTAGTTATATGACTTCAAGTGTAAGTTATAAATATAACAAGCACTACTCTTACCATTTTAGACTTGATTACGACCTTGAGAGAAGTGAGAAAAAGAGTTTTGAAGTTGGATTTTTATATCAAAAAAGATGCTGGGACTTTGGACTTACATATCTTGAAAACAATAGACCGATTCTTAACCAAGATGGACTCTCAGACTCTGTGTATGACAGATTTATATATCTGACAATTAGGCTTAAGCCTATTATGAAAAATGAAGGCAGGCTATCTGGTTTTGTATATAGACTGCCTGATAAATCAGAGGCAAACTAAGTAATGATAAAATATAAAAATATACTCAAAAACAGAGCAGATGCGGCAAAAAGACTTCAAGAAGTTGTGCCTATGCAAAAGCTTAAAGATGAGAACTGGAAGATAGTAGCGGTATCTAGAGGTGGCTTGGAGCTAGCCCACGAACTTAGAGGCAAGTATAAAAATAGTATTGATTTTCTTTTTTCAGAAGCAATATTGGCGCCAAATAACAGTGAGTGTGAGATAGCTAGAGTCTGCGAAGGAGAGGAGATAGTTATAAACGAGAATCTTGTAGATGCTTTTGAAATAAAATATGACTATATTTATGGTGAAGCGCGTAGAAAAAACGAAGAGAAGATTCTTAGTTATATATATCAATATAGAAAGGGAAGACCCTTTGCATCAATGAATAGTCAAGTTGTTTTATTGGTTGATGAGGGAAGCGAGACGGGACTAAAGTTTGTAACTGCACTTAAGATGATTTTGGCCATGAGACCAAAGGCGGTATATATCGCAGTTCCTGTTATACCGAGTGATGTTTTAGAGTCCTTAGAGCCATTTACGGATAATATATTTTTTCTCTACAATATAGATGATTATGTTGAAACATCTCTCTATTATGAAGAGTTGCAAA